>JGI24021J15306_10003310_pt1 | contig 18075 bp, 9 predicted proteins | sample Ectturendosymbi1_FD_15306 | JGI IMG/M metagenome (IMG submission 15306)
AATACGTGCATCATTTCGAGCTTCGTCAATAATTGGCAGTTCAGGCGGATTCCGTCCCGTCGCCCCGGGGTGCTTTGGCGGATTCAGTCCCGTGGCCCCGGGGTGCTTTGGTGCTTTGCCCCTCCAGACAAAGCTCCAAGGCCCCCAAATTAAAATATGAAACACTATAAATCACTGGAAATTTTAACAAATTTTCGATATTAAGCCTCCCTGCACAAACGTAAAGACCCCCTAGTGAACACTTTCTGGCCGCGGTTCTGGGCGGATTGATCATAACGGCTCACACAAACGCGTATTTGTTCTTTCCCCCCAGTAGTTGTATATATAACAGCCACATAAATAAAGACGAAGGTTCTCTTACGTCCTTAATGCGCATTTTCAATTCTTGTGTAGGCTAGTTCAGCACGTTTCAAACTGTTAACCCGGGGTGTCCGCCATACCAACCCCACACCTCTGCTCGACTGCTATTCGCGCAGCCATTTTTTTTAATTTGTGAACTGCCCTATCGTAGCATTGAGTGTGTTTTGCTGCACTCTTTGAATGCGCAGCCTTATATTTTTGCAGTTGTGAACTGCTCTGACGTAGTAGTCTACTCCCCTGTTTTAACGAGTTGCCGGATATTTTTGCAGTTATGAACTGCTCTGTCTTAGTGTTGAGTGTTGTGTTTTGCTCCGGTTTCCTGACTTGGAGCGCTGATTAATTTATGTGTGTTACAATGACACATTGTAGGCTACAATAAGGAGAAAGGAGAGTGTGTGTAGAATAATATGCACGTTGTGTCAACAAAATTCGCCAAACCAACGCCAAACTTCAAAAAATGACGTCATATTGTGACGTCATAAACATCGTATATCCAGTTACATTGACCACCATACGCCACTCCACTGCTCAATATGAGAATTTGTTAGGGAGGCATACAATCAAGCAGTCGTCCCGGGCATCACCAGACCTCTTCACGCCACTGACCGTACCTCATTGAAAAACATATCCTTGAAAACATTTCAAGTGATCTGGCAACCCTAGGGGGGCAAAATGTTTGATTTTAGGCGAATAACACTATTTTGTTTAGAAAAACGCCTCTCAAAGCACAAAATGACTGTATTTTCTGAAAATTTTGGGGGGGGCATGGATTCTTTGCCTCCCCCTGGCTACGACTATGTCTCAATTGGAAGGCTGTGTGTCCAATTCACCGACACTGAGTGTTACGCCGTAGCGCCTCTTGGGCAAGATCGTTCGCCTCAACTGCCACGGTAAGAAGTAATTTCAGGCATTGGCATGCCGTCGCCAAAATTATAGAAAAACTTTCTTGACACATCTCATGCTATTTTTTAATGTTAAGTGGGATATTTTCAATAAGTGCCATAAGCTATAGTCTAGTCTTTAGGTAGGCTTATCAACGTTAAATTTTGGCGGTTAATGTAAAGAATTCTGCAAAGATAACTTTGCTCAGTTTCAATACAACGGCTGTTTTTCTGCATGACGTAATGGTGTTGGAAAATGACGTTCTTGAGCGAGGTGGTGCATTTCGTGCGTTTTTGGGAGTAACTTTGAGCTCAGATTGTCGGTTTGAACTCCAATGGAGTGAATCAGAGCCAGCCGATAGGCCACGTGAGTTTCGTAAAAGTCTACATTATTCAACGGTTTAGTCAACATTTGCAGTCATAGGAAAATTCATTTCAACAAGAAAAACTTAGAAAAGGTGTTGCTCTCATTTGATGAATTTGAGGCAAGAACCTTAGTCTGAAAACCTAACGCAAGGGTAAACGATATGTTTAGATATGATTGTGATGAAGGCTTTTAGGGGGCGTTGACCAAAACAGCTGTACAACTCGGCAAAGGCTGTACTGAATAAAGTTGTTCAACTCACTTACCGTCAAAGGTGAGAAGTTGTAATCATCGCTGAGCATTAATATAAGGCCTATGTCCAACTTGGCATGGTTTGGAAATACAGTTTTCGAAATAGACGTCTGTTACTCACCAGTCCTGTCGCCACGGGGGCTTAGCCCCCCAAACAAATCTCCAATTCTTGAAATATGAAGCACTATAAATCAGAAATATGAAACACTCAATTCAGTGGATTTTTTGTCAAATTTTAGAATGCCAATTCCCCCTTACACAAACGTTAAGTCCTCCAAGTGAAGACTTTCTGGCGATGGTTCTGTTGGTAACGTACAAAGGGAAAGAATAGCACTATGCACGTGTAATTGGAAGAGGTCCAAAACAACAGCTAGACCAAGTGCGCAGGTCACGATGAAGACTGCAAGCCAGGGCTTCTCAACCATAGTTTTAAACCTGTTTAAGATATTTTATCAAAATGGTTCCCCGCACCAATAGAGGGCTCCGTGCAAGTGCCGACAGAGTTAACGTTAGAAGCCTTTTATATATACTAAGAGGATTAAACCATTACTGAAACGTGAAGTGAACAATGAAACGTTCTTTACATCACTGTGATCATAATACAGATTATCCTGGTATATGTAGTATATATCGCCTAATACTTTTTAGTTAAAGATGGGGATAATATACGAAATTTTAACATACATAAATGTTTACATCTGTAAAGTATCTGAGCCACCATCGCATCCCTTAATTTTTTCGTGTGATCCCCTGGAATGAGTAAACAATTGAAGAGTCATGCAGTGAGCTCAGGGCCGGCTTTAAGCCGATGCAACCGATGCAGCTGCATTGGGCCCCGCGCCTCCGGGGCCCCGCGCCATGGTGTTTGGGTAGATTATTCATTTTTCTCAGATACACCTTGCGCTTGAGAATTCAGTAGAAACGCCATATATATTTCATTGTTAACAAAGAACGCTGTCGTCAGAACTAGCAAATATCCTCTCGAACGTTAGCAAACGTGCTCAATTATCGTGTTAGTGCTGTACTGTACATCTGCGCTCTACCACGATCGTAACACGGCTGACTGAACACGATGACGTCATAAAATCACTGCTCAGAGGGGCCCCGCGCCTAGGTCTGGCATTGGGCCCCGCGCTCTGGTCTTGCATTGGGCCCCGCATCTACTAGGGCCGGCCGTGAGTGAGCTTACCGGAGATTAAAAACCAACAGGGAAGAAAATTTGACGAAACATGTCGGGTTCGTATATGCATATGTAAAGAAAGCAAAAAATAGAAAAATTAATAATAAGAAAGGTGGTGATAAGCAGAAAAAGCAAGACTCATATTTGACAATGTAAAACAAGACCCATTTCAGTTTGTGAGTGTTTGATTGTGATTTTCAAGATGCGTTGTTAATCCTTATATCTTTAAATATGCGCGAAACATAATCTTCTTTCTTTTTAAATTTTTGTAAGCAAATTTAAGGGGTGGAAAGGGCGGAACTTTTATGGTCGGCCCCGGGCGGCACTTTGCCTCGCTATGCCACTCGGTGGTATCCACCTACGGTTGCCATGTCTTTGCTTTGCACCCCTTCCACTGTCTGCCAGTCTCCATCAATAAGCATGATTGCTACGTCGTTGGCATATGCATACTTTCTGGAGACGGTGGTTGGCAGGTCTGAGATGTAGAAAATGGGGAGAAGGGGTGCCAGGATGGATCCCTGTGGGACGCCATTCTTGAGGGGTGGTAGCGGCGTTTGCCATTGTTGGTGGTAAGGGTGAAGCTGCGATCACCAACCAGTTCCATGATCAAGCGGACCATGCACCTGTCAGGTAGGCCTAACAATCACAGTAAGTTACAGGTGCAAGCTGCCTTAACTGCAGTGAATGATATTATAAGAATCTGTCTGGTTCATAATCGTCTATTGTTTCTTCACAGTAGGTAGTGCGAAATTTTTGCAATTATCAGATCTGTTGTTTGAAACATCAGGAGTGGCAACACAACACTGATCTGTTGTTGAAACATCAGAAGTGGCAACGCAACACTGATTAAAAGCACTCCTACCTCTACTAGCTAAGTCAAAGGAAATGGTGAAAGCAGAACCAACGAACAATCGCACAGCAGGCAGATACTAATAATTACCACTCAACTTTGTTCACGTTGCTACTAGAACTCAACGTTATATGTGGACAAAGGTGGATACAGTTGGAATTGCAAAATAGTCCCAACAGAGCTTTTGCATTTGATGGCAAAATATACACTACCATTTACTTTAGCAAACCTGTGAAATCGGATCACAACTAAATTTTTTGATATTTTCAGAATAATCATATCAAAACAACAACAATTTTCTCTTACCAAACCCTAAGCCCTATCATTACCAGTTGTCTCAGCGTATTTGATATGTAGAATATTACTCTATGCATGCGCACATGGCATGAAGTTAGAAAATTCGCAAATCAGTAATTTCGCTTGACACCGGGTCTGTAGTATTGTAACGATCTGCAATGAACTGAGTAATAATGAGTAGGTATATAATATATTATCCATAGCTTTTATGGCTGTGTAATCGTACTCTCAGCAGCGAGTTTGATTAAGTTACTCGTGATACCATTGCAGATTTAAGCGTGAAATGTACGGGACACCTTTTTAAAGTAGGAATTTTTATTAGAAACCATTAGGCTTACTAGCAAGGTTTGCTAGATTACTGGCAAGTTCACTAGTAAACATTAAGTTTACAAGCAGCATAACAAGAAAGTTAAGTTAAACTAATTTTTAGAAAACTGGCATTGCTTTGCATAGCAGTACACTATCAGGAGGGTATAAAAAGCAATGTAAACAAACGTGGACTTTTCTTGAAGTTTTCATCTGTGGAAACAAATTTTATGTTTTCAGCACGGTAAACAGTTTATTTTCTCCTAAGCATTGCAGGTGAAATTGTGCTTTACTTTGTGATTGATCACTGCTTGTTATGAGCAGATTTGGACAACTAAATAATTCTAGTTCTCTAATTTGATGAATTAGAGAGAAATGGTGGTAATTCTAATTTTAATCAAATTTGCTGAAAGCTACAGTACTCTGATTTTAGTTCTAATCTAATTTCCGGTTTTGCCAAAAATGCTAATTTGTCCAACGGTATTTTTAAAGATGAAACGAGAATGAACCCTCGTGCAAGGAATGTACAACAACATGGTCACAAGCGCATGCCGCCATCCCATCACTTGAAAAGCGAGAGCAGTAAAAACTCGATCAATTTCTTTTCTCATTCACAGCTGCAGTACAAACTACTGTATGTGCCTTAACAATGATTATTATTACATCACAATGCCTATCCACTTACACGCAGAAATCACAATAGTATGGTCATTAGGTACTTACGACAATCAGATAGCTGTGATGTTTTAGGACAGGGGTTCTCCAAACGTTCTTGTCAGAGGACCACATAAGCCATCATGCAACAGTTGGAGGGCCGCACATCTTGCGACGTAAGATTGTGACTACGTAATGTGATTGTTTCGGGATATGTTACATTCTACCAAATCAACGTATGTTCGCAACAATATTATTCTTCCATTATTGATGAAAATGTCTTCGCGGGCTGGATTTGTCCTGCGGGCCGTAGTTTGGAAGACGCTGTTTTAAGGTTTTGGATAAACGAATATCGTTTCCCGTATCTCAAGTCTGCTGCTTGAGAACTCATGGGTGACAGTGACATCGCCTCCGTCGGGACGTGTCTTCGGAACGAGAACCGTGACAGTGTTGTCATTTTTCGAATTGTAACCACGTGAGGGTCATTCCACGGACGTCGCCAGTGAGAGGGTTGTGGCGCCGGCCCCGTTTACATGTGTCTGTGCCTACCTTTAATGTTAAGTTATATGGTGTGAAAAATGCTGTTTTGACATGATTTGCGCAATTAGATGAGTTTTTGAAAAGTTTCTTGATTTTCATGCAGGCGAATCGAACAGCGCTTAACGCGCTGATGTTGTGGCACGAATCTTTGCTATTCTCATACTTATGAGAATGAATCCACATTTGGGCATAAATTGAACTTGGATTAAAGTTGCTTTGATTTGAGTCAATGAACTTCTAATTTTAGTTCAATTTATGGTTTTCGCTAATTTTAATTCTAATCTAATTTGTGACAGCCGAGTTTGCTCCAATTTTAATTCTAATCTAATTTAGAAAAGCTAAAAAAATTCTAGTTGTCCACGTCTGGTTATGAGTGCAAAAGAAAAAAATCAGAAGTTTTCCTCACTTTTGAAAAAGTCAAAGGTGAATTTCTTGCTAGAAGCCGTACTATTTCTTTGAAAAAAGGGCTTTCAAGCACATCTTCCCATTTGTGTTAATGCAAATGTGTGCATGTTAGAAAGAACACGTGAGAAAGTTAATCGATTATGTGTTTTGCGCTCTTTGCATGGTTTGCCCGGGCAGCGCTGTTAGCTGGAATCGCCAAGACTGCAAAGCAACAAGTGCAGAACACTTGATCAATTGGGACTGGTCTGTGCTTAATTGACAAAAATATATATTTCGAAGCAGCCATTTTTCTTTATTCTGGTCGTAAGAAAGAACAGACGGTCCTCAGGCATTGACGGCAGAACCAGCAGAACCATTGACCAGGTGGCTGATGTTCTGGGAGGCAGATTTCCTAGGTGGTAAGTGTCCTCTATGATAGTTGTTCGCAGGGATCGAGTTTCAGGGGGTACGGGGGACATGTCCCCCAACTTATGGACAAGGGGAGGCACAATATATTTGTCTCCCCTATGTTTTGTGATAAAAAATAATAATGTAGGTCTAGTTGTACAAATTTCGCTGCCAAGATATTTCGAAGAAGTTTGTGAGGTCCAATGATGCAGGCAAAATTTAAATACTATCCCGATGTACATGACAAACAATGGCATGAATTAGGCGTACTTTTGGGTCATTGTAGGGCGTAGCCATGCCTGTTCATGGAATCTCAGAGATACATGTTTATTAATTGGAATTGCGTTATGTAACTGGTAATTATTTAAATCTTAGAGATAGGCGTACATGTTCATAAATTCTACTTTAACGTATTGTTTGTTTTATTTAAAGAATAATTGAAGTGTTGTGTTTTTTCGATTTACTTTGACAAAGAACTCTTCGAGTGATGTTAGGCTACTGAACTTTTGCGTACTTAGTAATGAAGCAAATACCTAGTAACTATTGTCAAGTACTAGCACACTGCCATAACACCATGCGCGTAGCCAGGGTCTCCAAAATATATTATTTCCATAATTTGCCCGGTTGAGTGAACATGGTGACATCATCGAAACGCAAACAATAATATTATATTTGTGTGATATGCATAATAACATGCATTGCATATCACGCAAACTTTGTCCCCTCCAAGCTTTTCTAAAAAACTTCGTCACTGGTTGGTGGTAGTCCGAGAAATCTGAAGCAGTTGACAAAACTACATCTAGCTCTGTACTGACTTTAGTGGTTGATAATCGCTTCGCAGAGGTTCGTATAAGGGCTTGCGCAAAACAACTGATTGCAAGCTGTGTGAAATCCTGTATTATAAGTCAGTGGTTCTCAAACTGTGTGCCGCGGCACACGGGTGTGCCGTGAAATACTGTCGAGTGTGCCCCGGAAATTTTTGGAATTTTTGAAAATAACTAATTCGTATTGCAATTAGGCAAGCATGCGAGACTTGAATGCACGCTATCCATTAGATAACTGATAATGGTATGGCATTTGCCTATTGCCCTGCTGGTGTAGTAAGGGTGAGTGTCACGTTATAATTGGATTGACACGTTATAATTGCTATGTATTAATGTTATTTTGAAACAAGGCGTCCAGCCTTTCATCGTGTTTACTTGAACGCTGAACTAGGCTAACAGGAAAGCAAATGTATTTAGTCTGATTATAATGATATAATGATAAGCTTTTCAGAAATGTTTAGTTGTGTGTATTTGGGTAGTTAATCCATTTGGAATTACTGTAATGGATCAAGAAATCTTTCTACCGAAGAAGAGCAGCTCATTGATTTAGAAAACGACCGTTTTTTCACGCATTGTTTCCCCAAAACAGCTTGGACGAGTTTTGGCTATCTGCCTACAAATCTTATTCAACTGTGAAAGCCATCAAAATAATCTTGCCATTTGCATCTTCATGGCTTTGTTTGTATGGATTTTCTGCTCTGACAGAAATTAAAAGCAAAAAACGAGATATCTTGGAATTGACGACGAAGTGCGGGTGTGCTTGGCAACGACGGAACCTCTTTTCAATCTTATTTGTTACCAAAAACTGGCACACCCATCGCATATTCGCATTAAATTTTTTAAAACAACTTTGTTTTGTAGTGAGTGTGCTGCGAATTTTTTTTTATTTTCTTAGTGCACCGCGAACTGAAAAAGTCTGAGAATCACTGCTGTAAGCTCTACGAAAAAAATTTATGTAAGCCCTCTCGAACATAGGGTAGGCCTTTTATTGATAACCTTCCCACAGCAATATCTCAATAGCAGACAATATGATGTTGCACAGATTTATGTCGGCCATGCGCACATACAGACACAGTCAATCTAAAATCTCATTTAAATCTATTGACCTACTGAATTTTGCCACACAGGTAGTGAGAAAGTGAAATTGAGTTTGGTTGATAAAGTGGACCAATGGAAGATAGAGCGTCGTGTAAAACGTAAGTAAACATGTAAGACGCCGTCGACTGTAAGCCGCACCAAATGATGAAAAAATCAAAGTTGCGGGTTACAATCGGAAAATACGTTACTGCTCAGTTCTCACAATTAAAAATTAAGGCAGTCTGAGAACAGCTTTGGGTGAATACTGAATAGTGACATCAGGAAACAGGTTTGCTTGTGCCTGACTAGCTATACTACGTCTTAGTGCTAAACTCATGCTGGTGGCCTATAGTCTGCCATATCAATCTGCGGTAATTTTCCGTCTACAGGAAAACAGGCTTTGAAGTCCCGCAGAATTCGTCAGATTTCTCGATTTGTATTTGCCTGACTTCAAAAGCCCGCTGAAATTTTCAGACGTGGTGTATCATGTATTGTGAAAGACAAACTTTGCACAGATCGGCCGGGAAACAAAGAGACAAGAACAAGTGTAGGAATAGGCCTACTCGACCACTAATTTGATAGAGCCAATATTTGAATTTGCTGGATTAGGCTATTTCCATTCCAGTGATGTTTGTTATTCCTGGCAGCATGCTTCTTCTTTCATATACACTTGGCATGAGTACACGTTGACCAGAACTTCGATCTACCGGTGGTTGACAAACAATTCCACAAAGGAGCGAAGAGATTTTCTGGAGCAAGGACGTTTAAGATATGGTTTTAGGTACAGAGTTTCGTGCAGACGTTTCGGATTGAGGGCTTTGGTGTAAAGTTTCAAGCATGAAGCATTGAGATATTGTCATTTCCAACCCATGTCCAGTGGCGTAACTGACGAGGGGGAAGCTGTCCCCCTGGCAAGCTAAATGTAAAAACTGGCCCCCTTTAGTTGACATTTTGATATTTAGTATTCTTTAGGTTGTTATTTTTTGAGTTTTTCGGGGTGTTTTCGATATTTTTTAGCTAGTATAGACAACCACGACATCAAGACTCGCTATCACTTCGTAACTTTTTTCTGAGTGTTGGCTAGTGGCTCCCCTACGGTGACCAGTGGGCCCCCTTCAACTAAGCTTTGCCCCACTGGCTCAAACCTCTAGTTACGTCACTGCCCATGTCGTTCAGCATCTGCGTGGTTACGGTAATTATTTGATAGTTAGAGAGCGCTCGTTGGGAGGTCGTTACTATAGTTAGGGCAAGGTCTTCAAACTTTTCGTCTGAGTGCCACGGTAGCTATTATGCAACAGTTCGAGGGCCGGACATCTTATGCAACGCGATTTTTTTGGGATATGTTACATTCTGTCAAATCAACAAATGTTTCGTAAATACATTATTTTGTCATTATTGACTAAATGTCCTTGCTTCCGGGTGAAATGTCTTTGCAGTCTTGATAAAATGGTTTCGCGGGCCTGATTTGGCCCGCGGGTCGTAGTTTTGAGCCCTGCTATAGAGACTAAACCGCACCTCAGAGACTGAATAAAATTCTCTGGGCCAGGGTATCTTTCAGTGGCAGGAATTTAGGCCTGTTACAGCAAAGCTTCTGTTTTTATAGCTGTCATGTTCTAGAGTTAGACGGTGGTTCTCAATCAGGGTCCGCAAAGCATTTTCTATGGGTCCACGAAAACCGGTAAATCAAATCTAGTGTTACATCCATGGTCGTCGGAAGAGGAGAGAAAGGCCCATCCCTGAATTTTGAAATTTAACATTTTCCTATTATATTTTAGTAGAAAAACGTTGTTTTCTTAGTTTCGAGAGGCAAAATGAAATGTCACCACTTTTTTCCCCCAGGAAAAAATATTTTTGGCTACCTCTGGAAAAATCCACTAATGGCACTCCCTGGAAAAAATCCTTCCGACGCCCATAGTTACATCGTGCAACACTTGCTGTACTGTGACAGATATCATCATTCAGACATTCACCCTTCACTGACCAACCACTGAATCTGACACAGTGGTTTTGACGGGAACTGAGACAACCTATCACAAACGCTATTGTTGCGTTATGATTTGATAAGGGGATTGTTACGGTTTCAAACTGTTCATGGATCTAACCAAGCAGCTGGCAGCACAAGCTACTTTTTCAATCTAATGAAGTGCTTTGTTTCAATCTCAGACCAAGTTTAATTTGCAGTGTAATAGCCCATGTATTGCAGTTATTTTCTTTTTCATTCATTTTCACATCCGGTTTGTTTTCTGGGCGGGCCGCGGGGACAGCATCCGTAGAAGGAATTGAAACACCTTGAACGGTTTTCAGCAATCTCAAATAGTTATGCTGGTTCCGCAACACGGCGAGACTAAGCAAGGTAGGAAATGTAGCCCCTTTACCTGCTACTTGGACAACCTCTGGCTCTGGGCCGCTTTCCTTTGGGTGTATCCGGCAGGACTTGCAGCAGCAATCTTTCCTGGGACATTCCGGACACATGGCCGAACTAACGTAGTTGGGCAGCTCGATTCAGACAAGTGGCTCGACATTCAGGGCTTTACGATGGAATTTCACAGTCACTCACTTCGTCGCGAAGTGTCACACCCTTGAAAGGGATCTATGGCAGCCCGAAGCTCTCTTCGCAAAAATTCTATCGATGGCGCTTGCACTTGAGATAGCACACGTTTAGACTGTTGGGCTGACCGATAAATAATTAAATTAATAGCGTTTACAAACAAACTTTTCTCGCTAAAAATGACTAAGTGGCACGCACATGTCGCACATATGGCTAAACACATGAACATGGTGGGGGCCATGGGCCCCTTCGGATTCCCCTAAATCAGGCGCTGAAAGGGGCCCTTTCAATATAAACATATATAGCTATATAAAATGTTGTTAGAAGAGCAAAAACACTAAATGAACGAACTGAAATACTTGTATTTCAAACAAATAAAGCTTGAGTAACAAAAACGAATCAACTAATATCGAAATCACAATATGAACGAAACTCATGGATTTAGCAAACAATATAATGTACGTATAAATGAAATAAGCCTTCATCTTGGAGTTGTGTTTGGTTACGTTACATATATTTTTTGCGAGCTTTTTTAAGAGCAAAGTTACTGATCAAATCACTGAAGGTTCCTGACCAGTAACGTGCAGAGGTCTGATGATGCCCGGGGCGACTGCTTGCTTGTTTGTCCCCTAGCAAATTCTAGTATTGAGCCAGGCGCGTACCCAGGGGGGAGCAATGGGGGCAATTGCCATCCCAATTCCAAAAATAGCACTAGCAATTTTTAAATTAATCAAGCTTTTGATGTGTAATCGAATTAAATGCGTTAGCGCAAATCAACGAAACTGCTTAAAAAAAACTATTCTAATTCACCTTTTACTCCAACCTGATCAAGCAGAACCAATTGCCCATTGTTAAACAAACATTATGTGTGGCAGGGGTCGGCAACCTACGGCACGCATGCCACACTTGGCACGCCAAGCAATTTATAATATCATGCAGAAGCTCCATGTTTTACATATCGATTTTGTTTTGATTCACTCAGAAGGTAAATTGACCTAGACTTGTATAAAAATAAGGCCTGTAACCAGCTTAGGACACCAGGGGGTGAAGAGTTTTCTGAGAAGGGCCCAATTTTTTTAAACTATGTCCAATAGTTAGCTATGTCCAAAACATTTTTCCAGGAGGGGCGAAAACGTTTTAGGGAGGCTTCGCCCCCAAGATTATACGGGCCTGATAAAAATACGTATGTTGTTGGCACACTGAATGATTTGTAACCTTTGAGTCGGCACAGTTAGCAAAAGGTTGCCCATCCCTGGTGTATATTGTAAATCCTGGAGAATTCATGCCAAGGCTGAGCTTTACCTGAGGTTTATGCTCCGTGTGAAACTTGGTGATGATGAAATACACACTTGTATATACGCGCTTGTAATCAATAACCGAAAATAAAACATGGATTAACGCTTTTCGCAGCCGTTTCTGGCGCACCAGCTGGGTGCATCCCACTTCCTTACAAAACCATCGCAGAAATTCCTCTCTGGTAACTCTGGCAAGCTACAGTGCTATACATTGTGCTCTTGTGTGCAGCATCAGCCATAGCTTAAAAGAACATCGGTTTTTGTGCAGTTTTGCAACTAAATGCGTGAATATGGCGGACGGCTGTGATATGCAATTAGTGTGCATTGAAGCTCACTCCTTGCCTAAGAAGCTGTTCATTTTCAAAATATTTTATTACGCAATTAGGCCATAGACACTGTTTAGCAACAATACAATAGCATTTGTTCTTGTTTATATATTTAGTTGTGATGACATGTAGACCTTCTGTAATGGTTCAATCACAAATATGTGGAGCCTTAGCGGTTTCATAAATGATATCAGATTATCTTGCCGGCGAGTAAAAAATCAGTTTTGTCAAGTAATCAGTGAGCCAATGTCAATTTGAAAAAAGTACAACATTTGCAATAAATTGGTAACTTCAGTATAAAGTGGAAATTCCTCCTCTGAACTTATGAAATTCCTCCCCAGGGAGGAATTCCTGCCTGGTTGGGAACCACTGAACTATTCGTTTGTGGGAAGTAGGCTTAGTGCAACTTGCGTAAAAATTGGTACCGCAGTCGCATTTCATAGCGTTTGGTGACATAACATCCAAACATTTTTTAAACATGTTGGGGGATTCTAGAGTTTGCATTATCAGTTGTATACGTCAACCAGACGCTCAAAAACTGGGCAAGACCCACGTCTTAGTCGACATGCAAGTTTTGTAGACCTAATTCTGGAGTAGGTGTCGGGTAGGACAAAGTCGCTACTCGGCTTCGATTGAACGTGTGTTGGTGTACATCAGAAGCGTGTAAATATGAAAATCGCAATCACAATGGCTGCCACGATGACTCCTTGCGCGACTGCAATACTGGCTGAAAAGAGCGTACTGCAGATCTTGCACTCATACCACTGAGATTATCACAAACGCTTTCGCAAGAAAGTTTTACGCGCAAATGGTGACTTTCATTCAAAGTAAAAACTTGGAAATTTACTAAAAATAAACTTTTGAAACTTGATTCAATTAAAGCAGATTTTCTCTTTGCCGGCTTATATCTGAACAGAATCATTCAGAAAAGGAAGTGCCAGAAAAACGCACATTTTATGGATGATGCTTTGAAAACAAAGGGCATTATGTTGAGACTTGGTTGTTGTTAGCCCCCCCTATCAAAATTTCTGGCTACGCGCCTGGCCGCCCCCGACAGCCCACACACTAGCTACGCCACTAGTCGAACAGCAGTCGAATAAATCTGTGCGGCTGGGATGGCGGACATGCAGGGTTGACTTGACAGTTTGAAACTTGATGAACTACAGAAGATTCGAGAACGCGCATAAAATACGCAGAAAAACTTTTTCTTTATGTGGCTTTTTTATATTTTAAAAAATCGTTTTTTATGTGGCTGTTATATGTACAACTACTGGGGGGCAGAACAGACAGGGGTTTGTGTGCGCCGTAATGATCAATCTGCCCAAACTGCCAATTACTGATGAAGCTAGAAATGATGCACATATTACAAGCATATTACAAGGGCAGGTGTGCGCAGCGCAGGATTTAGATGGCGGGGGACCTGGGGCCCAGGCGTGGTGGGAGGCCCCATGTGCAGATACAAAATGTTTAGGTAGGGGATGATCGATTAAGTCACTAGTATTTCCACGTATCATTAATATTTGTGACGTAATCTTGTTACGTCACATTCGTTAACTCAACTGTAACAAAGCTTTATGATGCAACATGACATTTGACAATGATTAGCGACTTGTGAAACTGTTGCAAACCAGCCGCTGGAAGCTTCACATCTTTTTATACTTGATTGAAAAGTTTTGAAAATTGTTTGGAAAAACTTTTTGGGCGATCCAACGTTCTCATCATCTCTAAACGTCAGTCCTCGTTCAGCAATACATTTTACAACAGAAACCAAATGTTGCAAGCAGAGACGATTTCCTATATTGTTCGCATTGCTTGACCTGACTGGGCAATTCTGTATCAATTCTTCATAGTGATTAATTACATCTGCGACAAAATGTAATCGTGGCATCTATATGTTCCATTGATGCTCGTGGCTCCTCAGACGTTCAAGAGCGTGCTTCCAGTCGAAGATTTCTTTTCTAATAAGGAAATGCGCTTACGAGCGCCTACTTATCAGTTCCAAGTCTTTTACAGCGTATTGTGTATTGTTGACATATTACCCTTTTCTACCGACTTAGGATTGGGGCCACCCTAAATGGGGGGCCCTGGTGTAGCCCAGTCAGCTCCCCCTTAATCCGCCTCTGGTGAACGTCCATATGTACTGCATCGTCAGCAACTTGAAAAGGATAGGTAAGCAAAATGTCGACATTGTCCCCCATAGAAAAATTTATACGAACGTTAAATTTTTGAAAAGGCTTGCACCAATTTGCTGTACAACTCAATCAGTTGTAACTGAAGCCTACAGCAACTGATCGTTTGCATAAATTCAAGTTGTTGCAAATGCGAAAATTGCATCTGCTGAGAACGCCTGTGTGCAAGTCTCTGGAAAATAATGAATTCTATAATCTCGTTTCTTTGCAATGAAATAGATTTAGATTAGCTTTTCTTAGTCTCGATCGCCTCTAGAGTAAAATGATCGAAACTGAAAAGTGTTACAGAGGTCATTTTCATCATTTTGCGCCATTGCCATTGTAAGTTGGTTGGCAAAGAAACCTGTGCAAGTTTCGGCGACCTCGAAAAAGCATATGAATAGGCATGGGCGTCGGAAGGGGCCTTGGACTCCCTAGATTTTTAAACTTTAACAAAAAAATTTCTTGATTTCGAGTGGGAAGAAACAAATTTCACCATTTTTGAACCCCCTAGAAAAATTTTGGAAAAATCCCCTAGTGCAGCGTTACTTAGCCTTTATCGACCTCAGCACCCCTTTTGGTAAGGCCTAAGCAGTCTAGCACCCCCTTGGCTAACACCTGGTTACTATAAGGATAAAGTAAAGACAAATGCAGTACATCATATTCCTTTTACCTTTGACCGCCACATTTGTGACCTTCCCCAGCACCCCCTGAAATTGATTTCAGAACCCCCTGGGGGTGCTAACACCCCAGGTTAAGAAGCCCTGCCCTAGTGGCCCCCCCTGGAAAAAATCCTTCCGACGCCCATGTGACTGGGTCCGTAGAAAAAACCTGCAGGGAGTGTTTCGCGAGTACGATATTGACGGGCGCCTGGCACTGGCCGTCATGTCACTGTATTCATGTTCTGAAGTTTGTGTCCGTTCCCGCGGAGTAAAGCCACAACCGTTCACAGTAGTCTAGGTGTCAGACTTCGATATGGAATTGTGCTTTCACCACTCCTCTTTACAGTCTGTATCAGTGGTTTTCAACCTTTTTTGTACCGCGACCTATTATAGCAGTCTATAACTCAACGACCCCCAGCTAAAATTCGAATAAAGCAAATGTAGTACAGCTGTGCAGGCTCCCATTCAATAATTCCTAATAAACCCCAGTAAATGAAAAGAAAAACATTTATACCAAAAAACAGAAGAAATTTTAAGTTTCAAAAAGACGCATGAATGCAAATACATGCGGTGAAACAATGATTAAACTACGGATTATGCTTAAAGTTCCTCTTCCAAATTTTCGTCTGCAGCGTGAACATTTAACATTTGGATTACATTTCCGTTGCTCAACACATCTCATACAACGCTGGTGCTATACTCCTTTAATTGCATCTCTCACTAATTCAAGTTCAGGTGTTCGATTGCCGTTTTGCTGGCTTCTTGACAATACTTCTTTTGCCAACAACTTTTCCCAGTCTCGGTTTTATCGAGGGTTTTTGTTTTAATATGATTAACAAGTGAAAATGTGCGGCGAAGCAGTGGGTTGAAAGAACTGGCTCAAACGACGACAAGTGAAAATACTCTTTCTAGTGATGCAGCAGAGTGTGGCAAAACCATACATCTGTTCATTAAATCAAAAAGTATTCCAGACTCCAAGTTATCTAAGATTCTAAGCCGTCTTTCATGTTACGCAGATACTAAGACAGTACCGGAAATCGGGGATAGATTTATCGGACAAGGTCACATTCACATCTTTAAACTACAGTATATCGAAATAGCCTCCAGCTGATCGTCGGGTACAAGATGGGGAAAGTGTAGGGCCACATTTGCTACTGAACGTAGATCTTGAGCTGCGACGAAATCTAAATACCCTATCCCTAAGCTCACAACAAGTCTTTCCTCCAATGGAAATCATTTTTAATTTGCATGCATAGGGCAACCAAGAAATTTAAAAGTTCAGTCTTAAACAATGTTTCATCCATTTCTTCAGCTGGCGTCTGAGACAATGACCTTATACATCGCTCATCCCAATACAAAGCTTTAACTTGTTTATGTAACCGCTTGTCATTTATTCATGTTGTTTTTTGTAGGCTATGTATGGCTGTCGGCTGACTACCGGAACAGAAGCAACCTACAATATTTGATATTCATACTGGTGTGAGGGTGTAAAACCGACTGAACACGTTTTGGTTCACGGATATGAGTAGGCTATTTTTTTCACCTGATGATCGCATGCGAACACTGTAATCAGGGTTTCCACACATTTTCAAAAAACATTTTCCATACTTTTTCAATACATTTTCGATACTGAATGAAAAAACGTTAACACCATTGCTTATCTTCGTCGTTTCGAAAGTGTTGATTTTGACAAAGAATGAACCTCGTCGGATGTGCATCTGATAAGGCATGCATACAAAATGTTTGGATGAACAAATGATCCTGCTACTTAGCCAGGTGTCATGAGTGGGAATTTAGGGACTACCTTGGACGTTTTAGCCAAAATAGCAATCACAACAGAAGTTTTCCCCAGAAAAGAGAGTGATGGGACACGGTTTTCTAAGTTCACCACCAAATGGTGAAAAGCTACGTCATCCATGGCTATTATGCCTGGCCTTGAAAAATATAATATTTTGCTACTACTGCAAACTTTTCAGCTCTGGAGATCCACTAGCACAGCACTCAATACCTCTCCTCTCTACAGGTACCACACTCGTACCTCCCTTCTGATCAGGGAGGTAGCCTATCTGGCCAGAGAGGAGGTAGGCTGTAATTCTTGTAAAAAGTTGTAATTCTTTGATTTATTGGGTTTTCAACGGCGGCTGTCCATTGAAGTGTCTGCTGGAGAGGTCTTGACATCACCCTTTCGGGCCTCGCCTTCGTAACATCGTCACCAATATCTATCATTACTCCTTGATGCAGCCCTTAAAAAATTTTTACACACCTCTCAGTGGGGCCCCGAAAAAGTGCGTCAAGTCGGGCCCGAAAGGGTGAATTTTTTAAGCACTTGCTAACGCCGGCCCTGCATGCGAGTATGCTGTTTCTGTCACTAGGCATATTCTAATGGGTGCAAACTTTGCTCCACTGGGTGTGATAGAAATTCAATATTTATTGTTGATGTTTCATGAGTGTATGCAAATTCTCTTCCTCAGAAGATAGCAAGAAACAAAATCAAAGCGTACACACACTGCATTTCGGAAAATTTTCACTATGGCACACGAACAAAAGGATAAAAATGCCTTAGAAATAGGCTACCGACATTTTAAACGATCACCCAATTCCAGCATATTTGTGATTGAATACCAATAATTTACGAAATTTTCGATCAGATGGCCTATCTCAAGATATATCTTGTAAGGAGATAAGTAAGACAAAGAAAA
>JGI24021J15306_10003311_pt1 | contig 18073 bp, 8 predicted proteins | sample Ectturendosymbi1_FD_15306 | JGI IMG/M metagenome (IMG submission 15306)
CCGTTTATCACTTTTTGTCAAGTGATTGAGAAACAACAGTTGCAGATCAAATAGGCATAATGAAAAGAAAACAGAAAACGAATGAACGCAGAACATGGTGAGACATGTCTCTTTGCAACTCATTCAGGTGGGCACAGTAAATCTGAAGGATATCATCTGGTAAGGGGGTCTTCAATTCAGAAAGGCTTAGAAACTGTTGAAGTTCATATCGGGCTTGATTTCGTTTGAATAGCAGTAAGCTTGGACAAGAAGGTAGGGATTGCTGATTTGGCTTTGGTGAGGTTAACATCATTCCCCTGCAATTGCAAATTAACTTCACTGAACTTTGTGAAGATATCTGACAAATAAGCAACATCAAATTTGATGTTTCTTAGTTCACTACAGAGTGCCAAGTTGTAGCCTTGAAAGAATTCAACAACTGTATCAAACAGTGAATAGAAACGTCTCAGGCGTTATGCTTTGACAGCCACCTTCTGTGTGCAGCAACAGGTGTTCAAACTCTTCATCGTTATCTGAGTCCACCACACTGCCAAATCTTTGCATAACACTTTTGAACCCTTTGGTGTCCGTTGATGAATCCACTAATACTCTGCCACATTTTTAGCAAATTTTGAGCTCGGAGCAATGCAAGGTTGAAATTAATCCGAAGATTTTAAAAGCATTTGAACTTAAGTGTGACACTAGCAGTCATCCACTTGCTCTGCCATCTGTCTCTTGCTAGATTTCCTTGGCACTAATCAAGCTAAAGTGCATTCTGAAAAGCACTGTTTTTTGGAATCTTTTCAATGCCCTTCAGGAAGCTTATTCTTGTTAGCACATAACACTGTAAAACATACAAACTGCCTTTCTACTTTCAAATTGAACTCATACAAGGTTATTATTGTATATATTTGTGATAATTAAAACCATTCCACCCAAAATTAGCTCATACTTTTGATTACGAAACGGGCATTATTAAGTAAGAGTTTACCCATGCCAAAAAGTACAGCTGACAAAAATTTCAATCATAATTATTTCATTACAGGTGAGTGCAGCTTACCTTAATGATGGAAACTGCAGTTCATCAATGTATTTTCTAGCATTTCACCTTTGTTTTGTTTCAAAAATGTTAAGTTTTTGTTAATAAATTACATGCATACATATTTGTTGATCATATTGTTTTTTATGACATTTGGTCACTCAAAGTGTGTAATACAACAGAAAAGTATTTATGAATAGAGTCTCCTAACATCCCCAACCACCCATTTCTGCTTAATCTCCTCCCTAGAGCTTCTCACTACCCCCAGGGGGCAGTACCGCCCACGTTGGGAACCACTGCTTAAGGATTTCACCTATAAGCTTTTGCTTACAATTTACAGGATTGAAAATGCATAATTGATATGAAATCAATGTCTTAGTAAAACACTTTGTGAGAAGATTTAGCTGTTTTGCCCTTGCGATGTGATAAATTGTCACTGAAATGATAGGCTGTTTCAGTTAAATCACACATATCAGTATCATGTGTGGTGGCCAGAAGATGGCGCCACATGTAAATAAATGGTCACCACTAGATGGTGCCTATGAGTAACAAGTCACTGTGATAGTCACCACAAGTGAATCATCATAATTCTCTTATCCCTCCATAATGATAGTGCAACCTAGTAGTAGTAGAGTGAACACGTCGAGGGAGCTCTATTGTTGCTGGTTGCTTTCCTGTTAGTTAATGCCCCAAATTGCCATCTTTCGCTTGTGCTTTCCTCAGTAGTTCAAGGCGATGCAGTCAACTGCAACACATGTTGTGTCTTATTGCCAAACTGGTTGTCACTGGTAGAAATAGATAGTGAGATGCTAAACAATATGTATTGCTCATAGTTTTGAGCTAATTGTTGTTGGAGAACTAGATCTATGATTACCAGCATCATTTATTTCACCATTCTTATTTTGTAAATAGATACAATCACAGTGTTCTTGTGAAAGTTTGCCATGCATCAACTGTGTAGCACTCGCAGAAGCCATAATTGTGGCTTTTAAGGACATTTCTGGCTATAACTTATGAATATGTTGTGTTAGAAAGTCAGTGAAGCCTTCCTTGGATGCGGAAGACAGATCTTTCTGTTGAGCTTTACAGAGTTGCAAAGTGCCATGAAAATAGCAGTTCCATGCGGTATTTCGAAGTACGATGTATTTGTACACTGGCGCCAAAGGTGCTAAAAAATTTTGCAAATTTTCTCTTGAAGTTATGGTCATGATAGTCGTTTTTGATGTGGGATCATTTATTGCAATGTGTTTGCTTTTCGCACTACAGCTGTTTCAATAAAAACACTGAATTTTTGTAGCTATACAAAAATGTTTTCTTTTAAAATACATCACAATGACTTCACACAAAATTGGGGAACTTACTTCAAAAAATGCGTTGCTGTCTCACCCTTCCAGCAATGTCTTACATGTTGATATATATAGCTTCAGTGGTTCAGAAGTTAAAGCCAAAAACTTCTTTAAAAACCACTATTGTGACTTATGCAGACATTAAAGGGTTAGGGTTAAAAAATGGCACAAACATTTATAAGCTATTTCGGACAAATGACCAAATGCCTCGGCAAAAAGAAAAAGCCAGGTCTGTATCCAGCTTGTCTTATTCATGGTTTTGGTAGATGTGCTGGAAGCAGGGCTGCAGAGCCATTGCAAAAATGAGACAGCTCCAGCTCCTGCACTCTTTTCATGAACATGGCTCCAGCTCCAGAGCTCATGGTTTTCATGAGTGTGGCTCCAGCTCCAGAGTTTTTTTTTGGCTCCAGCTTCTGTTCATTTTCACAAATTAATATCATTAATTGTTTTGGTGTACCTGAAGTTGCATTAAAAATGAATTATATCAAGTACACAAAACTAAGAGAACATACTAAACTTTTCAAGTAATTTAATCTGGTAGTTTGTTACAAGCAGCGCTCTTACCATGAGGAAATCAGCGAAAAAGCAGCAATCACAATGTTCGGATGATTCAGAGAATAATTACTAGCAGAAATGTAATTCAAGATAATGGTAACATAAACAAATTCTGGAAAGGCAGTAGCTGGTTTTGCTGTCAATGCCTAAGGACCTTTGTTATTTCTTATGACCAGAATACAGAAAATGGCTGTTTGGAAAACTATGTTTGTGTCCAAGCATTTAAACACAGACCAGTCCCAATTGACCAAGTGTTTTGCACTCATTGCATGCTTTGACTGTTGCAGTCTTGGCGATTCCAGCTAACAGTGCTGCCCGGGCAAACCATGAAAAAAGCGCAATACGCATAGTTGACTACCTCTCATGTGTTCTTTCAAACATGCACACATTTGCATTAACACAAATGTGAAGATGTGTTTAAAAGCTCTTTGTTCAAAGAAATAGTATGACTTCTAGAAAGTATCCACCTTTGAATTTTTAAAAATAGCTGAAAACTTCTGATTTCGTATCTTTTGTACTCATAATAAGTAATGATAAATCACAAAGTAAAGCACAATTTAACCTGCTAAGCTTAGGAGAAAATAAGACTGGTTACCGTGCTGAAAAAGAGTTTTTCCACAGATAAAAACTTTAAGAAAAGTTCACATGTATTTTACATTGCTTTTTTATATCCTCCTGATAATGTAAAGTCATGCTAGTGCTCTACCAATCTGTTATAACTTTCATGTTATGCTTCTGTGTGTAAAAGTTGTTTCCTAGTGATCTTTGCCAGCAGTCTAGGAAACCTAGCTAGTAAGCCTAATGGCTTCTGATAAAATTCATACCTTACAATGGCATGCTGCGACTTTCATGCTTAAATCTGCAATGGTATTATATCTTAATCATACTCCAGTGATGCCGGGTTATTTTGCAAAAATATGCAAGTAAATTTGAAAAGAGCACAAAATAGGTAATTTAACTGAAAAACAAGCCCAACAAGTGTTTGGCAAGAAAATTCAACAAAATAAAAAATCGTCAGGAATACTATAGAAAAGCAGGGAGGCACATCCAAAAAAACAAGCCAAAAACGAGCTATTTTCACAAAAAAATGCTCAAATGGCCTTTAGCAGCAAATTAAAACAGAAAAAATGCCATAAAATTTTTAAAAAAGCAATCCACAAAACAAATCTGCAAAAAACAAGCAAATTTAAATTAAAACAAGCCCAAAAACAAGCAACCCGCAAGTCATCAAAAAAAACGCCACTCCACAAAAAAACAAGCCCAAATTTGCAGGAAAACCACAAGGTTGGCAACACTGTCATACTCCCTTCTAACAGCATGATCACACAGCTACAAAAACTATGGGTATTATATTATATACCTACTCATTGTAGCTAAGTTCCTTTTAGATAGCTACACTGCTGTAGACCTGGTTTGATCATTCTGGCTAGAAAGTAAAATATGGTAGCTGAAGTTTTTCTTCTACAACAGTGGTTCTCAACCATTTCACTGAAGTGAGCCAAATCTAGGCCTACGATTTTGTTAAAGAACTGCACTAAAAATTTTACAAATCAATTGACAAGTTTTGTTTTATTGCACTGGCGAAGTCTGTTACGTGCTATAAAGAGCACTGTTTTAGGTAAAGTAAGTCTATGTGGCACAACTGTTCGTGTCTAGGAAGGGACCCAGAGCCATAGCTACCTCTCAAATAGCCATGGCTTCAGCTCCGGTCCTAAATTTTAAACTGAACTCTGGCTCTCTGATTTTTACTTTGAGCTCCGGCTCCAGGCAAAATGTCCAGCTCCAGGCTCTGGCTCTGTAGCCCTGGTTGGAGGGTCAAGTTAAAATAGGACCCTGAGGCAGGTTGGGTAATCTTGTTTCAAAGAGTATCTACTTATAGCTGTTCCATATCCTTCCTATATAAATATTCTACCTTGCATTGTGAGAAGTATAAACTTCTTCCTTGAACTTGCCTGAAATTGGTAGAAATGAGACTTGCAAACTCCACTTGAACATCCGATCAGACTTCTTTCATAACTATGCTTTAGAGCAGGGCTATTCAATTATTTTAGGAAAGGGTCCAGTTACAAATATCAAAATTTTTCGAAGTCCGGTCACCTCCATAAAATCATGGAAATGTGATATGTCTTGGATTTTTCTAACAAAAAACATAACATGTGAATGCACTGTAGGCTATATAGATATACAAAATCTGGCAAATGGATGCAGGTATTAACAAACGTTGTCAGCGTTATTTATTGTTCTGCTAGTGGGAGCAATAGCATTCTGTGCTTCTTGGCACTTATCTAAATTTTTGTTCCAAGGTAGTGACAGCGAATAGAAGGTAGTGTTGAAGGTTTTAGTCATCATACAGATGCTGTTGACGTGTCTCTCACTCTGTAACACACAAGCACGGACTGTGACTCTGATTCACGCTATCCCATGCGGTGATGAGGTGTTACTCAGACTCGCAGCTGTTTGAGACACAAAACAGACAGGGGAGTTGAGAGGCGACACTGTAAAATTTATTGCCTCAAGTTCTGCAGTCTATTAAAAAGCACCGGTTCCAGTCTGTACGTACTTGTCCATATGGTTGGGCCATTGGCCGCAACAATGGGAAACTTGTTCTTTCTGAACTTCTTTTTAGAAAGTGTGGACTGTCAGCAGTCAGTGGTGTAACTAGATGTTTAAAGGAGGGAAAAAGTAGCTGAAAAAGGCCCAATGGCCACTGTAAGGGGTCGCTAGCAACACTCAGAAAAAAAACTGAGAAATGATGGTGAATCCGGTTGTGTATGGTTATACTGAAACCTTAAATCACCAAAAAATACTCCGAAAAACACAAAAAAATACTGAAAACCAAAAGAATACTAAAACTGAAGTATAAGCCAAGTGGGGTTGGAGGCCCCAGTTTTACATTTACTGTAGCATGCAGGAGGGGACAATTCGCCTCTCCGGCAGCAGCAGGTAGAACCAAACACTAACAAGTTCCACTGATGGTTTGCAAGGAGTGGACAAAAATTTGGAGATACCTTCCTTTGACAAGACGTTCTCAGGTGTTCCATTAAAAAATATTTCTTTCACTGCTACATTCTATTGGAATTCAATCAATTCCAGTTGAATTTTGGCTGCGTCTACACCAGTGGTGTCAAGCTGCTGGAGCTCTGCTCCACCACCTTCATTGGTGAATACAGTGAATGATGGGTCGTTCCCTACAAATATGAGGGAAGATGCCCAGCCGAGCTCCGGTACCTATAAAAATTTCCACTTCATGTTTGGTCCACACATGTGCATGTGTCTTTTTGCTTCAGTTGAGAATTCGGTGATGTCTGTCACTAAAAAGAGTTTTGAGGAAAGAGCAGCAAGTGTTTTCTAAAAGAAAAGTCGCCAAATTGTTCGACAATGTTGGTGATCAACTTTTCAATAAATTGAATATATCTGAAATCTTCTTGCTTTTATTTTCCCCAAATGCCTCAGGAAATGACTAAGTTGGTTTAGAATGACATGTTTAAAGATACTTTTTCTGGAAAGGGCGAGTAGTAGTGATAAAATCAAGAGTAGTATGCTTTTCTCCTTGCAGTTTTACTTTCAAGTCGTTGAGGTGTTACGTGTTACATTATGTCAGCCAAAAATTCAACAGTTCCCTTTGTTCATCATTTCCTAAAAAAACTGAAATTGCCTTAGCTTTTCTTCACATTTTGTTGACTTCCCGCACAAAAACAAAAATTCTTTCCTAAAGGACCACAATCTTTACAAAACTCTTCCCTTACTCAAGCATCTTTCATAACTGTGCACAAATAAATTTGCATAATTGCATTGTTTTCGGAAAGAAAATGTTTCATTGCTATATTCTAGCCTTGAATTCACTATTTTCACCAGCATAGACATTGAAGTGACGAGCTATTGTTGAACAATTATGACGAAACAATTACTTTGAACGAAATAACCTAAGCGTAAGTAGCCCAACTCAGGTACAACAGCTTGATTGACAATCACTTACACAGTTGGCAAGGAGTTAATGCTTTTGAAGTACGCCCAAAAGTGCAAAATTTTGGGATAACAATTTCTGGGTATAGAATACACATTTGAAAGGCTGACAAGGTCCGGCTGTCACCATCCAAAGGTCTGGATTCGGACTGCGGTCCACCATTTGAGTAGCCCTGCTTTAGAGTTTTATGCCAAATTATGTTTTGGTGTGTATCTGCCAAATTTCTATCTCCATGCACAAATGCAATTTATCTCTCAACTGTATCTCATGCAGACTGCACATCTCAATTCTCATTAGTTGGTAGGGTATAACAAACAAATTTAATTGGCACTGTTCAGAGCTAAGAACATGTTATTTTCTTCATGGTTCCTTTCACATGCTGTGTTGCTTGTGTATCCAGTTTCACTAGCAGTTCATCATAGCAATGGTAGAATATTTCCTAGAGAGTTGTATAGGCCCAGACCACCATGCCTGAGAGGAAAAAGCTAATGGTTGTTTGTTGTCGCTGCTTGTCTGTTGTTCTGTGAGAGCTGGAATGAATTCAGTTCTGATAACAATTTGTGGTGTTTAAGACAGCTCACTTGTTTTTGGATCTCAAGCTCCATCTGGAACAAATTCTTTTGATGAAAGCCACGTATGCTTTTTAGAGATCATCTGCTGTATAAGCTAAGAATTCCTTAAGGTCCTCCACCCAACTGCCAACCTTATTCTCTACAACTGCAAGCTTGAATGAATGTATACCAATTGCCATTCCAATGTGGCAGTCCTCATTGTAGCTTTTACACGAAGTTTTGAAAAGGTGCTTAGCTTATTTTGGAGCTCTATACCTTTCATGTTTAACACCTTGGTTTCCATGCTACATGATATCACATAAAATAAGTGATGCCTAGCTGAATGGTGCCAATGGCAAACCATTCCTATTAGTAGCTATGTAAAACCACATAGGTAGTCTTTGAACTTTTTCACCACTTTTATTTTAAGTTGTATTTTTAAGTGATATTGATGATGCAGAATATATTAAAACTGTCCAAACCCTCCCCAAACAGCGAGAAATGGTTTGTTCAATTGTCAATGCTTTCTGCAATCTGTTTTTTAAATTGCATTCTGCATGTTTTATTGGTTGGCATAAAACACACCAAAATCACTCAAAGTGACAGGAAATGGTGTGTTCTGTTAACCATTACTTTCACAATCTATGATTTCTGTGATATTGTATCTTCCATATTACTATATTTGCCAATACCCAATTTGTAAAAACTTTAACATATGTTCAATGAAAAATTGTGTCAGTGTTGTTCAAATGCTTTGATTTGAAAATGCTCTGGAGAAGTACTTTTAATTTTTGAATGGTTTATTCATTGTTACTAAGGCACTGACCTGTAATACCTTAATTTGTTTGATTAGGCATATACTTCTCATAATATCTTTGCCACTTCAGTAAAATCTTCAAAGGTCAAACAATTTAGATGCTTTGAAAACTTTATGTGCATGTTACTTACATACACACTGAAGCTCAAATTTAAAAAAAATGTAGACTGTTACACCACCAGTTTCAAGTTAGCATTTTTTGGTTTTGCTTTTAAGCATTTTCCCTAATAAAAGTGTTATGTTGTCTAGGCAAATTTCATAAAGTTTAAGTTGTTTGTGGTGATTGGGCAAAAAGTACCGTACATACAAGTCCAAGGAATCAGAGCTTTACTTGTACACAGGTGTCCCATATTGACAATTCCAGTGAAACAACAAATTTACTAATAATTAAATGGGAGATTTAGTTCAAGCTTATTCTCTTTGTCAAGAATGTGAATAATTTTATGAAATAGTTTTGCTTACAATTGCAATTCAAGCTTTTTCAGGAGTTGAAATGAAATTCATAAACATAATTGCTGATTTAGTGCTGTTGCAACATATTCGTTATCTACAATTTCTTCCAAGTCAACTTTTTAATTATCTATCTGCTGTTTTTGTAGATTGTATTTCAATTGCTGGCATACCAACAATTGTTTTTAAATTTGTGTGGATAGCTCAGCTGTTTCAGGAATTGCATATAATCTTGAGGAACGTTATTGAAATTTAATCACAGAAAAGTGGAAGCAGTTGTTTTGTGTCGTGGATGCCCTTGTTTTGAAAAGAACCATTGACTGAAACTCAACATGAAGAAAAAGGTAAATCATTTTAAAGCAAATTGTCTGTTTGGCTTGAGCAGTTAAGTTAGTTGATGTTTTGTGACAAATTATGACTTTCAGGTACTATTAATGGGCAAATCTGGGTCTGGTAAAACAAGCATGAGATCAATCATCTTTGCCAATTATATTGCAAGGGATACACGAAGGTTGGGAGCCACAAGTAAGTAAAGTTGTTTTAAGCACAAAGAATTTTCAAAACATTATTAAAGCATCAAAACGCGTTTTAGTTGTTAGGTACAGCAATAAGTTACTACCATTTTGCCCCCCAGAAAATTTCAGCTGGTGGCGGCCCTGCACAGAACTAATGCATCGCACTGCATGTAGTTGGTGATGGATGTGTGATGGATTCATCAAATGTGGATTTTGACTTGAGTTTCATTCTACATTTTGAATCAACATATGCCTTAAAATGCCACAAAAATGATGTTGAAGAACGTATATGTTTTTGTTTTACTCGTGTGGCTGAGAAATAAATGCATTCATGCAGGACAACAAATTCAAGCAATAAAATGGTCTTCGTTTCAAATTGCTGTCGTTTGTCGAAAACGTAAGATATTTTATAAATCACTTAGAGCTAAACACACTCTTTTCAGCTGTAAAATTTCCGTCGCCAGAACGCAGTCATTGCTCGCAGATGCTGTTCTAGAACTGAAAACGAAGTTTCAACTTCATCGCTAAACCGAGTCAATTCGTATCTCTAAGCAGCTATTTAATCAGTGGGTGGAAAAAGCCTACGCCGGTGTGTCGAAAAGAGTTCATTTCATAGCAACGAATCACACTGAGTTTACATGCAGTAGCGACATTAATAACTGTTTTTAGTAGAAATTCTGCATTTGTGCCAAGTAATTATTTTGCGCCGCGATTGACACCCCCTTGGACAATTTTCATTTGCGTTGGGTTTGAACAACTCTCGTCGCTCGCTAATCGGAATGTGCGATCTTCCTTCTGCCCTAAGACCTAAGCAATTGTTTTTAACAATTGTCATATGTTAAAAACTATGTTAAATTAGAGTTTTTCGTAACTTCTGTGCAGTTCAAGATAGCTACGAGTTATCGTAGTTTGCAACGACCACAGTCTTGTTTTCCACTTGACTGAATTGGAAATCCGTGGTGAGGAATGTTCGACTAGAATGAACTTTAAGGTGTTAAGCATAAAGTGGTGTCACGCTCACTCATAACCCCCACAGTTTGTAGGATACATATGTAGCAATACCGTTAGCACGAGAAAATAATGCGAATCGGTGGATGCGTGATGACTGCGGACAATTTTATTGATGCACTGTGTGGTAGGAATGCAAAAATTTAACTTGTTAATCACGCAGTTGACGTAGAACACTCTCACGTTCGATTTCTTGGCAACCTTGTCTTGAACTTGTGGGACTGTGGCGGGTGAGTTGCATCGCGTTGTGTCATTTGTGTTAAGCCGTGGTTCTCGTTGCTGCTGTTGTGAAAACGTGTAGCACACTCTCGCGCTTCTAAGCGCAATCTACCATTTCTGCTGGTTCCAAACCAAGCGTAGCGAAATCAATCGCAGATGTATTCATGCCACATAGTTCGTTGCTGACCTTAGAACATCTCCCCGTTGGTGTGGCAAGCAGAACCGGCATCTCCGACTTTTCACTGGGTATTCTGATTACCGGGCCCAACTCTCGCAGCCTCAGGTCTTTTTTCGGACCAGTGGTCGAGATACTCAGGGATTTATGGATTTCACTGTTGCCCACTCTGACCCACAGCGTCCGAAAGCTCTCCGTAAAAATACTGGGTCTGTCGTTCGTTCTTGTGACAAGATTTGCGGTTTCTTGCAGCTCCTAGCGTTTTACGTGATATTAACTTTCAAATAAGGAATTGCACAGTGTTTTGTTGTTTTAACTTTTTCAACGTAAAAATTTTCGTTCAATTGCTGGCAAATCAATGAAATATTATTTTCTCTTTGTTCTAATGTTTACGTAATCCAGTCTATACATACAATGGATGTGATAAAACTGGTCGGCCTCTAATGTGCGAAAGATACATGCAACGTTTTGACTGCTTCTGTGGGATTTTACTGAACGTAACACGAATTTTGAATTTCCAGGCAGGAAGCATTCATGGAAAACTACTTCGCAAGTCAAAGAGACAACATATTTCGCAATGTCGAAGTTTTAATTTATGTCTTTGATGTGGAAAGCCGGGAGTTGGAAAGAGACATGCATTACTATCAAACCTGCCTGGAAGCTATTTTAAAAACTTCGCCAAGTGCAAAGATTTTTTGCCTCATACACAAGATGGACCTCGTGCAAGAAGATCAACGAGATGTGGTTATTACTGATTGGACATTTATTAAATGATCAAAAGCCGTTCTTAGAGCTCGGCCAGCTGTAGACGCAACAGTTATCAAATGAGGCTAGTTTTATAATACAAAACAGTTTGATTTTGTCGAAACAAACACCGTAAAGTAGAAGTCAATCAGGAATAAGAAAAAGTTTGTCTATGATTAACCTCCTTGGGGACAATATTCACTACGCCTTAGCATAGGTTCGACTACGATTTGTTTGTATTAGCAGACGGGAATGAAAAATTCCAAAATGATTCTTTGGGTTTGAGTGCAGCAATGAGCCATGTAAAAATTTGATGGCTGATATTCAAAGGAATTCTTATGTACTACTCAAGTCAAGCTAATTTTTAACGGAAATCATTGGTGCTGGTTAAAAAATGATTTTCAGTGATGGGGGTTATATGGTCATTTATTGATGTGACAAAATGTCTCCCTTTCAAGTAAGAAAACAAAAAGCAGTAGTGAAACTGCAATTTTTTTTTAGGTTTGGAGTTAGCTGTAATCTGCTTTCTTTCATAGCATCGTTTTTTATTTCCTGTCATTTGGGAGAATGTGTGCTTTTTCACGAAATACTTTAACTGATAGTTCATTTTATTTACAAGACCACTTCCAAGTCTCTCAAGCGTTTTCTTGCGTTTCAGGTGTTTAAAGAAAGAGAAGAAGATTTAGTAAGATTATCCAAACCTCTGGAATGTTCTTGCTTCAAAACGTCTATTTGGGACGAAACTTTATACAAGGTTGTAGTGACTAAGTAATCGTTGTGAAAGCAGAGGTTGATTGCCACAATTTTTTGTGTATAATCCATTACAATGTTACGTCAGTTTTTAGGAAGCAGGTTCAAATTATCATAGTCACATTTTTGTCAGTGAAAAAGATTGTCACTGGATGCATTCATTCAGTGTTACGTCCATCCATTTTTTCGAAGTTGATCCTCTACAGTGGTGTGGTGACGTGCGCGGAGAAGCCAAGGACATTCTCGTTCCCTTAAGTTCCTAAAGCACAAATTGCTTGTCTGAATAAATGTGCGAGGATCGAAATTGTTCAACATACTGCGCAAATTGTTAGAAAGGCATTTTTTATTGCTTTCTGTTCCTGAGAATTTTTGTGCAATGTTTTTTGCCGCAAAGTACATCGTATTAAAGCCGCAACGGTGTGGTTTACCGTCATTGACCGTGGAAAACGTCGCTCCCAAGTTCTGGTACGCCCAGGGTTTCATAGGTCATTGATTTCCGACCTTTTCGTACCTGGACGCTTTGTGCATCAAATTTCTTCTGGCAAAGCCCTCAATATTAAATTGTTTCGTTTGAGAAAATTTAATATTTGAAACCTGACGTGATGAGGAAAATCTTATTTCAAATTCGGAGTCAGCCTAGAATGGTTATCATCTATGCGCAATTGTAACCTTAACTTATATCAAAATGTTGTTGATCAGCGCTGTTTTTTTATTCTGAGACATTTCGGTAATTTGTCTCACAGTTGTATCAAAAATCGCCCAAACAGTGTTTGTTAGCCTATATTTTCAGACATCCTGACAGAAATCACTTAAATTTTTTCGGTCACTTAGAAAACATTGCGGTCTACGACCGAAAAAAATAGGATCAGTGTATCATTTAACAGGAAATTCAGCTAGCGAGCCCCAGGTTGGTATCTAATGCCCTAGGTGTGATTTGCTGCAATTTTGCAATGTATCGAGGTGTTCTTAAAACGTGTGGAAAGGGTTTTGTTCCATTATCGTTTTGAGTTGCTGACGTCCATGTACTTGGGTAACGGTTGCGAAGATTCGAAATGTCGCAAAGTAACTCCATGCTTGCGGTCCAAATCCTAATAAGCGAAAAGTGATTTGTGAATACTGGACAACAAGAATTTTTTGAGGAATCAACTCGCACGGAAGAATATCAGCATAACCTAAATATCTGTCTTCTGCAAATCTACTTATACCGAGCGAATACAACTATAGGTTCATTGTACTAGTGTATTAGTTACGATATACAGCAGTGCGGAAGTAAACACTGCTAGAACATATTCGTAACTAGGGCGTCGAAAAAATCCTGAAGTTATCTAGTCGGGGTTCTCTTAAACTTCGTTAAATCAAATACAGCGTTGGCATGCATAGATCCATGAAAATGATGCAGCGTAAAAATATGATATTCAAAGCATACAACTGAATCAAAATCCAAGCAAAGTTCTTTGAGAATAGACGGAACTACAAAAAGACGTAAGGAAGCATGGTTAAATAAAAACGAATTTATTCATATTGTGAGAAGAGACAACATTTATAATATTTACAGAAGGTTTGTGCAGTGCAACATTTTTAATGGTTGAAAATAACCTTCACGAAGTTTGCGGTTCACCGTAGATACATACAATGCTCACGCTGATATCTCGTCGTAATTATCCATGTATGCACCTGTGTAGTTAACGAAGCTGAAGGTATGTGTCTTCAGCTGTGATGCTAGCACAACACACACGGGCACTTGATTAGGAGAGCACCAACTATATTGGTGAAATGTGGTTGTAGGTTTTTCAGAGATGTTACCTACGAAGTGATAGACCGATACGCTATCAGTCGGTTATGTTTCTAATGTTCTTGAGAAATTGCACGTTTGCTTAGATTCGAACAATTTATCGATGATTTTCACCGTAAGTCATGATGAATGGAACGAACGGTGAAAGATGTTGCAAACCAATAAAATTTAAAACTTTTTAGTTTCCATTTATGATGTTGTTATCAAGCTCTTGCATGGAGGTGATATAATCCAACTGCGATAATGAACTTTCGCCATGTTACATAACCAGCGGGCGACCACTCAAGTAGTTTGCCGTTCTAACTGCATTTAATCGCTTATTACGATTCTAGCTGCAAATCACACGTCGCCATAGAGTGAGTGTGACGTTTTTTTTCCCGAACGGGACTCTCACAAGCTGTGTGATGTGGTAGTGTAGCTACTTTGGTTTCACGGTGCTAAATTTACTGTAGAGGGACCACGAGTGGTAAAAATGGAAGCTGACAGACTTCGTATAAGTTTCATCACCTTATTCAAGTCGAAGTTCTGTTTCATGCAGATTTCTTTGTTTTTATGTAACTTAAAGTGAACTACCAGTGAAATATGTTATTCTGATGGCACATCTCTGATGGTGTGTCCCGAATTTAAACCCGATCTCCTGGTTTTACAGCTTTTTTGTAGTTTGGGAATGTAGGTTCATGTTTATTTTGTACATATGAGCGTCCCTATCGCGTGGTTGCCATTTCGACCCTGCTTTAATTCGGCCATGTTTCAGATTGTCAATGGTTTGTTTCAAACAGCATATAATGCACCTTCACTTGCACTTACAACGATTAGCAGTGTTCTTTTTTTCTTTGTTTCAGGCTTGGTCAAGTATTATGTATCAACTCATCCCGAATGTGCGCGAGCTGGAATCAAACTTGGCCAGATTCGCGGAAATAATCAACGCAGATGAGGTTTGTTGAGATACTTCAACCAGACGTACAAAGATTTTGTCTCCTATGGGATTACTCGAATTTCAAGTACTGTGGTTTGTTTGCTGCTGTGTTTGTTATTGTTTTCCATCAGCAAGCTTTGTACTCAAGGCCAAACGTAAATGCATGGCCCACCTGGAGGTGGGCTTTTCAAATTGCACAGCCTGTTTACAAACATTAATGAACCAGAATGACCATTGCGCATGCGCGACATTACGCCTCAACGTGGGGCATTAGAGTAACATAAACCAATACACACAACGGTCGGCGTTGTACACAATCAGTCATCAACATCGCTTCTGTAGTCTGTTGCCCCCAGTTATGATAACTTGGGACTGTAGTTTTGTTCGAGGGCCAATACCAGCCGCGTGGGCGCTCTGGATGAGCCTCCACTGTAGTAAAATTTGGTTTCATTTAACTTTAAAACAAAAACTACCGGTTCGCTTAGCTTTTTCAACTCTTTCCAGCGACCTGCCTGTTTGAACTAACGGCGAATTCCTCTCGTTCGGCATCATTACTGGTGTTGTGACTGCATTCTTAAATTACTTGAAAGGCCTACTAATCAACCACACACTCGACTGGTGTACAGTTCATCGTTGTTGCAAACAGATCTCCTGTTAGTAGCATCCAATATTAAAATTTTACGTTATTTTATTTAACGTTAGGGTTAAGCCTTCGCGTGTAAAATGAAAGAATACAGACACACTGATTACGCTCACAACATCATTCGATATCAAGAGGCACAAGCTCGAATTGGCGTAAAACTTATGTACACTGAAAAACTAGGGTGTACAAACACGGCCATGGAATTACTTCGCATAGATTTCCAAATAAGCCAAACCTTTCCGATTTCCAAATCTAAAAACCATCCAAATTTGGCAATGCACAATTGCAAGTCTACGACGTCATCGCGACGTGATGCATCATGGTTCACATGTCGGTGAAAGCAATTGCTATCCCATGTTTCATGCGCTCAAGCTACGTTTTGATAATTAATTATTGAAGCGTTATAGTAATATAGTCTGTCCCAAAAGACTTCGAAAATATACAGAAGTAATTGAAGTAGGAGCACTGCGTAAACTGTGCTATGATCCCAGCAGTGGCATATCTATGCAAAATGGCACCCCTGGCAAAGTTTAAATGCGCGCCCTAAAATCATGTACTAGATATAGGCATAATTTTCACGAAAGATAAGAAAATAAATGTTTTAAAATAGAAAATGTTTATTTTTGCTTTAAACTTTTCAGCAAATGAAATTGTAAATTATTCCCAAGGACCATCACATGCTTTTATATTATTTTGATTATAAAGAATATCAAAACATTCAAATTTTAACCTTATCATAATTTATGCATGCTATTGGCTGACTAATTGTAAATCATACAAAAATTAAACATATTGCAACTGCAAAAGACAATTTCTTTTCAAACGAAACATTTAATTTGGATGATACAGTAAGTTATAAATGCAAGTCATGTATTACTTATGTTCGAAAGTCAATTTCATCGAAACAATTTATCCAGCGTTTTCCTGTTCAAATAACATAAAAAGGCTTATTAAAATAACACTTTCCGTGTCTTTGTCGAAGGAGATTCGTCCATGGTTTTATCGAAGTCAGTTTGCTCTTTTTCTTTTATTTCTATACTCAAAGCTAGATAACACAATCTGTCGTGACTCATTGAGGCTCGGAGTTATGAAAAGATCTGTTTCAGTTTACTGAAAGATCGCTCGCAGCCTGCAACAGATACTGCCATCGTCAGCATTATTTGCAAAGCAATTCGAAGATTTGGAAAGACGCTTTCATCACCATATTCCACTTTGAGTGTCAGGAGGACTTCAGGACGCGATAATTTTAAGTCGGCACGATTTAAATACTAGCATTTTGCGATCTAGCATCTTCTCGTATATAATTGCTTGCCATCTACAGCCTTTCTTATAGTGTGACAAGGACGAGGTCTTGTAGATATAGCAAGCGAGCGTTCTTCTGTCACAATGTCTGACCGTCTTGTTGTGTCACGATACAATAGTTTGTCACAGTGTTTGGCAGTGCTGGTGCTACACTCCCGTCTTGATGCATTAGACAAGGCCGCTGGTTTGATGCAGTTTTGCAGTTAATGGTTGTATGGGGGCGCAAAGTAGAAGCTGAAGAAGCTGTTTTACTTTTTGCCAAGTAATTTTTGCGACCCAGTTAAAGTGGTGCCCATGACAGGAGCCATGCCTGTCATACCCCTACAGATACGCCACTGGATGTCAGGCAATATCCGATCCAAACTAAGAAGTATCAAAAACGTGTTTTGTTTTCCCTGGGTAAACCTTAGACCTGTGACTGTAGTGCTGTTCGGCGCATTGGAAAATTTTTGTTGCACATCCGCGTTAGAAACGTCACAATGGATGGTGGCCAAGGTTGTTAAACGTTCTTACCGAAAACACTCACAAAAGTATCATCATTGCAAGTGGTGAGTTACTTCATTCCATAGCATATACTCGTATATCTAAATCAGTGGTTCGTAACCTTTCTACACACTCGTACCCCCTGAGCTTTCGTCAAATTTTCTCGTTCCGCTTGTTTGAATTCAAATAGTAATTGACACTAACACAATTTCATTGCAACGATATAACAATACAATGAATTTACAGTAAAGTACACCAACAATCAAACATAGCTGATGGCTCTTTTGTTTTTTTTTTATGGTCATGCTGTAGTGAGGGTCATTGTTTGAGATAGCCACTCGCATGTCTTCATCGGGCTCTGAAAGATTCCTGGCCTTACTTTTGAAGTGTAGAGAGTTGAGAAACCGCTTTAACATAAGTAGTTTGTTGCAAATGGCACAAGCACTTTCAAAGCTGCCTTTGCTCACTGCGGGGAAGCGTTGAGTTGCGTGCACCACAAAGTATGTAACTGCATTAAATGGAAATTAATTTTAAATTTTCTACTGACTTTCGTTTCATCTGGATCTTCGTTCATTCCACCATTGTCATCCGTAGATTTTAGGTTAAAAATAAATGGGTCTTGCATCCAACCGTGTGAAACAGAAATCCTGGCGGAAAGTGTCTGTGGAAGGACTGCCGTATAACACCTGCAAATGCTTTTATATTTTAATGACCATGGGCAAGGATATTTTTCCATTGGAAACTACATCAAGTTGTAGAAAATTAGCATAGTTGCCTGATCAAATGAGACAAATACAGCTTGAAAGTTTATTAGTGAAGGCAGTG
>JGI24021J15306_10003312_pt1 | contig 18072 bp, 13 predicted proteins | sample Ectturendosymbi1_FD_15306 | JGI IMG/M metagenome (IMG submission 15306)
CAGGGATGGCCAACTTGTCTTTGACTAGGATCGACTAGAAAATTTTTTCATAACTCGCGATCGACCGGTCGGTGATAAAGTCACAAGTACAAAATGTCATAAAATGCAACGTTTTTCATTTTTATGTACTTTTTGGAATATCCATCGAAAAATGTTCTTTTTATCTATCTTGTCAATTCAATGCAAAATCAGGCGCTATCGACAAACTGACACTCGGCGATCGACCGGTCGATCGCGATCGACGTGTTGGCCACCCCTGATGTACAGTAATTGCCACTATTGAGTTTTTGTTTGATTTTGTGGTCCCCGAAAATCTGAACAATACCTTGTTATAGCTGTGCGAATTAATTCTTCCAAGGGTTCATTTTTAGGGTTGCACGATGGTTTGATTTTATAAACTTCATTGCAGAGAAAAAAAGTCATAGCAATATGTCGTGCTACATGCAGAAATGAGTTCTACACTAGTCTTGTAAATTATGGGTACTTTCTACAACCTGTGGCCGGAAATTAACTGTAGAGTGGCATTGACCAAAGTTTTTTTAGAGTCAGTCAATTTCATTTCTGCAGCAGACAAGTTTGTGACAAACGGTTGGCGTACTTGATAGTCATCACTGACTACATTAACGATGAATTGATTAACAGGGAATGCAAAGCATGGTTTTAACTCTTGGAAATGGTCAAATCTGGCTTGGAGCTCCTATAATAGTGTTGCAATTTATTTTTGTATTATTCCACTCTGTGGTCCTGCAAATGCCTTTTCGCGAAAAACATTCGTTTTCATTCTGACATTGGGAAAATGACAGAATGCTTTTGACATTATGTGTCTTTGAAAAAATTTGATTTTCTTCTGGGAACTTAAGCAGCCCAACTTGAGCTTTAGGTTCACTGTCTTTGTTATCCATTCGCGTAGACTCTCTGGTAACTAACGTGGAGGCTCCAGGGGAGGCGACTGGGACGATCGCCCCCATAAAACCTGCGAAAGTAACTTTATCCACCATAATTTTTTACAATCCGGAAAACAACATTCGCGATACAAGGCCATTTTTCCGTCCATTGTTTTGTCATAGCAGTGTTGTGAAATATATTTCATCTCTCTTACAGTAGCGAAGCTGTTATGAGACTTGACTAGCAAATATTACTGAAATCGCCTCCCTAAGTTTACTGACCGGATCCGCCTCTGCCTAACGAGCTCGCGTAAACACATTGATAAATGAAACAAACGTTAAATATGAGGTAACAACTCTGTCAATCTGAGAAATTGCTATTGATCTAGAAGAGCCACACAAAATATGTCGCAGTTCGTCCACCTTTGGTATGAACGTGTACGTGGCTTACCGCTGTTAGCAATCGCTGGTGTCTCGCTGCATTACCTGCCAAAATGTCTGCGTTCAGCAGCAGTGATGGCAGGTGATTTTGCAAAAACAAGCAATGAAATTTGAAATACAAGCCGAAAATTGGTAATTTAACAGAAAAACAAGCCCAACATGCATTGGCAGGAAAATTCAACAAAACGAAAAATCAGCAAGAAAATTAACTATAATAAAAGCAGGGAGGCAAATCCAAAAAACCATCCCAAAATGAGCAAATTTTCATAAAAACACGGCCAATATGCCTTTATCAGTAAATTAAAACAGCAAGAGTGCCGTAAAATTAGAAAAAAAGCAATCCGGAAAACAGAAATCTGCAAAAAACAAGACCAAAAAACAAGCACATTTCAATTGAAACAAGCCCAAAAATAAGCAACCAGCAAGTCTTTAAAAAAACCCGCAACTCCACAAAGAAACAAGCCCAAATTCGCGGGAAAACCGGAAGGTTGGCAACACTGTTCAGCAGTTACATAACGTGCGACAAAACGGCTACTACTGTAACTTGAAGCGAACCTTTAAAGATATGTTGCCATGTTATTGTGACACAACAAAGGCTAATAGCAGAACAGACTTTCGCAACCCACATTTGCAGCCAAAGGAGCGGATTGAGCTGCAATTTCATGACTGTATGACTATGTCACCAGAACAGGGAACTGACTCTTGTGCAGTGTGAGTGTCATATCGGCAAACAAACCGTCATTTACAAGAATTATCCAACTAACCGGAATTAAACTGCTGATTTTAGATTTTCTAGAATTTTTGCTTCTTAGTTCCAATTTCCAGGGGAGGGGAAATGTCCGTTTTGCCTCCCACTTGCGGACGCCCATACGCCCATGGTGAACGGGGTAAAATAAATTTAGTTTTTAGGGCAAATGTTTATTTTCTAGGTGAAAATTTCTTGTGTTGGGCAAAACTGTTGGCGTTAAGGTAGGATTTGTGGGCAAAACGTTTTTTGAGCGGGCCAAAACTTTGTTCCCTCCTCATAAATTCCAGGTTTGGCATAGGTATGAGGAAAGTCATCCCTTAAAGAAACGTGATTAGAAACACTTGTAATGCCTTTTGTGCATTCCAGGGGTTTACAACCCAGTCAGCATTCAAACATATGTCGATATGTTAAATACTTTTCGCTCTGGAGATGTTGCTCAGAATCGATTAAACGCTCAGATAATGAATTTTAATTTCAAAGTATTGGTGCAGCAGATTACGCATGGAGATGCTCACACCATTGCCTAAATGCAGGCCAGCGAATTAAGCGACTCCTTTTGCCCTTTTGATACCCACGAGACACGAGCGGGTAACTGCACGCTTGGTCTTATTTTATCTTTTGGTTCTTGTCGTTGCCTTACTCCTGAGAGTAGGCCTATGAGTTGCTTGGTTGAGTTGTGTATGCAGTTTTTCGTTGCATCAGGTCTGCGATAGATTATAGTATCTACTGAGAGTTGTTTTGTGCGAACCTGTCCCTGGTAAAACGTGATTTACCTGGAAGTTTGGAAACGTGCATAAACTTTTGTGAGTTTGAATTTCTTGAGAAAAAACCGTCTGCTTTGAAACCCTTATCACTGTTGTGAAATAAATAAATCGATTCGCAGGCGTAGGAGACTTGTGTGATCTCACTAAAACTGCGATATATGTCAAAATCAAGCGAATGAAGCACTTGTTTTTATTTTGTGAGCATTCTCTTAGGCGACAGGAAAAATTGATTTTGATGTCTTTACACCCACACATAACAAAATACAGAAAAAACATACAAACATATAATACGCTGATAAGCTTAGCATTGATACTAATCACCGATGTGTGTTGCTGTGATAGAATCTAATTACTGTAGAACAAGTTGTTATTTTATATGTGGGAGGCTGCAAAGGAGAAGGGTCAATTGCAGCAAAAGTCCACCTCAAGGCGAAGCTACTATTTTTGGTATGGAATAGTTGCCTAATTAGAATAAGTAAAAAGCTTTTTGGTAAAAGTAAAAGGTGTTGTACACGTAATGTATGAATGCACATGCAAACTCAAGCACCCTGACGGATTTGCTCTTTTTCCACCAAAAATGCATGCGGTTCTCACTGTAAATATTGAGTGATAGTATGCGATGGGATTACGTCACGGCGGTTATGGAATTACTGCAGCGTTGCAATGTGTGCTACAAAAATATAAAGCCTGAGAACGACACGCGCATTCGCTCAAAAGGGAAGCGGATTTTCAATGGATGCGTTGACTCACTCGTGGGAGCGGAAATTCGTATACTGTTCGGCAGGCCCGCAGCCGCGGGGGTCATTCGAGGGCAGTGCCCCAAAATTTTTTATGCCGCCCAGATTTGTTGTGGCCAGAAAAATTTGTTTTAAAAATATAATAAAAACAAAAATCTTCCCCCCTAAAAATTTATTTTGCTCCTCAAACCTTAACACCTGCCAATAGGCCTACTGTTCGGTAGATACGCTATTGGGAATGTTCGCAATACAAAAAATACGGTGCTATTTGTAATGAAAACAACAAAAAGAAATTGTAGGTGATTACAACAGTACCACAGATAGAAACGGATTACGTACTAACAAAAATACAAAATCAATGCTTTTTGCACTTGGCTCATACTCAAAAACAACGACAAGAATAAAAACGTTTTTACCTTGCTTCTCTAAATTTTTCCTTAATCAGTTACACTGGCTCTTGTACTCCTTTCGGAATGTCACGAGTGGTCTTCGACACCAGTCCCCGTTGGCTTGCGCCGTGGGTCACGGGGCTAGTATATCGCCAGTCTACAGCAGCATCGCGCGTGAACCCTCTCCTTGCACCCTCCCATCAACGACGAGCACGAGAGGCCGCAAGTACCGTTTTTAAAGTTTTCGCTATGACATGACCGGGAATTGAACCCAGCTTCCAGCTTCAGAGGCGTGTGCTCATGCGCATTGTATTCCTATAAACCAGGGGTGGGGCACCCGCGGCCAGTGTGAACGTTTAATATGGCCCGCATCAAAATTTTCGTTACCCAAGTTAGAACACAACATCGTGTCGAAACGAAACCCCATGACAAGCAGACACATGGACAGCAAGTCAAGAGAAGTCTCTCTCGCTGCTTGACATAGTTTTCTTTCCTTAGTTTCCGTTGGAAGGTGAAGAACATAATTTTAAGATTAAATTAATTATTTTCTGCGGCCCGCCAGCGATGTTCCAGAATTCATGCGGCCCGTGATAGCAAATAGGTTCCCCATACCTGCTATAAAGGTTTTGGACATTTCTTAAGGTTTTCCTCGTGTTCCACATTGCTCGAGATTTATAAGCAAACTGGAGTGATTTCCTGTATCGAAGGCTTTTCTTAGAACAAGTAATACGTACATAAAACAAGTTTTCTTCTCATGGCTTTGCAGACGGTTTTTATACAAACCTGTAATGGCCAAGGATGTTGAAGAGTTATAGCGAAAACTGCATTGTTGCTGACTCGAACAATGTTTTTGGCAAACTAATAGTTTAAAAGTATACATCACTTTTTCAATATTTTTGACACTCTTTTTAACATAAGAGTCTGTACTTAACAGGAATTGCGCTGTCTCCTGACTTGAAAGTTGGCATTACGTTAGCAATACATTCATTTGATATCAGAAAGAAAGGAAGCTAGTAAACACTTTGACAATATCAAAACAGCGACAAGGATTTTATCATGTCCAGGTTACTTTTTTAAGTCTAATCTATTGATGAGTGCGATACTTTCCTCTGGAGCAGTTCATGAAAAAATATGGAATTGACTTGGCGTAGTGGAAAGTATTCTTTTATGCTTGCATCAATGTTTTGATATGGATATAAAGAGCGCTAATCAACACTGGCTAAGGTGATAAAACCAGGATTTAGTGCCTCAACCATTATTTCTGCAGAGCAGGGGTGCACAACCTGCGGCTTTGAGAAAAATTTATGCAGTAGCAGGAACACGTAATTCATATGGCCGCCGTGCATCAATAGAAACTCTTTGTCTACTGCAGTGTTTTTCAACCTTTTTGCTGGAGCGGAACCTTCCACAAATGTTGTGTCGCTCCTGGAACCCTTTGCAATGATCCAATTGTCTATCCTACTGTCTGCAATAAACCAGATGGATAGAAACGGAATTTTCGGTCTGTTTCGGCGGAACCCCTAGCAGCCATTCGCGGAACCCTCAGGTTCCGTGGAACCCCGGTTGAAAAACTGGCCTACTGCATGCGGATACTTAGTAGAAAAACATACTATCAATTCATTAAAATGTTTGACATTTCATTATACTAACAGACACGATTAAATGGGATATTATAGGATAAATTCTATCCCTAAAGGTAACTCATAAAAATAACTTGAACTTACTGGCAGCCGTAATTCATAAATATTAACGCAATGAGGCCGGCAGTAACAAAAAGATTGCGCACCCCTGCTGTAGAGGAACAAACACGTCCAGTTCGGTTTAATCTTTGCAAAAATTGAGACGCTTTACCTTTGCCAAAGTCGTCATTCATTAAAGATCAAATTTTTTGGTCTGTGAAGCAATTTCGAAATTTGGTATCGTAAAAACATTATTGTTCTATCCCAAACATCGCGTGCATCTCTAAAGATTCTTTGATTAACACGTGTTTTATTCGAGTTTTAAGCGCAGTTAAAAAATAGGTGAATAAGGTGCAACATATTGTATGACTTCATTTCATTGGATAGGTTTAGGTCATTTGTAGATAGTGATCAATACACGACTTTTTTCCGTTTACAACACTTGTTGATTTTTTAAAAACAGGGTAACAGCAAATACCATACTCTGTTTTCATTAGCTACATTTAGTAGGTTTATGTTAATATCGCCTAATACATACAAATCACAGTTGGGGTTTGCAAAATTTGCTATTTTGTCGGATAGTTTTCGAGAAAGCCAGACTTCCTTGTATTGAATGTGCCTGCTCATTACACTAACAAATATTTTCTCATTTTTTTCGCCCAAAGCTCAACCAAAATTTTTTCACATACCCATATCGCAAACTGTAGTTCATGCCTTTGAAGATAATTTCAAGTACTTTTTATGTAGGCACCTATAATTCCAACTTGCGTTCGAAAATTTTTGCTTATAAAAATATAGGCGGGGATTGGTAAATTCATTGAATTTTCCTGTATTTCTTGTTTCTAGCAGCGCAACAACATCTGGTAGTTTTCAGCATATAAATATGAATTTTTTCGATCTTTTCTTTATTTTTCGCCAAGGATCTTTTGTTACAATACATTATTGAGAGATGATGAGACGTCGACGTTATAACATGGGACACAAAACCACTGAGCGTGTCATACTGCAAAAGAGGCGAGAGGTAGTGATCAATCGTTATCAGAATGATTGTCGCCTTTGCTAAAGATTGGCAGTCAGGATACAATTGAGCATTACAAAAGCTACTGTCAATCAATTTGATTGTAGGCTGGAAAAAATGGTTTACATTTCTGTGTAGGCAGCGTCAAATTAGTTGCAAAAGATCATACTTATTTACATAGGCTACTTATGGCAGTTTGATATTAAAGTTTAACAGTCAAATGGTTGACATAGTTGCAGATATATAATGCTCTTGCTCGTAGCTGATTTGTATTATAATATCCCATTTTATGGGTTTGGATGCTGATTAGCTTACACAGTCCTTTTCTTCAGAATATCTTGTTCGAAGAGATCTTTAGATAAAGTGTTGGTTACTGATTTGTTATTGCAATTTACGGTGTAGCAAGAAGTAAAGGTACCTGAAAAGGACTTTTGCATGAAATTAAGAAGTTTGTACTCCACAGGGATAATAAGATCCTCACAGTCAAAGCGTGCTGCTGTCTTCCTTCCATATTTCTGAGACTTGAATGGTTTGCAAGAATCTTCCTTTGTAGGACTCAAATTTAGCCACAACTCTAAAATTCAGAATCCAACCTATTTGCGCAAACATGAATCAAATGCAGCCTTTTTCCAAAAAATACAACATGAGTCGTGTCATCAAATAAACTGTATACAATGTGACCATACAGTCCTGAGTTTTTATGACTCAGTCGAAGTCCAACCATAGTCCAAAATTTTTTTTAAATGTGAAGTCCCAGTCCAAATGAAGTCCAAAAAATGAACAAAATACAGCTTTTTAACAACAGAAATGCCACAATTCTTTTCCATTAATTCAGTCCACTCCATCCCTGATCTTAAATTCTTGAGGCGATTTGCAGTCCGGATCCAATCCAAATGCAAAAAATTGCAATAGTCAGGATCCAGTCCAATGCTCATCTCTGGCATATATTCAATGGCTTCGGGTCATTAAATCACTGGTGTGAGGAAATGTATACTTGGCAGTCATATTAAAGCTGATCCATATCAGAACAGGTAATATTTCAAAAATCTATGTTGCAACCCGATATATAGCATCACGCACGCCTTTGATTGAATGCTGAATGTGACTCTGGCTTGATCGGCGCGGGGTCGCATGCGCGATGCACCACGAACGGGAAGTGCATTATAAGAAGAGCACCTATACGTGTGTGGCATGAACAAGCAGTAACAGAGTGATCTCCCCGGGTGACTTCTATTGTTGTTTGCTGCCACAGTGTGGAAATTTGCGCTCTTGCGGCTCGGGCACTCCGATCGCAGCACCAGTCAAGTCTTTTCACGAAAGTTGTGTTTCAAACTGAATCATCACATCTTTTACAAAACGTGACGAGAAGGAATTCAAGTCACTAAATATCGTGACTCGAGTCGAGTCACAAAAATTATGACGTGAATCGAGTCAAGTCATTGGCTCAAGTCACTCCATCACTGCAATTCAGCAGTACATGGAGGCTCGTAATGATCTGTGGAGCACTTTTCTATAAGTACGTAATTACTGATATATTTCACAATGCAAGGAAATTGTAGAAAGTCTACAGGGCCCAAAAGCTTTGACTGAGAGTTGGGGCTGGGAAGGCTTGGTTAATTTATTTCATGACGCAAACACACACTCAACTAAGATTATAGTCCAGTAATTAAGTGGAGAGACTAGTACCGCGCATGTTCATAAACAAACCTGCATGAATTTTTACCCTGAGCTGCCGCCACGCATTGAGATCAAAGCCTGTTTTATCAAAATGATAAACACAGTAAGCCTATCTACACGGTCTCAAATGAACACAGACGCTGCTAGGAAAGCACAGCACAAGATACCATGCTATTAAAAACTACACATGAAACGCAACGGAAACGATTACCATAAATATGACCTGTCCAACTCTGTTAAAATAAACTAGTGTCCAGTGTTAACTCTTTTTTATTTTACACAAGAGCAAATTTTTGTTTTAGTGCGCAAGAGTATTTTAAAGCTGAGTTAGCCGAGGTTTACAGGAATTGCAAACTTTGCGAATTATTAGAATAAGGCAGGGCTACGATATTTTCATCAGCAAAGAAGAGGACAATTTACGACTGCCACTTACTTGACTATACTATCTACACTTAACAAGTCCATTCAAAGTATTGATAGTTTTAAGCATTGAAATAAGATCTCCAGCGTGGACGATTTTGCAGTCAAAACACACAAAACAAAATCCTCGTTTTACTTGTCCCATTTATCCCATAAATATTTTGCAGTTTCCTTAAGTTTCTTAAAAAATGTAGAATCACTGTACACCAGCTTTATTAGACTAGAAACTGACTCAACTACTTGTAGAAAGCTTTCGCTTGCGTTTAGGGCATTGCGGGTACATCAAGGAAAAATACGCTCCACATTAGCGTAACGAGCCATAAGGCTGAGCTTCGAAGCACAATCTTTAACAATTCGCTGAAACATTCAATGGCATTGCAAGTTGTAAAATACTTTGCCCATTTATCATGTGTCATCATTTTACAATGAACTGCATTTGCTCACGAACGCATACAAGTTTTGGTATTGATCAAATGGTTTAGTTTCATCAGTAGCAACGTTTTTCCCAAGCACGCACTCCACATGATTCAATGGTTTCCAATCCAGGTATGCGCAACAGAAGCATCCAGTCAAAGCATTTAAATTCAGCAAATAAAATGGTCCATTAATCCAGGTATGCAACAAAAGATTTGTGCAAAAGAGATACATCTGACATGAATTAATCACTATGAATTAATAACATTCACGATCCTTGCTTTCTCTGAGTTTTCTTGCTGCTGAGTTAACTTCGCTTGATATGTACATGTGATTCTCTATCAGGAATCGTTGACTTAACAGCAGCGAAACACGATACAACCTCATTGATTGATGCTTTTGACTTCTCAATGTTCTTAATTCGCTCATTAAAAACAGCCACAAATTATTACAAATGTCTGAATGTCTTAAATCGGGTTCGCTCAGAAAATTTTCGAAAAATTGTTTCTAAACAACAGATACAGTCGATACTTGTCGATGGACATGAAGTATAAACTGTAATTGTAAAGCTGGGCATATTTGAAGCATCCTTGAGAAGCTAGGATAAAGTGATAGCCACCTGGTTACGCTGTGAGAAAAACGTTTTTGATTCAATATGCAAAAAGGCACAATAGTCTTTTCGCTCCTCTGTCCGCACTGTTCGAATGCAAGCACACGTAATGCTCTGCTTCAAAATCATTTTGTTCTTTTCTGAAAATGGGATACTTCTGACGTACTTTTTCATTAAACTGCAATTTTCTTTTTGGCATTACTGATCTTATCAGCTATCGTTACCAGAAAGGCAGAAACTACTGAACTAAGTTATGAACACTATGCTGTTTCACCGTATCACGGATCATCAGAAAAGCTCGGAGTCCGCACTCTAAATGCTACAGTCATTGAGATGCTGAAAAAATAGTTACCACTGATACGTAACTATATGTGTAAGGATTCCCGCCTTCCCAGCACAAAAATTAACTCAACCAAAATATTGATTAATTTGACAACTAGCAGGACTTCCCATAAACTAAGCTACGCCACCCACTCGTATCTTGTTGCAGTTGAGTAGGAACAGCTTATGATACGTAAGTGCAATATATTAGCTATGCAAAATAAAAAATTCAAAAGGACATTTTGACATTTTTTAACGTTCTAGGAGGACAACTCATTTTTCATAAAAAGGTAGGATATGTCCTTCGAAAAGAGGACGTATGGTAGCCCTAAGACTTAGTATAAAATCTTATCACAATATGAACAAAGTACACATTTAATTCAAATAACTTTTGAAAGGGTGATGCGATATGCTCAGAAGCGTTCTGCTTCTGTCCAAAAAATGATAATGATATTTTACCTTTAAATGTGGAATGTTGCAATTGCGCGAGAATGAGATTTTCACTGCGCAAATTATCTGGTGGTACTGTGCAGTTGCGCAGCTTACAGCGAACACTGCTGGGGTCACTTTAAAATAGCCCCGTAAACCTAAATTATCTCCCTAAATCGAAACCAAGCTCCAAAACCATGTTTATCCATGAGAAAAAATGATGTTGCGGACCGTGCGGAGCGGAGTCCGCAATGTTTGGGCGGAGGAGGAAAGTCCTGAAAAGTTCGTTTTGTGCGAAGGTGAAGTTTCAGTTTCGTATAAACATTGCTCTATGTTTAGATAGCATTTAGAATTCTGCGGAATCCAGGCGGAGCTAACTTTGAAATTTTCGAATTTGGAGGAGTTGGAGCAGACGCGGAGCAAATATTCTTGGAGTTGGAGCGGATGCGGAGTCACAAAGATTTTTCGCGTCTACTGTCTGCGCACAAAAATCCCCCAGGACGTCAAATGGCCACAAGTTGGCGTACGAGGCATAAAAAGCTGTAGCCGCTCGAAAGACGTAGCGAAGCAAAGGCTTTTCCCACGTGAAATAGCGACGGACGTCCTGCACGGTCCACGACTCAAAACAATGAAGAGGTAAGACGCAGGAGACCCACGGTCAGGTTCCAGTGTCAAAAAATTCACAAGGCACGTACAGAGACTGAAGGAACACGATAGTGCCGATGAGAAATATGATATAGCCTACACATGACGAGATACTGTGACAACAAATGGAAAACCAATAATAAAGAAACCGGAGCCATACGATCATGCTGTGAGCATGATCAACCCCGGGTGCGCCGGGCGGCTGCGGGTAAAACTTTTCAAATTCCAACGGGTGCGGTACGGGTTTCGATTTTTTAAAATTTGTGTGTGGGAGCGGGAAAAAATTCAACCCTCGCAGGACTTCAATATGTAGCAGACGGAAATGCAGTTGCAAAGCATGACGATGAATGAGCGTCTCGTATTTCAACTGCTGAAGGAATAATGATGTAGTCAAGAAACGGTGACCTATTCTTTTACATTACTCAGAGACTATGGTATAATGTGATACAGATAAGCCAAACAGCTCACAACAAAGAGAAGGGAAAATCTACGTAAACATCTATAAATGCAGAGGATAGAAAAATAGTAACCCTCAGGACATGGGCGTCGGAAGTGGGGTGCAGGTTGTCCTTGCCCCCTGGATTTTGAAATTTGATATTTTTCTATAAACTTTTTACCAGAAAAATGTTTTCTTTCGGTTTCGAGTTGGTAAAATGAAATTTCACCACTGCTGCCCCCCCTTGGAAAAACGCTTTTGGCCACAATCTGGAAAAATCTACTAATGGCCCTCCCTGGACAAAATCCTTCCTACGTCCATACCACCCTTTAAGGACCGCACAAGACCAATTTGGACAAGTACAGGTTCAGCCATACCACGCCAGCCAGTAGAGCTAGAGAGCTGTTCAAACCCTCTAAAAATGCGGAACGTCTTGTAGTTTCAATCTTTAATAAATTGGAAAGTTTTGGGTGTAAACTTTTTTGGGGTGGAAAACATAAATGGTGCAGGTCAAGGTTTTTCGGATGATGACATCGGGGCCTGAGATAAAAGTTCAAGGGGCAATTTCCTTGTTTTGTCTTTTGAAAACCTAGACGAAAATCCGCGTATTTATAGCAATTGATTGGCTTTCTAAAGTTTGTGGTTGGCAAGTTATGGCTAAATAGACACAAATTAAAAATTAGCTAATTCCCTAGGGATAACTTGCCAACCACTAACGCTAGAAGACCGATCAAGGCCTCTAAAAATACCGATTTTCACTTAATTTATTTAAAAAGGAAAAACAAACAAATTGCCTTTGCATTTTTTCTCAGCCCTTGATGACGTCATCCAAAGATCTCTTTACCCCCACCCACTCATGCCATCAATCCCCAAAAGGATCAAATCCGAAATTTCTCTGATTTTTAAAAATCGACCCTAGAAGACTTTCTGCTTCTTTAGAAACTTTGAGCATACCTATAGCTCTATCGGTCGGCAAGTTATGACTTGAAAAAGTCAAAGCCATTATAGTGCCTTTGCGGTCCTGAAAGGGTTTAAGAGCAAAAAGAGAATCACGCCTGAGCAACTGCTTCTAGTTCTAGCACAGGAATTCCCAACCTTTCTCTGAACATGTGCCCCTTCAGCATTTCGACAGATAAGCTTGTACCCCTCACAGTGCCGGCGCTACCATTAGGCAAACTAGGTGACTGTCTATAGGGTGCTGAGCCAAAAGGGCACCAAAATGGGCCACAAATACAAATGCGTGGTCCAGGAAATGACGAACATACACCAACTAAAAGTGAATGAGCATGATGAAAGTGAATTGAACACACGTTCACGCAGTTTTTGAGGAAATACAGGTACTACACTTTTTCAGGCTTGGTGCAGAAGCATATTCTTATCAATTTCAATTTCATATATACTATAGATAAGCTATGCTGCAGTTTGGTATAAATTTTATTCATCTAATAAACTTTTGATTTGTAAAACAAACGTCCTTTTTTTCAAAATGTACAACGTGATGATATATATAATAATGATCTTTGTTTAGGAGGGGTGTGTGCTGGAATGAATCTTGCCTAGGGTGCTTACAAAATCTATCAATGGCGTTCTGTCAAGGTCAGCAAGGCATGCTTTTAAGCCATACTTTATCAAGCTCACTACAATATTATGAGGTTGCCATCTCTCTTCTTATCATTTCACTCCAGACTAACAATGGGCCTAAAACTGCGAGTATCTGACGCTTCTGCAGTAGAAACATCGCAAAAGCTGTAACACGGTAGCGAGACAGCAGACGGGGTGGTGCAAGATGGTTGAAACTTTAAATCTCAATTGTAGTGATGTTGTTGAGACCGTAACCTTCGAGACCGAGACCTCGTTAAAACGTCGAGACCGAGACTTCATAAAAAATTCCGAGATTTCAAAATTTGTGGAATTTGCCCAAATTTTTGAAAAAAATGTCGTCACCACCTCTAAGTTGAATTTGTTTCGAATTTCTGGCAGTTTTCCGACCTGTTTTGGTTTTCTTACATGCAAATACAACAGAGAAGAAACCCGTTGAATTACAGAAGATTTCCTCAGTCATGTCCTTGCGATATTCAAAGTCTCAAGACAATAGGCTTGTGACTGAGACCTGTAACCTTCGAGATCGAGACGAGATGTGAAACCTTGGAGACCGAGACTAGCAAAAATGGGTCCCGAGACGAATCTCGAGAACGAGACCAAGTATCGAGACTTCATCACTGCTCAATGGCATTCATATTAGCCACAAACAGAAAAACGTAAACTCACTTTGACTATAACGCAGACGATGACAAACCGTAGAGCAGAGGTTCTCAAACTTTTCATCGCTGAGGACCCCATTCATTGCACCCGAAACCGCCGCGAACCCCGTCGTTTTGTCAAAGTTTTCATATTACTGGTAAATTAGATTTGGCCGTTTCTTAGCGTGAGCACCTAAACAGCCCAGCAAGAAGCAAATTTCGGCTTCAGTCAGCCGTTAATTGCCGTTACCAAAATCAAATAAAAAAAGGTCAGTCGACTTGCAATGTGTACATGTCACACTACAGTTATGGTGCGATTAAGCTGTCTAATGGCCCAAATGAGCGGATAAAAACAAACGTATTTTCTTGATTGGACTTTGGTTTTAAGGACCCCGTAAAACACATTCTTGGACACCTAAAGGTGTCAAAGATCCCAGGTTGAACCCCTGCCATAGAGGATCCCGACAAAAGCTTCAAGGTCAACTACGCTACATTCGACGGAGCTATTTCATCTAATGAGAAACGCTTCCAGCAGCTGTAAGAGCATAGCTATGTCTTCGGCTTTCTCTATGACATTCAGAATACTATTGTGTCACAGACTTCCTCTCTTGATATGAAGGACATTGTCAGTCAGTTTGAAAAAAGAGATCAAGAAGGCAAAGTTTTCAGGTCTATGCTGGATATTTTGTTTGCATGAGTATTGGAACAGGTGTTAGCCTACTTGTGTGAATAATGTTTTATGAACTTGGTGTGCAGATTAACTCGGCATTAATGTAATAAATGAGCTTCATGTAAAAGTGTAAAAGCCCTTATCTACTATGTACAACGGAAAAAAATTCTTTTGAAGTGAAAGGGTACAATGGGCCTTGCCGAGGACGCATCGCCAAAGACATGCAGCGAGAATATAAATTTTGCAAAAAGGTTATGCCACGGTTGATTGACAAGTTGAACAGAATGACGTCAGCACCAAGCTACGAGGGTGCGCTGAAAATGGATCTCGCCTAGGGCGCTGAAATGGCTTGCTCCAGCCCTGACCCCTATAATTTCTCATGACAAAAAGACTGAGTAAAATAACAAAAATCCACTGAATTTTTGTTAGAACCATGAAGGCAAACTCCGTTTTTATGTCTCAAAGTTAATTTGTTGCAGTCTGCAATAAATGTACCCCTTCACACAGGCAAATGTACCCTTGGGGGTACGGGTGCCCCAGGTTGGGAACCCCTGTTCTAGCAGATACTGAGGTAACATGTATTTTTGCCATTTGACAAAAACACTAAGACAGAAGTGAAGAATTTCACAGAGCTGTCAGAGCATTTGAATAGTGTCATGATATATCTGAAGGATCAATCACAAAAGTCCCGAAGTTTGCGAAATTGGGGTTCTACAATTAAAACTACTGCAGTTTACCCACAGTTCCGATTCTGCAGGTAATAATCATGATTGATATATATCACAACTTCTTTCCTATATTTTTGTTATGTCGGTGAAGTTGGAATGATTGTCTCAGTTTTGATTGCATTCAAAGTTTTTGCAGTGGCACGTGGCTGATTGTTGGTATGGGAATGTTTACACCATTGTATGTTAATGACTGCTATGTTTGTGCAACTGCACCCGACACTGCATGTTCGCTCTTGAATTTGAAACACTGTTGGTGTTTTAGTTCTCGCTTGTTTGGCGGCCGCATCACACTGGTCAAGAGAAAGCTGCAGCGTTTGCGCCATCGTGGTCGTAGTTGCCAGTGGTCATGGTCCACGTAGCGGTCGTAGTCGTCATAGTGATCGTAGTCGTCATTGTGATCGTAGTCGTCATAGTGGTCATACCCGTGGTAGTCATCAGATTCGTCAAAATTTCTGGAGCTGTCACTACAGGTAGATTCTTTTGTCATTAATCTGCAAATGAAAAATATGTCAAATGCTGTGCACTGCCATAAAACGCAGCAATCGTGGTAAGAAGGAGACTTGTTTCAAATAGGAGATGTGAGGAATTCACATGTGAGACACTGAAGAAGTGACGGTAGACGTGTTGTCAAAACATTTTTTATGTTAATCGTACTCAGTGGTGTAAGAGCTGGGGGTGCAGGAGATGGGGGTGCAGGAGCTGGGGGTGCAGGAGCTGGGGGTGCAGGAGCTGGGGTTGAATGGATGCAAGCGCACCAACAAAAGTTCTGCTTTGCTAAAAATTTGGACAAATCTAAAAAAATTTGGGCAATGAAGCTTCGACATTTTTTAGCAATATTACCTAAACAACACTTCTTTGTTATTGAGTGTATAAATAAAAGTTCTTTATACCATAGAAAACACATTTAAAATCAACAAACTGTTTCTACTAACTTCTTGATATAGTTTGTGTGAGTTGATCAGTAACTGACTCACTTGAAAGTTTGGGCAAAAGAAGGCATTTCATTTATGTGCTTTATTAATTGTGCACTTGGGTAATCGAGTATGCTGCAGGGCATCTGCTTTATACTAGTAGAGTCCATTTCGGGCAAGAGCAAAAGCGTTTGTTTTTAATTTTAACTACAGTGTTTGGATGAACACATTTAGCCATACAGGTTGTTGCATATGTGTGCAGTTGAACAGACAATGTTGTGGGACTCACGGCATGTTCATAACATGATGCATGCCACCAGGGCCGGCGCTAGGTGGTTTGGGCCCCCCAAGCCTGGACTTTGGGGCCCCCAATATATAATATATTGCGTTTAACACACAATATTCGCAAATTAAAAACAAAAATGAAACGGCGATTTAGTTTAACAAATGTTTATAAAAGCATGTTTTCAACATCAGCATAGCATATGAAACAGACATATATAATAGAAAAACATTATTAAATCAATTTTTTGCTCTTCTGGGGTGAATTTATTAGGAAAACATCTTTCTGTTTCCGACCTATCATACGACAGGTCATTTTCAAAGAAAAAACATAAATGGGTCCGAATTCGCTATAAACAGCAATCGTAGCAAACGTTAGGCATAAATCTAAAAGACGCTTTTGAAAAACAGCGACGAGACCAAAGAGTTCAGCATTTAAAGCAGTACTCTAAGTCAAATTTTCGAGGTAATCATTTAAAATCAAACAACCAAAAATCAAACCGCCCTTTGAAAACAGGGAAAAAGTTGCTCACAAACACACAATGCTAATTTTTACAATGTAGATAAAACTAGCGCCATCTTGTGTAAAGGCCTTTAAACACTGCTGTAAAATCATTGCTCGTTGGCTCAAATAAATTTACCATCATGAAAGATGCTGCGAGGTTCTTTACTGACAGCAGCTGCTGGAATGTGAATGGAAAACCTAAAAACTGTGACGCAGATGCTCAGTAACGTTTTTGCGCAGCCTAACGTACATTTGTTCAGCTGGGTTATTAAGAGCCCAATTTCTAGTAGCAAATCTTCAAGTTAATGGCAACACATTAGACAAAAGTATAATGTACCAACAGCTACAGTAAATTTGTAAGGAGAAAGTTTGTCGCAAAAAGTTTTTCGGGCAAATTTTGGGAAAGTTGGGTAAAAAATCCTGTGCACTCTCCAAAAATTGTTTGCTCGCGCTATGTAGCCCTGGTGTGCCATCTGCAATGAGCTATATAATATTTTTCAAATGATGTTGAAAAGTAATGCGACCACAATAAAGTGAAGTTGCAACACAATGTTGATCAGTTTTCAAAAACCACGAAAGTGCAATCGATATAAAACTGCAAAAACATCTTGTGTTCGGATAGAAAATTGCTCATTAGGATTGCCTACGTTTATATGGCTTCTAGCAGACGAAAGCATAATGCTTGTATCAAGCAATGTGTACGCCTGCCACTATTAGAACCCGATGACTGGAAACGCAAGCTAGTCACGGGTTATATAACAACTACGCACAATGACGTACCAAATTGGCCAGGAAATACACCATTACTTACTCGTAGTTGTCAGAAAATCTTAGTGACTCCTCCACGAAGTTGGTGATTTCTTCCACGTCGTCATCAATGTCAAATCTGTTACACAACAACAAAACGGTGATTTTGACTTTGTGCGAACTGGTGCACATCAATCTATCAACGCAATACTGTGCACGTAAGTTGTATACTGCGTTAGTTGCGAAACTACCTTCAAAAACATTTGTTGCTCCTATAGTGTGATGAGCCAAAATGTTTGTCAGGCAATAACTGGTTCTAAAGGCGAGCTTCTTCATGATTCAGTTTTCAAGCTAGTTTGACGTGCACTGTGAAATTG
>JGI24021J15306_10003313_pt1 | contig 18070 bp, 10 predicted proteins | sample Ectturendosymbi1_FD_15306 | JGI IMG/M metagenome (IMG submission 15306)
GACCTGCGGTAGTATTCCAGGGTTACTTGCTGGAGACAGAAGCTCCGCTTTGAAACGTCACTAAGGTTCATAATTGCTCGCTTGGCGAACCTTGGTGATCTTGATGTGATTTGGCAATGACATTCGACATTTTGTAAATTGTAATTACTAGCATCCGCTGACATTTGACATTTCGTAATTAATATGTAACATTTCGACCTCAATTTGGCGCCCCCAAAGTGCTGCGCCCGGGGGCAGATGTCCCCCTTTAACCCCCCTTGTTATGCCACTGACGGCATGTTGTACAGTGCCCTGCAACCAAAGTTAGCCCCAAACAATCTGCGGAAGTATGCCTTCCTGAAATCACACAACAACTGTGATGAATACATGGGCTTACAGAAGGAACGAAAAAGTACATTTTTCACTGCGTTCGAACATGGGGAAAAAGAAGCTTTTGATATCGCAGTTGTGTCTGAATATCTTTGTCATCTGAAAACCCAATATCTCGCCCAATCCAGAAATCTTTGTAGTGGCTAACAGATTTTACTCATTGTACACCCAGTGTCAGCAATGGGATGATCGTGCTTTTTGCCGTCTTAGTCTTAAACGTCATACAAACAGTTTTGCTGCAGTTTACAATAATCTCACGCGATTCTGCATAAACCTGACATACGTCTAGTATAGCCTACTTTACAACCCACGTACACTTGGTCAAAACACACAAATGTCATCAGCAAACATCACGTCGTTCAATAAGATTTCAACCATATAACACCCAGGTTTAATTTTGTTCAGTTCAAGAAATAAATCATCTAAATATACAGCAAACAAGTATGGACTCAATACTCCTCCTTGTCTAACCTGATTAGTAACATGCAACGGTTCAGACAAATTCATATGTATAAGTAGTTTGAAATGAATAATGTATAAACATATTTTTCCCTTCTATTGCTAATCTTAAATGTACCCCTTCAGATAGGCAAGTGTACCCCTAGGGGTACATGTACCCCAGTTTGGGAAACCTTCTCTAGACCAGCGCTCTTCAACCGGTGTGCACGGTGCACCCTACGGTGCACCAAAATATGCATGGGGTGCACCACTAAGAGAAATTCCATCAGACACATCGACCGCATTGATGAGGGGAGCAACTGAAAAGGAGATTATTCCCCGGTTGGAGTTGCTGGTTAATAAGATGCAACAACAAAAAGCCATTAAATATCATTTCCTCGATTTTGTGTTTTTGTGCAATATTTCAGTGTTGAAATTGAAGACAAGGACAGGATAAGACAAAAATAGTGAAGATAGAATAATACAATTACCCACAGATCACTGCGTGGGACATCACTGCGGTACTGAGATTACACCATAGACAGACTCGGAGTCATGGCACAGCAAGCTGAAAAAATGCTTCCGAAGATATTAAATCAGAGTTGGGCAATTAATTTGGTTCGGGGGCCACTTTAAGAAGGCAACGTTTAGCGGAGGGCCATACCTTGAACCTTCCAATAGAAATAGAAGCAAATCTCGGTTCAAGTTAGCCTCAGTACTAACGCCAATTGTGATGAGTTGGAGGATATTTCAGATTTGAAGATTTTCGTGAATGCTTTCGTGGGCCACTAAAAACGCTGTGGCGGGCCACATGTTGCTCGCGGGTCGCTATTTCCCCACCCCTGTACTAAATGAATGCGAAATGGGCAATTTTTTCCAAGAGTGTGAACCCTCGAATATGGAGAAAAGCGTTTCGGATATCCTTCTCCGCATCCGTTTCCCGTTTGAAAGCAGTTTTTGGATATCCGTATCCGGTTGAAACTCATTATCCTTTCTGGATATTCAACCGGCAAACCGGATAGAGATCATATCCGTGGCATATACACATTTAAGGGCGGAGTTTCCAGATAGAAGTAAAAAACTGTCTCAAAACTCACTTCAAAAAATAGCCAAACTCAGCAAAAATTTGCCAAACGACTGGAAATGGTTGCATCTTTACCAAAACATTAATTTTTTCACTGCAAATAAGTCGTTTAAACCTCTTTTTTTCTTTCGCCTTGTATTTTATCAGAAAGCGTGTAGGTTTTCAACATTTTGCAAAAATTTCTAAATAATGAGTTTCAACATTTTGCAAACATATATGATAAGAAGTTTTCAATACCTTGCTTGTACTTTCAATACTTCCACAATTTCATTTGATGTCATGGATTTTCAAAGCGTCAGCAAGCTTAAAAAGAGCAAATGTACATATAAATATGTAAGCAGATACGTGCAAATATACAGGTCGTACATTTCGCCAAACCAAAATATTTGTAACCAAACGCTTTCAAATTTCGCCAGATTTCCGGAATCTTTCCGGAATCTGGCGATTTCCGGAATCTGGCGATAAATTCGCCAATATGGCAACCCTGGGAGCATTCATTTCAATTCATTTCAGGTTGGTTATACGGCCCACAACAGTTAGCATTAAGCAACAAATATCCAGGCAAGCAGAACCTTCATCAGATGATTCGTGAAATAACAATCTCCACGAGATGGGGAGGGCGAATTGCACACTAGACCCTACAAATGTTCGCAAATCCATTTCTGTTGCAGTGAAATTATGCACAAGAGTTGGAGAATTCTGAGAATAACCTGTTGAAAACCGAAGTGGTTTAGCTGCCATTCTACCTAAAACGTGTCTGTATTATTCACACATTATCATATATGCATATCTACTGTACATTAAGCACAAACCGTACATATTGCCAAATTTTAATGAGGTAAAATGCTGCTGTTTTACAATAACCAAACATGTACAAATGCTAAAGTTTGGGATCATCAGCTGTTATCAGGTCATCAGCTGTTACAATCTCTCGGTTGGCGTTGCGTTGTATGTGCGATTCACCACGAACGGGATGTGGGTGAAGGATAACACCCATACATATGTGCAGAACCGCATCAGTCGCACTCCACACCCCCAATTGGCGCTGTCACAGGGACCCAAAATTCAGTCCCGTCACCACTTAGTCCCCCAGGGAAAGCTTCGATCCCCCAAATTGAAATATGAAGCACTAGAAATCTAGAAATTAGGGAGCTCTTTAAAATCGGTGAAGTTAGGGGGCCCTTTGAAAGAAAAGTGCTTATGCATTATTGTTACTTTGGGTCCCTTTGAAAGCAAGGTATTTACACATTACAATTGCTGTTGGGGGCCTCTTTGAAATCAAAATAGCCCACTTATACAGTACAGTTGCTGTTGGGCCACTTTGAAAGCAAGGTAGCCCACTTCACACATTACACTTGCAAAGGGGGGCCGAGGCAAGAGCCTCGCTTGCCTTCCCTTAAACACACCACTGTATATGACCTTGACAATGATCTCATACGAGAATATGAAACCGATTGAATAGCACTTTCTGCTTTATCTGATATGCGTACTTTCTCACCTGATGTGCGCATGTAAACACTGTAATGTAAAGTTATCTTTATATTATTGAACACACAGAAGTTGCTGATGAGTTTATCACTTCATAAAACACAGATATCACGCGATTTTTCATCATAACCTAGGCACACAGGTCGATTGAAACAACCGATATGGTTGGAAAAAACCCTCAGTGCAGAGCCGTAGCCAGAGGGAGGGCCAGTGGTGCCCGGCCTCCCTATTTGAAATCTGTGTCCCCCCATTTGACGTTTGGCCCCATGGTTGCTGCATACATCTAATACAGTCTTTTCAAAATGTGGCCCCCCTTCTGGTTTTTGGCCCCTCTTTCTGGTTTTTGACCCCCCTGTTGCTATATCCTGGCGACGGGGCTGCCTCAGTGTGAGCCCTGGCCACATGCGGACAAACGCCTACTACCGTAACTTGAAGTGAACATTTGAAGATTTATTGCCATGTTATTGTTACGCAGTAAAGACCAAGAGTACAACAATTCGCTAGCAAGTTTCGCAACCTGCCTCTGCTGGCAAAGGAGCGAACTGCGCAGTTGCGCTAAGCGTGTTGGGGGCCTCACGGTCATGACTTTGCCGGATTGCCCTGATGGGCCTCAGGTTCATTTATCCGGCCCTGCCTCCGCATGCCTAGTTGCATACGTCCAGAATTGAGACTTCCGCTTGATCAACATATTTTGTGTAGTGATTGTTGTAAAAAAATGTAGGCTACTATGTCTAGCCCAGGTAGTCTTCTCTTATTTTGTACTGCATAGCAGCAAGATACGTTTGGTGCTTACGACCAAACTTACACATTTGCGCAGCCTGCTGTTCAGAGAACCAGATGGAGTTAAGTTTGCTGATGGTGTTAACTTTTTTTGTGAACTAAAATGGAATCGATCGATCAAGTCAAAAGCAACCTGAGCTAAGTCTTTGTCAATGCCGCTAGCTTCCCGCGATCAAATCATCCAAAATCAACACAAAACAGTGAGAAGAGCAGTTCCTGTTAATGTGTGCTGGCGGAAGAGCTCTTGCGAACTTTTTACTTTGGCCACCACTCATGCCAAAGTAGCGAATAGCAGTAGCTGTAAAGTGGTGATAGCTTGCTACCGCATCTGTTTTGTTTTTTTTAAAGTGGCGCTACTGCTATCGCTCCTGGAAAATTAGCTCGCTATTTTAGTAGCTCGCTACTGACCACCTCTGGAAATAACTTGTCCATATCGGGTAATGGTAAAATAGCTCTAACAGTTATTCTGCCTTATGAGGCAAAATAGTCATTGCCTTCAAGTTTTCGGAGTGGAAACAGGAGTCGGAGTGTAAATTTCCAGAGTTCCCGAGCAGGAGCTGGAGTCAATTTTTTCCAAAGAGTTCCCAAGCAGGAACTGTAGCTGGAGTCAACTTTTTTTGGGACAGGAGCAGGAGTCAAAAAAATGACTCCAATCACCTCTGGTGCCTTGCTACTTATGGGCGTGATTTTCCTGCCACCACTTTATTTACATGTGGTACCATCTCCAGGCCACCACACTAGTCTTTGTTCTGCCATATCTCGTCAGCAGATTGTGCTAGAGAGCTGTTCACACTCTCTAAAGATGAGGAAAGTCTTGTAGTTTCGATTCTAAGAAAATTTGGATTTGAACTTTTACTTGGGAGGACGACAAACTTTGAACATGTTCAAGTGTTTCTGGATGACGTCATCGGGCCCTGGGCTCCATCCCCATGAGGCAATTTTTTTGTTTCTTTTAAAAAAAATCTAGAAGATAATCTGGATCTTTGAATTGGCCTTTTAAGGTTTGCTATTCGAAAGTTATGGCCAAAAAACGGAAAATAGTTAATCTCCGTAGGCGTTTCATTGAAGTCTTAAAGCCTGAAAACAACAAATTTATTAATTTATGCCTTAATGTGGCCCTAAGAAATTGGCTAATTATCGGTTACCTAGACAAAGTGATTGATGATATTATAGAAAAATCATCGGGGAAAAACAAAATATTGCAAGTTTCGAAAAAAACATGCGAGACTGACACCAAACTGCGGACGTAAGATGGATATTCATTATGAGCAGTATTACCACGCTTTGCTTCAACTGCTGTTGTCCTAGGGGCGTAACGAAGGGGGGATAGGGGGCAGAATTACCTGGGCGCCAAAAAGTCCCAAGAATGCGGTATTTTTTTCAATACAGTGCATTTGCTTCCGAAAGACCTCAGTTTCGAACATGGGGTACCAAACTTGCTTCTTGCCCCGGGCGCCATCTAACCTCGTTATGCCCCTTTGTAACCCACAGATGTAGGTTACTGTACATAGAAAGAGGGAATAATTTAATGTTTCGGCGAATTACACTTTTGTGTGTATGGAGCTTTAGTTCAAAATTATGAGGCAATTGCGTTGCTATGGAGTTGTTTTAAAAAACACAGATTATATATGAATGAACCATAAAAGTCGTTTTTCTACTGCTTTCATTTTTAAACAGGGATGTAATGCTGAAAAAAGAGGTGTAGGAACGGAGTTCCCACGCCAAATAAAAATGAAGACTGTACTAAATAGTTCGACTGAAGTAAGCATTCGTCTTCAGGAATTTCCACACTGGATCTTCCTGTTTCAATCTAGACTTTTAACTAGCAGTGCAAAATAGTGCAAAAAGGTGTGGGAACGCGTTCCCACGCCAGAACAAGGTGGGAATGCCGTTCCCACCCCACTACACCCCTGCCTTTAAGCGTTTTTCATTTAGTTCATTTTGCTCTCTGCCAGGGGTGGCCAAGCGGTCAGAGACCAATAGCCACATTTCTTACTGTGTTACCGCCAAGAGCCACATCATACACACGGGCACACATAAGCATCACCCATCTCTTCCTCACTCACACACATACCTTTGCTCAGCTAGATTATTTTAACCCTTTAAGTCTCGCGCGTGAAACCGGGATATCACCCACGAACATGATAATAACATAACTTACAAGCCATTTCTTGTTGTGCATGTTCAGTGGGACTTCAAATGATTAAGTAAGATCCGCATGCGACTCGTGAGCCGCGGGTTGGCCATCCCTGCTATGTGCTGTGCAGACGCAAACGAAATTCGGTGTATCATTTATAATCACAAAAATTCGCAGATAAGTAGGGACGCTTGCAGCATGCATGCAGAATGCACGGAATTACTGCAAATGGATACGTGGAGCATATCAGCACTAGGTCTTCGTAAGTGCTTTGATTTTGTGACGTATCTTGGTGCTAACCCATGGTACAATACAAATCCGAAAAAAGATTCAATAAGAATTTACAGTTGAAAGCGGTTATTTCATCGTATTGCTGTTGAAAAGCCATGACCAATTTTGTGACTTCATTGTAAACTATATCGCCCCTTGCTGCAAAAAGTCGCAAAGAAGGAAACCTCTTAGTGGGTGACGCGACTGCCGGTCTCAAATGCTCATTGCTAATGCTTTGTATCAATGCGTCAGAAAACTTCAAAAGAACTGGCTTGACTACATCTTTCGCTGTGAGAGCCCTTACTTCTCCGTTGCTTGCAACCGGTCTGTTTTTTTGGGTTAAACAAGTAACTCTCAGGGACACGACCCCATGTCTGGGACTGTATCGCTCAAAGCGGGCCGTGCAGTCATCCTACATAATAAAAGATGTATTCACACCGAACTTCAGTACGAATGAAATACAGTACGCATAACTGTAGAGCCAAAACACTCAGCTTCCAGACCTTGTCTCTTTTACATCATTCATAAAAAAAATGATTTGTTTGCTTATCATATCTATATTTGTGTGCTTGGCAATGTCATAACCTCTTTACCACAAACTGTTTCAAAATTACTTTGCAAACGTGCAACTTAACGTAAGTTTTTAGCATTGCAAATTAGGATTCTTTACCCTTTTCCTGGGAATAGCAACTTACACCAAGTCTCAATATATTTAATTGAGATAATACAATGACGAAAAAGTGATATTATACTTCTTCAACAATTAGGCTATAATATATAGCCTATAGCAATAATAATAATAACTTTTCTCAGCGGGCATGTGACATGAATCGTAAACAGTGCTTGCGAAACTGCTCAACATTGAAAAAATACAAAGCTGGGAGTTTCAACACCACTGCTTCGATTCTTAAATTTCTACATTTTTCATTCCTTGTGCCGTTCGTAACTTTCGCATCGCGTAAACGCCGTCCATATAAAACCAAAACTCTGGCACGACTCACAGTAGCGCCCCTTCAGCAAAAGCGTTTACCTCAACTGTCCAGCCCAAGCACGAACCATGATTCGGGCCTTTTTCTGTTGCCAATTTCCGCCTTTCAAACCATACAAAAAGACAACTCTTTCTAAATGTAGGCTACATGCGAGTCTTTCACACGTCCAATAATGCCCATGTCTCAACAAGTCGACAACTGGTTCATATGTCAACCAGTAACACAGCAGCTTAGTGGAATTATCAGTGGTTGCCATAAGAATTAACTGAAGAAACAAGTAGTTAGGACCAGGGTAGTGGAGCCTCCAGCTAAGAAATTTTGGATGCCTGAAACTTGGGCTGGAGCCAAATTTTTTAGATGGAGGAGCCAAAAACGGATCTTGAAATTTGTATTTCCGTTCCACAACCCTGGTTAAAACCTGGGTTCGGCAATAGGTTGTTTTGTGTTTTTGTCCAAGATCTGGAATTTATTGCAAATAGTCGTGGTTTTCGTTTCCGAAATGCCATTTGATCAAATTAGTTGCAGAAGAAATGAATCCAAACGTTGGATAGTCTGGTCACACACGTTTAGGCCCCTGTTTGTTATTTTCAAAAAAATCATGCCCAAAGTGTACAGAATATCCTAAAAGCATCGACATTAGATGACATCAAATGAATCAACAAAACACAGGTTTGCTTTGAATTAAATCTGATACTATCGGCCCTTCTGCTTCATAGTTGTCAGGCAGGTAAGTCCACTGTGGGCCTGCATTTGGACCGATGTTGGGATCACCGCCATCGTAAAGCGGCATTTGGACTAGCCTCTTTCCTGCATCCACAAGCTCGTACATATTTGCTGTGCAAGTTGCCATGAGAAGTGGATCGCCGTTCATCGCCTTTTCTGCGTACCGACAACATCAATGCTAAAATTAAAACATCCCATTGGAACACAACGCACTGCACAAATGTTGCGAAAATGCAAGGTATAAAAAATAAATTAATTAAAGTTTACTTTCGGTGTCAGTGAACGTATTGTGAACGAAAAGTGAACGTATTTTTCAACTACGACGAACACAATCTTTAACGATGCTTTGCAAAACGATCTACATGTCAAGATCATATTGTAGGTAATTATAATACGAAGTTTCTATGAGCGCAACATATGCACAAGACTGCTTCAACTTTGTTTACAAGCGATACAAAAACTCCTACGTCATTTGTCACCGTGCAAGTGGGCACTTTGTGAAAAAACAGAAAAAATGTTTGCTTCCAGCAATGCTTCGTCCCACCTTTTCTAGTTGAAATGTTGTACACTTACCTAGACAATGTAGCATAGTGGTGTATGTGTGGTCAAATTGAACAACCGCATGGAAAGTTTTATTGCTCATGTGTGGAAGATCAGATTTGTGGTAGGGAAGATTAGCTATTGGCCATATGCTGTTGCTTTCGTCAAAATCCAGTGATTCGCCAGCAAAACATTGAATAACACATGAAAAATTGTCATTGGCGTCACTGCAACCACACAAACGGCCTGGTTTTGGCAAGCAAGTTAGTTTTGACCAATTAGGGGGACGTTCGTTGAAAGTTCGTAGTCTTCTTCCGTGGGCTAGTTCTTGAAACTTAATGTAATGAGATGTATCACCGAAAGGAGATATTTCGCTCAAATATGGGTCTTTACTGTTTGTCACAAACGAAGTTGAAAGAGAGAAGTTTTCTGCCACTGAAGTAATGAAAGGAGCACATGGGGTTCCTCCCTCTCCCTGGTAAGTCACCTCGAAGAGCGCTTCTATAGCTGATTTGAGACCTTTGACTGGAAAAAGAACAGAGCTTGTTCTTCCCTTAGTTGCGTAGAATTGCTTGTGGCCCAGTTGCCTTTTTGGATTTCCAGTGAAGATGGTATTGTTACCAGTGGAATTAGTTTTTACGCAAGATTCTATTTGTAGAAGGCGAAGCATGACATGAGCGTAAAATCCACCAATGGAGTAGACATCTTTGATGTGGGGCTTCTTGAGTTCTTGTGTTGAAAAATGGAAGATATGGTTCCAAAGTTCGTTTCTGTTTGTCCTGTTGTGCTGTAATAAGTATGGAAATACTGCAATCACGAATAGTTTGTTTATATAACTTTTTAAGCAGTTACTTGCAACGCAGTCTTGTTAGCCCCTTCTAATAATTTCCTTTTCGCCCTATCATTCCTGTTCGCCCGTCCACCGTCGTTTGGTACTCGAATAGCAAAACTGATTTCGTAAATTAGTTTAACATTTTCACATTGTAAATGTCCAATGCTCTGAGCGGGCATATCTTATTACACCAGTTGGACGACCGAAAATGTGATGAGCACCGACTGACGAAAAGGCCGTTTGGTCTAAGGAACGTGCAAACGGGAATATTGACAAACATTTAATAAAAAGATACGGCTGAGAGAGGTGTTTTTTTTTCACACCTTACCAGGAGAGATGTTTTTCGTTTAGCAGCAACACGCAACCAAAGCGGTTCTTTTGTTTCATCAGATTTTCGTCCTCTGAACCACTGATCTAAACAGTTAAGTAACATGTGTTTGTACAAAACGATTAAAAATATTTCTGGCGAAACAATTTTTGGCTAAACCACGTTCATAGGATTTGCTGCATGGCACTTTTTAATACTGGTTCTTCCGGAACTTTTCATTACTGCTTGTGAATATGAAAAGCCATGAGCTTGTAAAAATAAAGTCTAGCAAAGCACAAATATTTGGTGGTTGGTATCACCTTGGTCCGCGATCAATGACTCAACTTCGTAAATGATATGCACTGACTAAGGTTTGACTCAGAAATCTTGACGCTTGATCTTGACGTGAATTTCAAAATAACCACTCTTACTCATCACCGCAATTGTTTAACTTTGAAACTGAAAATGTTTTCAAATCCTTCAAAACACATTCTGTTTCACTGCGTAAATTTACATTGATCAACGTCACAGAATGTACAGTGGGTGAGATTCATGTGGTATAAATTTCTGTTTTGAGTAAGAGGCTGACATGAGCGGTTGGATGAGCTTTTTTATATTTTCAATGACCTAAAGAACATGTAGAACCCAACATTTCACCTTTATGCTTCTTGACGCCGGTCGCATTCTTTACCAACCACTTTCCACCATAGTCAGCTGGTATATGCCGCCACAAGAGAGCAATGTCATGGAGAGTTTCCATGACCTCTAAAGGTGGAGGCTTCTCAATTTCACTAAATATTTCTTTGGCTAATTGTTTCGAATAGGGTTCCAGCTTCAAGGTGAGGTCAGGCCTGAGCTACGGCGATAGATAGATATAAACAAGAATAACCACGCTTTTTCGGTCGGCAACGATTTTGCGATAAGCATAATCTACAGTTTAAACAGAGATTACAAAGTAAAATACGAATAAAACCCATTTCACACCATTTTCATGACATGAAAAAATACATATTTGTGAAAAGTAAGAACTTGCCATTTCCATTTTTTCGCAAATGAAATGGAGAGAAAAATGTTGTGGAAGACGGATAATTGATGTCGTATAACTACTATATAAGCATAAAACCTGTAAATCTAGTTCTAGCTCATCATAACTACGTTTTTCCTGCTTTCATTGCAACGTTCGTTTGTAGGCTACAGCGTGGTGGGTGCTTAAATTTGTAGTTTATTTTTGTTTTTTACAGTGTATTGCTATTTCTAATGAGAAACATATTTGTGGCAATAAATCCATTGTTTCACATTCATTTCCATTTGTCTTCTACCATATATTCTTTACAGTCTTCTCAAAAAATAAACCAAGACGTTTAACAAGTCATGAAAATGTAAAAATGGATCAGTTTGAACTGTTTACATCTTTAACAGATCAATATGAGAAGGCGGTTTTGAGTTTCTTGATTAGATCTGAAAATTTGTTTGCTCCATTTTTTAGGCCTTGGTTCCATTCAATTTCGTCTTACAGCTGTTTAAACTCAGCTTGAATACTCACTTTGGCATTAGTATATTAATTTTCCGCAGGGTTGATACACTTAATAACTCTCTGTAAGCGACTGGCACAATTCCCACCATTTGTGTCTAAAGAAATGGTTGAGCATGCATAAAAACGTTTAGTTGATTTATTTATTTGTTTGTATACCTATTTCAACGTCCTCTCCTGTTAAATTAACATTCCAGAAACGGACAACGTTTGCAACTTTAGCATTTGTTAGTGTACTTGCAAAAACCTAAATTTTGTAATTCATGTTTTCCGGAAAGATCAATGTCTGTCATATTGTTACCATGACACTTGCAATTTTGAAGAGCATTGCCCAAAAACAATGTGGATTTTTTAGTCAAACCTCGTAAAAGTGGCGAGATGGAAATGAAGTTGGATACGAAGGAATCCACTGAATTTCCGTCAGTTTCGGATTTCCACCAACTGCGTTCAGGACATTTGAATTTAGCGCCATATGAAGCATTTCTTCTGTTGATATTCTGCAAACACATTCATCACTAGGGCAACCATTTTTTGAACCAAAAACTTAAAATTTTGACTTTATAATTTGCATATTTTGACTTTATTTTACCTACCGATTTCCTGCGTTTGTAATTGAAATGCGGAATACAAATCATATTCATATACAGTGTTAGAAATCAAACCGATAGGTTAAAAATGTTTATTCTGTTGAAATGAAACAAAAAGCAGCTTGTCGGCAAAACCTGGAACATAAACATTGCATCTTTTAAAAAAGCCTGACTACTTTCAGCTTCATGAAACGAACCTTCTTGACGCTTTGCACTGGGGTGATATGATTCCACCACAGTTTTTTGTAATTTCTCACTTACCAGTCACAGAATTTGACAAATAAATCACCCTTAGGTGGCTGTTGAGGTAAACTCAGAAGCATATTATTCATGCAGAATACTTCGAACTTTTAAATAATTTGTTTGGTTAACCTTAGGCATAATATGTTGACAAGTAACTACAGTAGAGTCATACCTGAGAGTATCATGAAGTTTAAACACTATATGCATTTACCAAACCAAGTAGGCTACTGTTAGACCACATTTCTTGCCTTACTACAATGCTGTTCAACCTTTTTTGTTATGGTGCACACTTAAAGATGTTCTGAAGAACTCATGCACCCTATTCCTATTCACTTAAAAGGTAAACCGAGGTGAAAAGCGATATGAAAATCATTCTGCAAAGAGACTATTGCACTACAATATTACATAAAACACCCAACAAAATCGAGGAAATAATATTTATTGGCTTTTTTGTTGTTGAATGTTATTAACCAACAACTCAAACCAAGGAATTATCCCCCTTTCAATTGAACCCCTCATCAGTGGATTGATGTGTTTGTGATAGTGGTGCACCCCACGCATATTTTGGTGCACCCTAAGAGCGCTGCCTTACTACACCCAGCCTACTTTAATATTCAATCTAGTAGTGGGTAAAACAACATTATTACACCACAAGTCATCACAAAGCCATTTATTATGTCAGAATTGCAACTTAACTTGCAAAAACATATCAAAATCTGTTTTTGTAGCTTTAATAAAATATCGATAAAGTAGAAAACTGTGCTGCAAGAAAATTTTGACCTAACGATAAATTTTGACCTAACGAAAAATTTTGACCTTTTTTTGACCTAATAACTTTGGAACAGTCCCGTCGCCACGGGGGGCTTCGGTGGGCTTAGCCCCCCAAATAAAGCTCCAAGCCCCCTCAAATTGAAATGTGAAACACTATGAAGCAATTGAGTTTTTGTCAATTTTTAGTGTCAAGCCTCCCCGCCACAAACGCAAAGCACCCCGCAGAAACGCAAAGCCCCCTGCAGAAAACTTTCTGGCGACGGTTCTGCTTTGGAATGGTTCATGGTATCAGCGTAAAACTTCATTTGTGGACGTTTCGTAGACTTTAAAAACGGCAGAAAATTTTTGACTTTATTGACCTCTGGTTGCCCTATTCATCACCAAAGGAGTAGCCCAATTTCAAAATCACTTCGTAACAGCCTTTTACTTGCCAGTATAATAATCACTCCTTCAGGTTCTTGGTATATCAAGATATCCTTGAAGGTTAGTGTTTAAAATCAAAAGTTTTCATAATGTAGAAACTTTGCGACTCTTCTAAATCTTTTAGAAGCGGTCTGATACATTAGCCTGAAATACATTTTCCGTTTGAGGTATTCTCACAACGCACTGAAAGTACTTACGTTTTGAGAACTTCTGCAGCATGCTTGAACTTCTCTTGTTTAAGAGAAAATAGTGCGGTTAGATAAGGTGGTATTGTGTAGAGTTCGATGAGCAATGCAGTTTGAAGGTGTTCCCGAAGATCAGATAACGATTTTTTACGATTGTTCGGGGAACCACATATTTTAGATCGCTCTTCGTCAAACTGACTGCAAGTACAATAAAAGCAAGGTGAAGATCTTCATAGTTTGCCTTTTTCTCGGACTGCTGACAAATAACCTACTAATGCATGGGTTCGAGAGTTAGGTATCGCGTCAGTTTGTCGATATGACAATATAACTATACGAAAGAGAGATTCGACTATATGGGTACTTGGCAAAACTTTAATTTAGCGTAATAATAACGTCAGACCGGCAGTTAAAGAATCTATCAATAAATCATTTATTTCCTGAGGTCAATGCTACAGTAGCCTACGGTTTATCCCTAAACTATCAAGTCATTTTTTATCAACACGTTAGATCTGGCTGAATCGTGTCTTAATCAATTTGATTAAATAGCAAGCCTTATTAATTAATAGATTACCTCTTTACACTTTGTTAGGAGACTACGAATTTTCAGTTGCAGTTAATGAAATTGTAACCTTGTGCTTGAGTTTTAACGATGTGTCTGGTAAATAAACTTAATCCTTTGTAACTCTTACACTCCAGAATACTGCACAGCAAATTGCAATACATAAATGGTGTCTTCCGTGCATTCGCAAAGCAAAAATTCTTACTGTAAAACGGTCATATTTCTTTTACGCATGTTTTGACAGGTCCTTTAGTTTTTCAATTTGTACACAGCAGTGAAAAACTAAGACAACTTAAAACAAACAAAAAGTGATATAAGGGCATTTCAGCCTTCATGCAAAGCTAGATTGGTTTCTACTTTTCATCTAGGAAGATAGTTTTTATCATGTTTTAACTGCATGCTGTTTCAGATTTGGTAACAGCAGGCCATCTTTGATTATTACAAAATACTCAAGCCATAAACTTAATTAACCAAGCTATAATATGTGTTCATAATCGTTGAAGTGTGCGGACACTCACCTGTACGACTGTACAAATGCAACGCAACGTGTTAAACAATCAGACAGTGATTACTTCTACAAAAACGTTAGCACTACCTGAAAGTAATTACTTTCGAATGTTTCATTGTTCTCTGACATGTCTTATTTTGCTTGAATTACAAAAAAACTATCAAATTTTTGTAAAGAAGCTTGCTTATCATAACCAACTTTAACGACGACCCTGAATCCTTCAAATGTTGAGGTCCATACACCTCGCACTCTATCCATCTGCGCACTATTTCTGTCTTGTCAGGAGAGAGGTCTCTTGTTGTTGGCATGAAATTCGGATGATCCCAAGGAAACTCAAACATCGACATATTAATCAGATGGAGTTTTGATCTGAAACGTTTAATGTTATCATTGGCATATGCATTTTATTTGTGTAAAAAAATTAAACGTTTTTGTTGCTTAAACTTTTCCTAAAACTGTCATGAGAGCGGGTATTTTAATTTATTTGTTTATGAGCAGACACTAAGTCCATAGTATGAACACACACACTCAGCAGAACGCATGTTGATAAAAACGGACAAAACAGAACGTAGTACAAGGCATTGAAGCCGGCGGAATCACAGGGTTACAGACACTTTTGACAACTGCATTGAAGACAGAACCATAGGGTTACAGACACATTCTTAACACTATTTTTAGTTAACACGTAACACTTGTTACAGCACCAATGACCTTGTAACGCATGACTGGAAACAGACGCGGCTAGTAGCTGTGATTGGCCTTATAACTAGTTCATGGACCTCAATGTCACGGTTCGGTGAAGTACAATAAGCCGCAGATGAGGACTTTGCTGTGAAGGTCAACGCAGTGAGCATGGTACGTGATTTGCGTGACTTTCGAAGCGAAAAACAGGGGTGCGCGTGCGACGTGGCAAATGGTTTACTTGGACAATTGTATCAGTTGTGAAGCCTATACGATTTAGCACAACGGTGCACAACCTGCGGCCTTCCGGCCGCATGCGTCCTTCGATAATGAAATTTGCGGCCGCCTACATGTAATTTAAAATATAAGATTTGGCGGCCGTGCTGGCGTATATTGAATTAAAATTAACGCAAGGCAAAAAATCAGTCGACACGATGCCTAACAATCTGGATGGTACGCATTTATGTTTGAATGTGTTCTTTGNTGATTGCCACTTGGCAGTAGTAACCTATCCTTTAATTCAACGTATCTCATAAATACAACTCGAACTCATTGGCGGCCGTACTTCATACATAAAAAGTAATGCGGCCGGCAATAGCAAAAGGTTCTACACCCCTGATTTAGCACAATAAGTAGATGCATGATTTTCAGCAACTCTGGTGCAATCCAATAGACTGCGTTCCCACTTCATTTTAGCCTTGTACATCATGTGGCGGAAAACTCCGTTGTTAACCACTGCTCATATAATGTGGTTAGGTTGCATTAATGTACAGTAAGTTAGAGTTAGTTACAGTATATGCAGTGGTGACATTCAAAAGTGTTAAGAACAGGTTCTGTTAGAAAAATATTTAAATCTGTAGTATGGTGTGGATGACATGAGCTGCAAGTCATTCATAGGCTATATTTCTGGGGATGTTTCCAGAGAATGACCCAGGAAAATTTTGTCAAGTTACACTCAATACAAGCCAGAAGTTCAGGTTTGCTGATAGGTAAAAATGTAATGAAAAGCTTTATCAAGGCATTTGAAATGTTTGCAAGTAAGGGAACCTTTGAAAAAAGTTAAGCAAACTATTGTTTCTGATGCATGTTAAGTTTATTGGTAACCATAGATACTTTCTTTGCTAAAATGACAGCATGCAACACCAATATAAATTATAATTAGGATTTGCATTAATATTTTTAATAATGCTTGGTGAAACCAATGAGCACAATTGTAACGGCTTTTTCATGTCCATACAAATATTCAGATGAGTTACCATTTTTGTGCAATTACCGTATTTTCTGGGCCATAAGGCGCAGTATCAAAATTGAATGTTAGCTGTTTTTTTTCATACATAAGGCGCAACGGATTACAAGGCGCATTAAATGAAGCAAAGCTTAAATCAGTCAAACTGTATTCAACTCTTTCACAATAACTCCCGAGTGCCTGAGTTGCCGAAGCCGCACGAGTGAATGAGTCGTCACTGGGAGTTTAATCTGTCATGACATACGAGGGAGTTTAATCTGTCACACGTGCTTAATTCGCTAGACACGATTAGAATAAAATAAAAGTTGTGCGCGTGTTTAATTCGGTGTGCGGCAACGTAGTCTGGAGCCCCGCTGAGTAATATGATCTGTGGTACGTGCCAGCTACTCTCGGACGTTGCTCATTGCAATTGTTGTTGGTTTATTACGCAACACGATGGTCTGTTCACGAAATATCGTGACTAGCAATTAAATAAATAGCACCGTTTACCACATAAATTTGGTTCAAGATGAGGAAGCACAACCACATACGTACTTAGGCGCACCGCATTCTAAGGCGCACTTTCGATTTTTGAGAAAATTAAAGGATTTTAAGCCTTATGGTCCGAAAAATACAGTAGCTATTTTTGAATAGTTACCCTTGTTATGTGGACCAGAGTCTGAATGAAATGAATAAATTACAAATAAAAATATATACGCACTTCTTTTTTTACTATATCAGAAATTTAATAAATAAATATGCACTATCCTAAAAGTGGTTCAGTAAGCACTAGAATCGATATATTTGAGTGCAACTTCACAAAATTTTCCTGGGTCATCCTCTGCAAACATCCCCAGAAATATAGCCTATGAATGGCTTGCAGCTCATGTCATCCATACCATACTATAGATCAAATTTTTTTTTGACAAAACCTGTTCTTAACACTTTTGAATGCCACCACCGCATGTACTGTAACTAACTCTAGCTTATGATATTATGCCGAACTTACATGCTGTCCGTGCGCAGGCCTTCACAAAGTCCCCATCTACAGCTTTATTGTAGGGGAAGGTGGGGCACAGTGGGACTGGGGGCACAGTCGTCTGTTTTGATTCATTCAAAAAGTTGAAAATGTTGAACTTTAAAATTTCCATGGTGATTTAGTCTCATACCAGCCGTATCACTAAAGTGAAATTTTCGTTGATAGGCAGCCGTTGTTACGAATTACAGAGAAAGTTGTGTTTTTGCAACCCAAAAGTAATTTATAAAATTGCATTTAGATTTGAGTTTTGCCCACGTTAGTCAGCATCTTCTGTTCTGAGTTTTTGTGACGTTGTAGTCAGGACAGTGCAACATTATTTGATAATGCCAGATTTTAAATTCTTTTTAAGTTGAGTTGGTAC
>JGI24021J15306_10003319_pt1 | contig 18058 bp, 13 predicted proteins | sample Ectturendosymbi1_FD_15306 | JGI IMG/M metagenome (IMG submission 15306)
TCCATCGAAGTGGATAACGTCAACCCACATCTGTTTAAGCAACAACGACACTTCTCGTCGGAAACTCGAAAACAGCTCCTCTAGGCTGTAGTATTAACAACTCAAAAGCCATCGACTGAACTAATGCAGTTCTTTCTGCTACTCAAGCCGCTTCGTAGATATGCTGCATCTTTGCTACAAATGTTGCTCCCTAGCAATTTTGGAAGCCATGTTAGACGTTTCAAGAAGGTTTCAGTACCTTGGATGGGCAGTTTTTGTATTACATTTAAGTGTTTCTTTTGTATTTTGTACTACGGTCGTTTCTTGTGTTTTATATTACATCTACATATTTAAACAACTCAAAAGACGAAGTTGTATTCTGCTCTGAGCAACTAAATCCAATGGCAAGACAAATACACTCTGCTACAAGCTTGTAATCCGATTTACTAACTCCCAACCAACTTGAGAAAAAGCTATTGAGTGGGTTTTCAGGCATACCAGCGTAAAATGCCTTTCTTGTGTTCAATCAGTGCTGAATAAAAGGCATTTTGTGTTGTTTAGACGCAAATTGGCGAGATATGTTTCTTCTTCATGGCAGCGGCAACGACGGGAAAGCAATGTGTTAAATAGCAAAGGTGCATAATCGTCCACAAAAACTACTTTCCGCTAAGTATCACAGGAAGCCTCGTGACGTACAGGAACCACAAGGTAACGTACAGTTGTTCTGCGACCAAGGAAAAAGCTCGAAGGAGCAAGCAACAAAATTTATAATCCGGATCACGACATATCTCTAGTCAGCGCATTGGAGGTTCACACGAAGGAGCCATGATTTTCTAAAAACAAGCTGCTTTTTACAAACGTTCATTGAATCAAAGTAGCAACACCAAGTTTATCTAATGGGTGAAATACAAAGTCAACTTCGCAACGGGGCCTATACCAACTCAAGTCATTCGAGAGCACTTAAGGTTGCTGTTTGGGCGATCATAAGTGCGCAACATTTGACGACGCCTGGGTTGTTTGGATTTGATAATTCAGTGACGAATAGAGGACAAAGAGGTCACTATCGACGCGACATAAAAATTGCACAACAAGAACTTCGCATTTGATTTGACTTTCTTATGTACATTGTCCAGTTGTATTTGGCGTTTAATTAACTGTTCCATCTAGTTAAATGCATTGCCTTGTAAATGTTTGCGGTGGTTTATTTGTATATCTGAAAAAATCGCCCCTAACAGTGACGCTATAACGCTACAAAGAATATGACGTACTTTCTATGACAAGGAAATAATTCGGATCGAAACTCTTATCAGAAAATCCACTTGGGTGAATAACAGCTTTCCACCCCCGTTGCCAGCTTTAAACTTTAGTTGGAAGAGAAGCACGAGATGATCCAACGGAAAACGTAACACGTCTGTTTGAACATGCTCGTTTCAAGACAAACTGCCCCCACCCATAAGAAACAGCTTTATCAAGTCACCCCTAGCTCAATAACGGCAGGTGAAGAACATGCGAAGCAATAACTGTATTTTCATTTCTTCACTTCCTGGTTGTAAACGAAAGAATTTACTACTTTTTTTGCCGCTGAAGCTTCAACTTATTTTACAGCTCATACCGCTTCAACATGTTATTATATTAAGATTTAAAATCATAAATTTTATAGTTGTCGGACAAACCGCACTGCCGGTTGGTCCGGCAAATGTAATGAATCTATCTATCATCAACATCGCAGTGGCTCTGCCACGGGCTATCTTGACGAGTTCAACGGCAGCTACACAGTTTCCTGCATATCCTTAATATGCTGCCAAGGTCTTTCTCCATGTCGGCGCTAATCCTCTCCTGCATAAAACTGACTTCAAGCCCAACAACAGATACGTTGAAACAGCAACAAGCGGAATCAAATACAACTGAAGAATGGTTGAAGCAAATTCCGTGTCGTCGTGTAAACGCAGTACAGCCATTTCAACCTTAACGTGGCTCCAACTGAAAAGAAAATCCACAAGAAAATCTGACGAAGCCAGAATGGCATTTTTTTCGAAAAGCAGGTCAGGCCCACGCAAGCAATCTACAAATTAACCGTGAAACCGCTATAACTAAGTCACTGGGTAAAAAAGCAGATGCCGGTAAAACTTCATTCTGTCACTATTACGAAACGTATCGAGCTATCAAACATTTCCGACAAAATAGTTTCTACTCTTGCTGCCGCTCAGTAAAGCACATCTGCCTGCAGCCAAGTCATAAAGTATCACGATTTTTCGCAAAACTGACAAACATTGTAAGAGAAAGTGAGACGAGACTCACTCGCCAACTACCCTGGGGCGTAACGAAGAAATCTCCGGCTTAGTGGGATGGAGACCTCACTTCTTCGACTGAACGTTCAGCCAAGCGTGGAAGCAGACACAACCTACCGTACCGCTTCGTTGATCACAGCCATTGACGCGTTACATTTCACAGTGCTCGGTCAAACAAACGTGGTGCTGCAAACGCCTCACTCTGGTCGGGCGCATTTTAATAGAAGCAGCGAAGTGGTCAGTCCTCCAACAAACGATAAGGGTGCACGGGAAGCAAAAGGGGTTGTGCGAGTGAAAAGTTCAAGTTGGTTTTGCTTGGTGGAAACTAGATTTGAACAAACGGCACAGAGCGGAGTTCAACCGAATAGGTCCCGGTCAGAAACATGGGTCAGGCACACTTGCGCCTGTTGTAAATTTGCCAGTGATGCATGTTCGCTGCTTACGCAGGGTAGAACCTATGTATTGCACTGCAGNCTAACAAACATTGAAAAAACAAACAGATTCTTCTTATGCCTGCCTTTGCTTTACCTAACACCTCACTGAAAGGATTTTACCATTAGATCTCAGGTGCACAAAGACATATTAAGACAAGGCTCGGTGTTGCTCATAAACCTCTTGCAAGAAACGACATTTTGTGCCTACCTACAAGATGACGAAAACGCTGCATATTGGGAAGCAATCAACACGTCAATTGCTGTCACCACAAAAGGATTGTTTCAGTCTGAACATCATTGGGCAAGAAACTGCGCCTGAGGGGGGAAATACTACAAACTTAAAAGAAATTTAGAACTTGAAACATGCACTGAGTTTTAGTTGATGAAGGCCACACACACAAGCGTCCAGTCAGTTGTTTGGCCAAGAAGCTTAAAGCATATCATTTTAACACACGTCGATACACTAGGACAATAAACAAGACATCACGAACAACGCCCAAGGGGTAAAGTTTCACCATATTAGCATCGAATGGGCTTTCCAAGCCCTATCTGTCGCATTATTACGACGAAATCTTTGGTTAAAAACGGAGAAAAGGGAATAAACAGCGAAAAGCAGTGAAATCTTCCCCAACAGCCTACGAAGTGAGAGTGTATACACTGAGCTGAACACCTGTAGGGAGCAAGCACATATACGGCAGTTCGTCATTCAAGCACAATTCATGGACCGTCGAAAGACAACAAGGCAACGGGAAGTTTCCGCAAAAACTAATATTCAACGTAATTGGTTTCCTTCAAACGTTGATACGAAACCTTCCCAAGCGTGGATTGCCATTCGAGTCGTTCCAAATCTCGATTCTTGACTGTACAGGAAGGCATGTCTTTTATCTAAACAAACACTGACACCCCAGCCACATACAAGCTGAAGAGCATAGTCGTGTTTTGTTTGAACGTATGAAGTTCTGTCTCCTCTCACTGGCAATAGAACAATCAATTCAATGCGGCACTTCATTTTCGAGGAGTACAAAACTGTAGTAGCCTTGCAAAGGCAAACAGCAAAGTGGTTTCAGCTGTTACACGCAACTGAACGATGCAACATCTTGCTGCTGGCCATAGTGCTGGTAAACATGGAAACGAATCGGACTGATAGGCTTTCGGTTTTACTCAGCTCATAAAGCTGCCAGATCATCAAACTGAATTTATTTGTACAGCACAAAGTCGCACTTCAACATAACTTACTGGTGGCGGTCAGCCGAGTGCTACTAATAACTAGCACTAAAAATATCAAAGAGGAACTGGGGCAGCAGTTACCTATGGCCAGGGCGTTGCTTGGGCTACAGCATGCTTGCGCAAGAGCACCATGAAATCAGTTCAGTGACTGGGTACATGCGAGCTTACGATTTATGGCGAGCAATAAAAGTTTCAATTGGAAATGCTTTGGAGACGCTTTCAGCGAAACACAATCACGTACTTTCTACTTGCGTAGAAATTAGTTTTGTGTAGAAAAGATCTGCAATAACTGCTGGTGCAACCATAAGGATTCCATTGTAAGATGACGGTGACGAAAAAATAAAAAATCCGGCTGATTCAGCACGTATACACGTCAACAAAAACAGAGCATTACTGTAAAAATTGAAAAGAGAAGTGACCACCGCTTCTGCAACATCACTTTCACTAAAAAGAACAATTGACTGTAATTTCAGTGAATATCACAGAACGAGCTTTCAGTGTACACCGAAATCAAGCAAAACCTGTTTGTTGCTCTTTCAACACATTGGAGTTGAGTATCGCAATTAAAAACTCTAGTTTTGCTGCAAGCTTCCGAGGTGTCAACCTTTGAATAAGGCTTCAGGGGCGAATATGCGTAGTTCTATGTGAAATCGATTTCCTGTTGAAAAAAATTTGCTGATGACTAGTATTCGCCGCCTTTGTGGAGACCAGTTACTTGAAAAGAGATATGTGCAGGTTTGAATCATCGCTAAGTCTTGAAAGCAGAGCGAATCAGATTTCAGGATTGGGGATACGTATCGTTACGTGAAATCGATTTCCTATTAAAAAATGTGCTGATTGATTCAACTTCGTCGTCTTCGTGGAGACAAGTTACTTGAGTATTGCAAGGTCAGCAGCTCGACGTTAATGCTGGTTTGTTGTCGAACACAGAAACGTGTTACCAAACTGGCACATGTATCACTCGTACCTCACTAAAAAAGCAAGTTAACCAAACAAATCCTGGCAATCCTACATCTAGCTAAACGCTAAAAAAGCTTTGTAGGCAAAGAACGACAATAAAGGTTGTTCATGTTCATTCACGCCTTAAATCAGCTGTTTTTATTTCCTCGCAAGGGTTGAAGCAGTCGTGCAGGACACGACACAAAGCACTGTGTTTCAACACGTCTTCAGAACTTCAAAAACGAGTTTTAAAAAAAATGGCAACACGAAGGACAGCGACCTTCGACGCGCACGCAACCACACCAAGTCATCACGACGATCCGCGGTGTCTCAGATCGCTGCAAGTGGAAAAGGATTACGATGCACGGATACAGCGAAGAAAGAAAAGGCTTCCTTGAACGTAAGCTGGCTGATTAGCAGCTCCTATCGACTCCTGACCGACTATGGTGAAACACATAGCACTTCTCGGAGCACTTCTCAGTCCACGAAAGGTTGTTCGCTGCTTTGTCTGCCTATGAAATGCGATGAGACCGATGCTTCACGAACCACAGCTCCAAGCAGTATGTTTCAGCGCACTGTTTCATCCGTGCGCACTTGTAAGAAACCAGTGCGCACTTGTACCGGTCCAAAGGTGCCAAAGTACAGCCCGCGGGCCAAATGCGGCACCGGCACATTTCACACGGTCCACGGCTTTGGTTTCAGGTTGTGCTGCATACGACCCGCAAAAGCCTGTAATTCGCTTCTGTGTCGGAGAGACAGCGGTTTCTCATAACCAAGTATGGCCTCTTAGAGAAAAGTTTGGACACTCCTGATCTCAACCATCTAAGTTGCATGTAACCTGGAAATCTCTGCAAAGCACTCTACAACAGTAAAGTTGGGCTCAACCAGCCAAATCTACAGTAGGACTCATGCGGCATCAACAACGCGCTTTGCACTTCCTCACTTATCTTGCCTTGAGGCCAGTAAAGCAATAATGATCTTCAAATGCACGTCTCCCGCAAACATCACCCCTGATTACCCCGCAGCGCGGTATCAATCGATCAAACTGCTGGTTTTCTNCGAACTGCTATCACAGCCGCGAACTGAGCAGGCAAAATCGAACGAAAGGTAAGTTCTCGCAGTATTCGTTGATCATGGAACTGTAGAAGAGCGGCGTTACTCCGACGCGTAGCGTTCGCGACAGTGTTTGAAAACGAAGACCACTTGTACAGAGCTTTTGTTAGTCAGTAAGACACGTTGCGAGCCTCATGCCGATCGACCGTAACCGGAGAAGAGGAACAAGTTGCCGCAATCTGCTACTTAAGGAGAACGCACAGAAAAAGAAGACATCCGCTTTGTTTCAACTGGCCTTTCGAAGTAACATTCCGGACGACGGCGACAACAACAAAGATCTAAGTCTATGGCCTCAGCAATTAATTTGACTTTAGCCCTGATACTGTTCGCGCCACGCCAATTAGGAGCGGAAGAGCTGCTTTCAGCAACCGAAGATCAGAAGCGCTTGGAAATTTTAAGTGGGTGGATGAGCACTTCACGGAAGGCGCTCGCAGTAGATCAAATGCGGCGATTTAAGGAAATAAATTTGCATCTTCCTGTTTCGCACTGAACACACGTTGCGCCAAATACCGCTGTATGCTCTAAAACGAAACAGACCGTAGCAACACACAATCCCAACTGGCACTGCAGCGAACACCAGCCCCATTTTGTAATATCCGTTAGCTTTGCGCATCCCGCAACGTTCATTGTCCGGCACACTGGGCAGAACGGTTTACAACGAATCGAGATCTCGTGTGCACGGAACTGCTGTAAGTTGTGATGTTATCAGGGTCGAACAATACAGGCAAGTGTTGCTTTCGCAACATTTCACTCTTAAGCTAAATGTGCCTCACCCCATTTGTTGTTGGCAACGCCATGAACTAAACAAAATACTTGCAGGTGAACACGACGTTTGCTGCACATATTTACTGCTGTTCGTAAGAGCACAAAAAAACAATCAACTACTCATGCAAAACTGTCATAATACATATCGTTACAGCACCGAATATTAACATGCAGAAACTGAATCACAGACAACAGGCGAAGTACCCAACCCTTAAGTGAACTCTACTATCAGATCACTTCGAAAGCCTTTTTCAAAAAACATACATCAAAAGTATTGTTGAACTTGACGAGCAGAGTTTACTTTTCAAGCTCACAACATAAATACACGCCATCAACTACATCGTTGCATTTATAGTGTGTTTTTTAAAACGGTAGCAACATGTTTTGTTGCTCAACATCATGCAGCTTGCTGCTTGTGGTACTGGGCACTGATACTTTGATATTGTTTACTCACGGCACAACCAAACTTGTCACTTCATTGGTGCCACCTTGCGGATTATTGGCGTAATTCTTGTAAACGCTAGAGGGAGCACCTGGTTCTCAACAAACGAAACCCTCAGCGCAGAATTGGTCGCGCCACAACGTGACGACGATGACGAACTTCCTTTTTTCGCATTAACTACGCAATAATTTCAACATGCGCGCAACTCGCCACCTGCTTAAAAAAGCAAATCCGGTTGCGGATGAATATTAGAAATATTAGCACTTTTCACACAGCTTGACGTGAAAACCAACAAATAGGGAATGAATTGCATACTCTCCATGGTTTGCGGCTAAATTTGTTAAAACACAACAGACTTTCCAAAACATTCCATCTAGCACAGAAAACTCTTCCCTCCAAATGTTATTTAATGTCGCGATCCTGTTACTTTGCTAAAAAGCTGTCGAGCCTACCACGATGCGAAAGGCATAGAAAGTGGGTTCCTACGAAGAACCATTTGAAAACGTATAGTTATTCGCGCCGTATAATTTTTCCCCACTAAGTTCATAAGGATGTGCACAGCCAAGGCCTCCTAGTAATAGAAGGTGTTTTCGACATGGATTTTACGGGATTTGTGGGCGTGCAGCCAGTGCAGCTGGAGTCTCCCTACCCCCTACCCCCCAAACCCTAACTTTGCGTTATAATAATATTTTAAATTTTTTATTCGAGTTTTTTATTTTTTTGTGTTTTTTTGATAATTTTCATATTTTACTCTTTTTATATTTTCGTCCTTCTGCAACAAGTGTTGGTGTGCCTAGAAATGTCATATTTTTCTTAGCGCTGTCCACAATATCGTCATTGGCACGTGTAATGTCATGACAGATGATGGTGCAACAGAAACAAACAATTGTTTCTGCGAGGCCTCAGCACAGCACGCTAACTGCTGCTGCTGGCGCTCAATGCGCAAAAACCATGCTCTGCCCTTCTCGCGTTGCCTTCGAGTCATCCAGAATATAGATTGGATACCAAACTAATCGCCCGAAGTAATTCAGTTTAGGATTACAGTTTTCCTAACACAGTACGGCGTTATTTATTCCAGTTCAGAATTTACACTGCCCATTACCTTGTTCGAACAAACGTCATAAACTTTTCACTTTGAAATTCCTAATACCTGAAGTAAATTGCAGCACAGCTCTATTTTAGTAAAAAAAATTTTCAAAATCCGCCTCCAAAAAGAACCGCTTTGAAGATCCGATCCACACGTAAGCACGGTTTTCCAATTTGGGAATATTCTAAACGACATAACCCCAACAGATAAACAAATTAGCCAGGGCTTCAGCATATTTTCCCGGTAGACGCTGTTTAAATTCTACTAATATCAGTCCTTGCTCGGCATCATTTCTTTCGCTTGGTATCCAACAGTCACAGTTTGAGGCATGGGCGTGTCCAGGAGGGCGACTGGGGCTATCGTCCACCCCCTATAACCAACGAAAGTAACTTTGTTCACCATGATTTTGTTCAATTCGCAAAAACAGCTTCACGGCCATATATCAAGTCATACACTCACGTTTTTGAAGACAAGGATTATATCAGAGCATGGTGTTTTTGACTAAACAAACATCGTTTTAACGTCTTATTGAATAAAATCCCCGTGACAAAAAGTAAAATGCATTGTAGACTTCGTGTTACCGTCCTACGTATTTTGTTTCGTGCTTATTTCGGCGGAAAAAAAAACACAAGCTTCCGTTTGACAAGCTTCTACACTACGGCCTCAAAAACGTTTCCCAAAATGAGTTAGATCATCGATACCACCGGTTTAATCAAATGTGAAGCAGTTGCAGTGTGTTAGGAATAGATTTAAAAATGACGCTTGCAAACCAAGCACGCTAAGGATAATGATAATGATATATTTTTCAAAGAAAAAACTGCCAACGGAACTAATGATGTGACCTAATAATTTAGTGACCTAACTAAATTCATTTCGCAAAAGTTTGAAGCAACAGCAAACTGTAATTATGAAAACCCTACCTTTCCAAGCAAACGTAAAAACGCAATGTACTTTGGCCATTGAAGATGTTCATTTCATTTTTCCTCATATTCTATGCAACCTCTCAAAAATTTAATTTTTATTTCTTGCAAATGCGGCCCTTGCACTAAAACGTTTGCCCATCCCTGACTTAAGGGTTAAGCGAGGCTCATGGCTTAAACGTTCGAAAGGGTCGCGACGCCCGAAGGGGTCGTAAAACATTTTGGAGGGGCCACGAGCAGACATTTTACGTACACAGCTGAATTACATTTGCTGTATTTGAGTTTTAGAAAAAAGGTTGAAAAGCACCGGCCAAAGCACACGGGCGCCGCATCAACACGCCTCCGTCGCAGAAGAACTGCGCAGCGAACGAGTTACACGCGTGCGCTGCAACGGATGGGAGTTCGGACGCAGCGAAGCGGCCTGCACGTCCCGGTTCGTGGACGTCAATAAAGGGACCTTTTCGTCCGGCCGCGTTATTGAATGCGATGCCAGAAAAGCGGAACCGATTGGTTTTGTGCTGCTGCGGGAGGGAGGGAGGGGGGCGAGTGTGGCGTGATCCAGACGAGTCGAGTTCTTCATACATTCTTGACTCGTAGATATTTGAGTAGGACAGGAGTGGGCAAACAGCGGTCCGCGAGGGCTTTTTGTGCGGCCTGCAGGGCAGCAACGCGTACATAGATATCTATGTTAAAGTGATTTTATCGATTAGATTAAAATTTTCGAGATTTTATTCCACACGTTTCTATAAAACAATGTAAGGTTATAATAATATTGACACCAATCCATCATTTGAAACGTAACTTGTAACTAAAGTAGACAAATGCAACATATGCGGCCCTCGGTAGCAACAAAATTTTCAATGCAGCTCTGCGTAGAAAATGTTTGCCCACCCCTGGAGTAGCAGGACATGGCCAAGACAGCGTGCGTGACTGAGATATCAGCGAGTGAGTAATGAAAAGAAAGAGAAGATACTGTCGCATTGTCCAAGAACTGCGGCGAGACCTGCGCATTGGACTTGGATCCCCAGCACGCTTGTTGTTTTCTTCTTATTCTTTAATCGGCGGAAATTTTTCGACCCGAGCTTCACGCGACCCGACTCAAAAAAACAAAGGACAAAAGAACAACGAAGACGCAATCAACAGCAGGACTTAATTAGCTGCGCTACTAGTTTCGCTGGCGAGGTATTGTCGTTTGCACCTCAATACGACACTTGATATAAAATTTTGCGAACAAACATCTGAAACATCGCTTGTGACGGAGTTGGGAGATTCTGGAAAATACGCACCTTCACTTTGTAATAGTGGATTCCGTAAGTTGACAGCGATTCGACGAGAGTCATGTAGCTGAAAAAAAACGAAACAAAAATGTCACACTTTGCATTTTTACATTTTAACGGAAAGCAATAAGACGTCGGAGATGACACAAGAAGAGGTGTTGCATTTTCTTTACGCAAAAAGTGCACGGTTGACTGATTCACAACGTATCAGCCAAAGAAGCGGACTCCAAATCAGAGCATAGATTAGAAGACGTAATATGATTTTCGAACACGTGTGAGAGACTGTGGTTGTGGTTAACACACATTGTCGAGCGCAGGCATCATGTCAGCAAAAAAAGCTGCTATTTGCCAAGAAGCATTTGCGTTCAGTTAAAGCCGGTTCCTACTTTGCTACCGTTTATCTTTACATTAACCAAAATGCTTCGGCTTCAACCGCCAACATTTAAGTTTTCGACTCGCTCACTGTAACTTTACTGACACCTTGCACAACATACGGCCCGCGAGAGCTTTTGCAATTGCAGCAAATGTTGCAACAACCCGACTTCGGACATGTAATTAATTGTCGTTCCAGAATTTGTTTCCAACTACAACAAAACGAAACAGATTCTGTTGGCCGTGGCAAATTTATGTTGGTCAATTTGGCCCTTCGAGCTTTCTGAGTTGTGCAGGCCTACTTTTGATTAAAACGACCACCGAATGGTGATTATTCTGCACGGGCGTGCGAATTCATGAATTACTCTATTTCTGGCTTCCCATTTCACATCACGAAAGCTGTGTTGCCTACTTGACCACGAATTCCTCGGAGTGGGCGTCAAGATTTGCGATTACACGGTACTGATGGAATGGGAAAGCTCAGAGGAGCACAGTATGCCAGGGCCAATACTGCTGCGTTTTTACTCGAAATGCTTGCTGGGCACTGGGCAGCTTAGCCTAAGTAAGATAAGTCCGTCAACTGTTACGCGCACAACAGCATCATACGAAATCTCGGGACGAGCGGATGAGCACGTCATTAAAACTTGCAACCAGACTTGTAACATGCACTAAATCGATTTATTCTCCGCACGATTCATTGTCATATCTCATCGTTGACAATGGCGTGCAAAAAAATTGCAAACATGCTTTCATAAAGTGCAACGGTCTAAAACGACATCACGAAACGCGTATCTTTGCAGAAGACTATTCTCACCGAACAATGGCTTTGCCTTTCGTGAATCCTTTAATCTCTTTGTAACGCGCGAGCACAGATTTTTCACTGAAAAAAAGACAAAAGAAACCCGGAGTCACGTATTTGCAGCGCAAAGTCTACAAAGAAGAAAACTTGAGTTGCGCTGAAACATTATTTTTCCGACAGATGTTTGAACATTGCGTGGAAGTGACAACCAACTTTAGATTACCTTCTCCACAGGCGCGCGCCTAAAAGATAAATTAACAGTAACGCTGGACGCTTTCCATAGCAACAAATGGTCTACCAGAAACACTGCAAGATACCACTTTCACCAACTTGAACTTCTGAACATATCGACTAACCCTACGGAGAGAATGCCACGGTTTAGAAAGAGATGTCATGCAGTCTCACCAGTGTTGTTTGGGGTGGTTACGAAGCACTTTGCTGGGCAGTAAAGGAAGCTTCGAGAAATAAGAGCGGGCAACGGCATCACTAAAAAATGCAAGCAAAACATTAACTTGACCATGGCTGCAAAATAGGTTTTCTATACCTTGAAACAAAGTGCGCAAGACTACGTAGGTACGAAAACAATCGCACTTTCTAATTCACAGATGCTTCCTGCTGAAACGGTTCTGTTTTCGAAAACCCGTTTGAACGCAACACAGGCTCGAAACAAACATGTATTTCACTTTAAAAAGCCGTTGTTATTTGCAGAACGGCATTTACAATTTTATCGAGCGCAGTCGATATAGGTAAAGGGCCTTTACTAATCACACAGGGCTTGGAAGTGACGTCAACCTTCGTTGCAATGAGCAACAATGCGCAGTACATCCGCGACGCTTGTTTTCTTCGCTGAGACATTTCGGCCATTTGTACCTTAGTAGTATTGAAACTCGCCGTAACAGTATGCGTTAGTCAATGTTTCTGACCGAATTGACAATTTTTCGGTCATTTAAAAAAAATCGGTCTAGTCCCCCCCAAAAAACTCGACGGTACTCACCAGCTGTACAGTGGTGTTCTGTAGCAACGATACCAAAAGGACAACAAAGCCCGTTCGCCACGGGAGCAAATTCACCGACTTTAAACATTTCACCGCAAACTTCCCGACCAGCGTCAACCCCAGACATTACAGGCGAGTTATTTGGTCAGGAACTGTGCGAGAAATCAGGATGTTTGAAAAAGTAAAGTGAATTTACCAAAAAATGTCACAATTGGGAGTGTTAGTGATCACACAAAAGAGGAAAAATGTACTTACTCAGAATAATCTCCACAACAAGCCTGTCAAAATTTACAAGATGTGTTAATAATCAATGCACGAACGATTTGCGTGCATTCACTAAGGCGACAAAGCTTTAATTTAAATAGCATTTAGACAGTACGAATAAGCTATGCAAAGGCACAACAGCACGGGTTAAACTAAGTGATGTACGCAACACAAAACGCACGAGAAAAACTGTGGTGGAGTATCTTTTCTTTCACGTGTCAAAATAACTGCCATGTTGACAGAAAAAGCAAATTGCTTTTCTGTAAACCATAGGTAGTTACGGCAAGGTTCTGTCGTGGCTTGAGCGAACTGTCATCAGCCCCTCAGTCGACAACGCACCATCGGTTTCGAAAGTCCGCCCGTGCCCAACAGCGCTTACGTGCTGCGGGTGCTGTTTCTCTCCAAGATGCGATGTTGCGGTAACAACATTAAAACAATTGACACATCTCATCGCAAACAACGCCAAAGCAACGTGACCAGAGAAGCACAGCCTAATGGTCAATTTGGTTGCGGCAGAACTTATTAAAGACAATGTTTTTCAACCTTTTTTTAAACATTCGGCCCGAACCATGCTCGGCTTGACGAGCAACATGGGTTGCAAGGTGCCACGTTCACACTCATCCTTACAAAGAGTTTTGACCAAACTGGAACCTTTGTGGCCAGCAATCAAAAGTTTTACCACTTCAGCGACGCAACAACCCGGGATCGCACTTATTCGGACCTTGCGTCCCCACGCAATCAAAAGTTTCGCAAACAGACTGCAGTTTGGTTATCATTTTAAAAAGTCCGCCGTGGCAAAACGTCACGGTCAGTCCCGCTCTAACTCTTATCAAAGTCTTTAGACACGGAAGATGCGCGAAGACCTATTCAAACAAAAACACCATTGACGCCCAACAGGTTGCGTATGCGCACCAAGCGCTCAGTGGGACCTGCTTCAGCCTACCACCACGGAATTGCAGAACAACAGGTAGACTACGTTCCGTAAAAACACGAAGCGAAAATGTCGACGGGCATTGTGTTTCAGAAACAAGGAGCGGGAACAATACACAGTTCAGCGAGACAGGGTTCACCTGAAGTACGTAGGCAGCCAACTGAAAAGCAGTCTCGTCGTCTTCAATTTCAAGTTGACCCTAAAAATGAACCGTAGGCAACAGTTAAGTGGCAGCCACTCAACGAAACAAAGGCATGGACCAAACGGATGGAAACGATCACGATGTGGCCAAATTGCTTGGACAAGGCATCTGGCGCCTGAAGAGCATAGAAACAAACGGGTGGGGGTGCGCAACTTTCTTGCCGGTTTATCACATTAGCTGCGGTTTGCGTTCGAAGAAAATTTTGCAATAGCGAGAGTGACGTAAGCAGTGCTTGACCTAAGGGTCTTTCGCTTAATAAGCAGAGGCGCAAGTTTTCGACCGACCGATCGATCGATGAAGGTTCGCTATGACGCCCGTCATCCGTTACCGGAGACTATTTAAGTCGTTTTCGCAATCGCACCTTGTACACCAACGTGCGGACGTGCAGGAAAAACAACTCGGCCGTTTTGCTTTGCTTCAGGAAAGATATGCTCTCGACGAAAAACCTGAAAAAGCGCAAACGAGCAATTATGACGATTATAATCATTCAGGCAACGCGAGGACTTTTCACGGAGATTTCTTACGGTCGCTATCAGTCCGCAAGCCAATACACAGCATGCACTGTTCATGCATAATTCAGAAAAAGAGGAAGGTAAAGCAAGGAACAGCTCGGATGTATGCTTCTTTAATGGTCTTAAGAACAGAAGCTACACGTCGCCCGATATAGTGGCAAAAAATGTTTTGATACAAACGTTCGCGTCAAGTGATCCATCCTCAGCTGGACGCTGGGAAGTGGCTAGCATGCTAAAGTCGGTTGCAACGTTACAAGGAATCGACAGAAAAAATCTGATAGCCACAAAGGATGCTTCAACGCTGAGTACGCTCAAATATTTGAACTGAACAAGAATTAATCTTTTGCAATACAACGCCGGGTAAAACCACAATCCGTAACCCTATATTTTACTTTCACCAGTCAAGTTATTGTGCTTGTAAAACAAATTAAGCGCCATCGGTATTTTCGTTTGAGGTCCAAATCTTTCAGAAAAGGAGAAAATCTTTAAAATTCTCATGCTTTTAAACTTTGCATTTGTGGCAAACCGATGTAAGCAACGAGACAGGTACGCCCGATATACTTGGTCTGCGCAGGTAACATTTGGTCTGCGCAGGTAACGTTGGCTACAGTTATTATCAAAAAAAACTATCAACTTTTCCCTCGATGAACGGGAGGGTTTTGCAAGTCTACGATTTGTTTTTGCGCAAGCACCGAATATTTAAGCTTGAAAAATAAAAACCTATGCAGTCCTCTTGCGGTTGTCACTTCGATGAGACTCTTTTTAAACGTGTCTAACAACAAACAGAGACAAACTAGAAGGCTTTTCATCGCTGCTCTTTGCTTGCAGGTGAAATGCATTAGAATAGCATACGTGATTAATCTAGCGAGCAAGCAACCTACTTGACAGCAAATTGAAAGTCTATAACTCCAGAAATCCTCTTCGCAATATCGTGATCCAGAACCCTTTTTTCATCTTGCAGCCAGGAATAGTAGCCACTGAAAAAATAACGTCATCAATATGAACACAGTTTTCGGAAAAACAACATAGCCATGCTGCATTTGCGAAAAGCAGCGCCTCGTGGCAAGAATTATTACTGCTGAAGGTTAGTCGCAACGTGACCTTGAAGTAAACAAGGGTCGCATTGCCAACACTTAGTGGTGATTAGCTATCTGTCATGGAACTGTTTGGTGATAGCCATGAAGAAAACCAGCAGTCTGAGAAGAACTGCGCAGTTTGGGCAGCATCAATTCTACACACTATAACAAGGCGTCTTTGCCGCTGTATATAGCAAACACCTTGGAACGTCACAAACCTGATCGTGCAAAGGAATACATACAACTTTTTACGCGGCGACTTAAGTGGGGGTTCCTCAACACGCTTTCCCACACACTTGACGTTATAGTGTCAATGCTCTGAATCCTTAAATAACAGTCGAGCGAGGTGCGCAACGACCGCGGACACACATAGATGCGTAAAAGCATTGTGTCGATTTGGCTGGCACCAATCGGGCCAGAAACTTGGCTGACTGCCACAAATTATAAACACTTTGTCCAAAGTTGTTCAACTCTATTGTTTGCGCTGCAAATGCGTCTTCAGCAACTGCGGTCGACTTATGAAGCGACCTCTTTCCAAAAAGCGGGCATAGCCCTTATAGTATACAGTGGACGCAATGTCAGGCATTATGCATGTTATCGGGCATTAGGAGCTTAAATCTTGCTGACATAGGTTACTGTCGTGACCAGAAGCGTAAGCAGCACACAAGCAGCAGCAAGCGATGGCGCGCTGAACGTCATCCGACGATCCACGTTACCGTGCAGATTCGTAACACGGGCAAAACGCATTCGCTTCGCTTTAACTGCGATCGGAATGCCTGATGTCGTCAACTAACAGGCTAGCATCGGCCAATTGGCACAGCAGCTACAAATCAACAAACATGAGAAATGCCGTGACTTGCGATTTCCGAACATGGACTGCATTGCTTGGAAAAGGCAAGATTTTTCGGTTCGCTTATCGAAAATGTTACATTCGTACCGGGCTTCTTTATAGCGACACAGGAGATTAGTTTACGCTGCAATGCTGAGCAAAAAAGACAAGGAATTGAAAACTAAGGAATTGCCTGAATTTTGCTGATAATCTTCTCACCTTAAAAATTCGTTTTTACTCAAAAAACTAATGTGCAGTCTGTGAGAGAAAGCAGGCCGGAACTACGAAACTAACCTTTCACTTTTGTACGCGATTCCGAAGTATTCCTTCTCTTTTAGTTTGAAATGCGATGCCACTATATCCAGTAAGTCTTTGCCCAAAATTTTTGTCTGAAAACGAAATAATGCAAGATGGTGAGAATTTGTTACAGGAAAAAAAATTCGTATCACAAGTGCCTACTGGTGAAAAACTTCAGGAAAAAAAACAGTTAAACAAACACGCTAATAAAAAATATTTAAAATGAATTGTATTGTTTGGTGTCTGAATTACCTTGTATGAGCTGTAACTGCGGCATGCAGAAAACGATATACGTAAAGAAGCAAAGATCTTTTACAATTTCCTGACACAAGGAACTCAATCAAACATGATCAAAAAAATCACACGCCAGCGGATTTACTGATCATTTTTGGAGTGGAGAAACAGGGGCCAGCATCCAGTAACACAACCGAACCGGTAAGGTTACCAGCTCATACTAGCCGTACACTTGCTTTATCACAAAACAGACAACTTTCAACCCGTAGGACCAGTTACAATTTCAGTAATCCTGAAATACCTGGGCAATACCGACTCTCAATCGCCAGATGTGAATTGACTCTCACGTGTAACAAAATGAACACCCATTAAACTCTTACGATTTTCAATGCGCGACCGACAACAAAAAGTTTCAGGCAATTCATTTTATTAACATACACCAGCAAAGACCGAAACACAAAGAATTTGATGTGGTCTAGCGTGCAGCGCAATGTATTACACATACGCACAGCTGACTTCGTCCGTGGTATAAAAATACGCGTATTGCATACCAGGGATGAAACTTGCAAAGCAAGAGACCAATGTCAAGCGCGCACAGTGACGCAGCAATGTTGAACAGATCCACAAGTAAAACGGTGCAGGATACTTGCAATAAGGATTTTACCTGCAATGTAAGCTCCAACTTTTTCTCGTTCGGCAAATATATACAGCATTTTCTTCCTTCGGCCATGATGTAGAGACAGTCGTAGTCTGCCAGGCCTTTCGTAATTTTTCAAAATTTTCGTTTTGTCTCTTGCACACACACATGCTAGCTGCCTCTATATCAGCTAGCACGCATTCACGCTAGGGGTGAAACGCATGTAACATAGACCCTGCAAAACGATCTTGGTCTGCGCACAAATCGAATTGTTAGATTTTCTTGCTGACGTGCTGCTGCGTGGCGCCAAAAACAAAAATGCTAGCATTCCAGATTCAAAGCAATTATAATAAATATCACGGCCAAAGCAAACGATACAACTGACATCTTGCAAACGTTTCGATAACTACTGTTATCATCCTCAGTGCATAGCAAAAGAA
>JGI24021J15306_10003322_pt1 | contig 18055 bp, 13 predicted proteins | sample Ectturendosymbi1_FD_15306 | JGI IMG/M metagenome (IMG submission 15306)
GTCATCCAAAGTATCAAAAGACTCGGATTGTAGCCTAGTTTCCAGTAAAAACTTCAGCAAAATACTACCACCTAACAGTTGGCGCCCAGGGCCAGGCAAAGGTGGCCTAAAAGTCCTCCACTTATGACATCACTCATAAAAAACCTGCACCCCCAAGCAAAAAAATTTTTTTCGAGTGCAGACTAGAAGACTTGCCACGTCTTTTGACGCTTCAACCAGGTCCGTAACCCATACAGGAGTGGAGATATTCCCGCGCAAAGCCACGTGCATTTAGGCGTTTTTTTCTGAAAATCTCCGAAAGCAGCTGGACGCCAAAGTGTTAATAGAATCATTTTAGAGGTTAGAATGCTAGGTTGTTTTTGTAGTATTGATCAAAATATTTTGTTCAGTGTTGCTAGCTTCACTTCTTCAGTTTTTAATGAACTTCAGTTTTTTGGATATTTGCCTTTCTGAGTGCCCCTCTTCATGCAATGTAACAATTTTTGACCTCTCCGCAACTGATAACCCCCTTTTTGCCTATGTTTTCAGCAGCAAAACTTGCGATAATTTTGGACATTCTTGATTCCAAGAAAAGCAGATGGTTTAAAAGCTCACTCTTGAAGGTTTTAATAGAAGCATCAGTTTGGTAACAATATTCTTCCAACATAAAAAGCAGTGTGATGAAGTAAATGAGACAATTTTTCAAACTTGTTGCAAAAATCGAAATATTAGGCAGGTGGTCTTAAACTTTTGAGTATGACTGTAATATATGAGAAGACCACCTTTTTTGAGTTGTAGGAAATTGAGCACCAGTTTGGTATGTTATTGACCTAGCTGTTCTTTCTCAGATGAAGACATAAGACATATGTCATTAGTCCAACTGTGGTGATATTTGAGTTTTTAAACAGATGCTTATCACACCATCTTTCAAAATATTACCAACTAAAGTCTTTTTAACTGCCTTGAATAGTTCAGTAAGCAAGATTTTTCAAACAGTTTCATTCACGAAAGCATAAGTCAAGATACTATTTGAACTGAAAAATTTTAATTTAAAAGTCATAACTAACAACATGCCTAGCCTAAGTTACTTGTTTGACTGACATTGTGGACTTTTTGTGTGAGAATAGTAGTTAAGTCACAGCAGTGACCCACACCAAGCGAATCAATGAATGATGAGTGCAAGCTTGAATCATTGCAAGAAGATGGGAGCAGAATCAGGCAGGAGATTGCTCAAATAGCCTGCTGCAAAGCTAGAGCCTGTAATTGTTGTTTGTATAAGAAATTACCATGGCTTTAATTGCATGTGAGGAAACGTCAGTAAGAGCAGGCCAGGTTGTATTGCAATTTTTCATTCCTCAGCTTACGTTTGTGAAAATTTAGCTTATAAGATTGACGATTGTATGCATAACCTAGTTTAAGTGCAGTGACGGGAAGATAGGCTTGTCGACATCAGTGTTATATCCATGTTATTAGTATTCTCTGATATATGTTGTGATTTTCAGGTTTCCAAGTATTGGAATTGTCTGGCTTTGGATGGCAGCAACTGGCAAGCTGTTGATCTTTTCAAGTACTACACTGTTGTTGAAGTGAGTGTGGGCAAGCTGATATGAAGAAAAAAATGAATTTAGTTTAAAATGCAGTTTGAAATATGGTTGGCTGTAGATTTTTGTTCATGATTGCTGCAAGTTGAATGCACATGCTAAAAACACTCTCAAGAGCAGTTTCAACTGGTGTTGTCTCTAAGACAATGGTTTGTTTTCATTTTTCAACCATTGCTGCATGTGACCTGACAGAAATGTCAATGAATGCACCATTTTTGTTCATGTTCAATATGAAAGAGCGGACGCCTATTCAAAAGGTAGTGACTATTCTGAAAAGAAATGTAACTTACTTTACATAACAAAAGTTTGCCTAAAAATTGTATGGCATGTCAAATTACTGGACCATTACAAACATGTTTTAGTTATGAGAATTGCACTGCTTATGAACAACTTGATGTCTTGAGATGGAGTTATAAAAGTTAGCCATGCGTCTTAAAATCTAGAGCACATGTGTCAAACTGGTGGCCTGCCATGTCTTTTCATGTGGCCCGCAAATCTTAAATTTTTAGCCTTAGCCTGTTTATTTTTTTGGAACTGTAGTGGCTTATACCTGTTTACAAAGGTGTATACCTGTTTCTTTGCCATGTTATAAATTTGCTATTTAACGTCTCTTTTTAAAAATTTATTCAGTTTTAAGGCTCCTTTCACTGCAACATAACCATTATTATGTCACAGAGCTGCTCTTTCAGCATTACCGTAGTGTAGATGATTGTGGATAAATCTATTACAACTAGCCCCTTGAGGGCAACCATGCAGTTACAACTGGCCATTTGAGGGCAACCATAATGCTGATATGGCCCTCAGTGAAAACGAGTTTGACACCCCTGATCTAGAGGAAAGGTATATCTGCTTAAGGTGAAGTTTAAGACATAGTTGAAAGTCCAGGCAAATCCACCCTCAATGAACTTTAATAGTACGTTCTCCAAATTGTTTGGCTGTGAACTTGTCATCGCTTTTATAAACAACAAATCCTTAAAAATCAGCGAACCCCAACCTCTATTTTCATCCACCCAGAAAAAAAACTTGATTTGTAACTGCGTTTGTGTTTTCAAAACAAGAAATGATAACAAAACCATGAACTTTGTTTTCATATGCAAAAAGAGGATATGCGTTTAATTTTGTGATTCAACCATTCAAGCCATTTTCTGTACAAGTTTCTTGCAAGATTCCATCTATAGCTTAGGGTCAACACAGCCTCTGCTTAAGGTTTGGGCAACAACCAGCTATTTTGGCTAATTTTTTCTCAGGAAGATGTTGTTGGAAACCATTCAGACCGCTTATTTATTTATTTTTATTTTTTACATTTATTTATTATGTATATAAATTTTTGGTTTCTGCAAAAGCTAATTTTTTCGCAGAGGCACATTGTTGAAAACCTTTCAAAGCACCTAATACAGGGTTCCAACAAGGTGTTGGAAGTATTGAATTGTAAAATTGGTTTTCAAGACTTAAAAAAGTATTGAATTTGGCCAAAATGTACATAATAATCGAAAAAGTATGGAAATTTCAAATCAGCCATTTTTTAATTCAATTTTTTTTCTTTACTGTTGATGACAGTTTGGCAGATATTTTTTGCATTGTGTTCCATGCATAAAATCTTGGAAAAATGAAGATAAGTGATGGTATTAAAGTTTTTAAGTTGAGTATTGAAAAGGTATTGACAAAGTACGGAAAATGGTTTTATGAAAATGGGTAGGAACCCTGTTAATATTTATTTGTTTTATTTATTTTTTATATATATTTGTGATATATATATATTCTTTGTTTTGTTTGTGCAAAAGCTAATTTTTTCTCAGGGAGACATTGTTGAAAACCTTTCAAACACCTAATATTCGTTTGTTTTATTTATTGTTTTTGTATTTATTTATTTTATGTATATAAATTTTTTTGTTTCTGCAAAAGCTAATTTTTTCTCAGGGAGACATCGTTGAAAACCTTTCAAAGCGCTGCGGTGGTTTCCTGAAGAAACTTTCGTTGAAAGGCTGCGAAGAAGTCGACGACAAAACGCTTCGAGTATTTTCACAAAACTGCGCGAACCTGTCTCATCTTAATCTTTACAAGTGCAAGAAGATAACAGATCAGTGAGTAGCTTCAGCTGATACTGAAGCAAAGTTCTCGGTCGTCCTGGATTTGTCATTCAATTTCTACTCTGATTTGATTTCATTGCGAGCACCCGGATGGTGTCTCAAGCTTATTCTTGCCATTGTTGATCACGGATTTGTTGAGAAATCGGATCGTTAATGAAGAACTTTGTGCAGTTGAACTCCACCGCCTGTGATAATTGGTTGTCGTTTTCCTTTGCTCCTTCAAGTTTCAATAACAGAAGGCAAATTTATTCCACACTCGAAATACACAGATGGGTCGCTGTGTTGCGTTTTTTTTACAGCTGAGGCTCTTTTGATTGGCTCGTTTGCTTGCAGTAATGATAGGCCCAAGAGCTCCAAGACACGGTAAAACATTCCAGGTTCTGAATACTGGCGATTATTGTGTGTGCGTGTGTTGATACTATTCCGTGTGAACTCAGCGCAACATTTTCTATTAAAAATACCCGTTTTCAGGTTACATTTTTCTCTTTTACATTAGCAACTCGCGTCGAGTTTTGTCACAGCATTGAGACAAACTCGATTAAACGCATAATAAAAAGGGAAAGCGGCAGTGTTGGTAGCTGTGACCTAACTGAGCTTTCGTCAGATGAGAAGATAGTCAAGACCAGAAGCACTCTGCCGTTGCCCCAGCTATTGCAGATGCTGTTCAAGTTTCGAAACCGACGATGCGGTTTGCACCTTTAAAAAAATCCCAAAATATTCGTCGCGGAATTTCTGCAGGTTGCTCGTAAAACTTGGCCTCCTCCCAAGTTCGGTCGTCCCGTTGTTGTAATTCAAACTTGCTAAATCATGCGAATCGATGTATTTGCTTGTTGACTCTGAGCGTCTCTCCCCAGACACCGCATAGCCGAGCTTTTCGAAGCTCTCAAAATTTGTTGCCCTCTGTTTTTGCCACTGTTCTGAAAAATCGCGTTGTTTATTTTCACAAAGTGTCCATTCTCATGTTTTTTTCGCAGAACTCTTGTGAGCTTGGGGAGAAATTGCAAAAGACTGTGTTTATTAGACACTTATTCCTGCACTCACATCACTGATCAGGGATTGAAGCACTTGAGGTATTGGTGTGAATACAGGCGAAAAGCATTCTGCGGTGCTCAGCTCTTTCTGGTTCAGTTCAGTGCTGACCAACAAACAGCGGCTGCAAAAGGCCCGTTTCTCTCGTTAAGATCGCAGATAAGAAAACCTGTGATGTGCGCTCCGTCGTCTGAATCAGGCCCGTAGCCAGGTTTTTAAGGTTTGGGGGGGGCAAATTACATTTAAGGGGCAAAATTGTGTTCTTATCATATGTTTTCTGGGCACAACGAAATTTGAGGGTCACAAAGAATTTGGAATGCCCCCCCGTGGCTACGGGTAACGTTTACGGGAATCGTTGTTAACGATTCGTGGCTACGGGTAACGGGAATCGTTGTAAACGTTTTTGGAATGGTTTATTAGCATCGTTTTTCTCAAAGACCAGTGCTGCTGAAATATCGCGAGCCGGTGGTTAGTTGATGTTACGCAACACGCTGCTACGCTGGCTGCCGCTGGTGGGTCAGTTCGCCGCTGTCCATTCGCTATTGTAGCCCGCTATCACGTCGCCGGAAGATTTTTAGCGAAAAGAAAAGATGGGTGTAACAGCTGACAAAAACGCAGCGTGAAGTGCATCTATTAAGCTAAAAATAGCTTTTTGCTAAAAAATTAGCTTTTGCAACCACACCGCTTTCCTTGTGTATGCCGCTTGCTGTTTACCGTAAACGGATCTCCGCCTAGTTCAAGCCATGTGTGTTGTGCACACTTTCATGCATTCTTCCTGTGCGTATGACTGCAGCTGTCATCGGCGATCCACAAGCACGGTTGTGCTCGTGCACTTGTTAAAAACTGATCCGAATACCTTCGAAGGTTTCTACTGCTGCTGGCGGGAATGGCGGCTTACAAACGATTCGTATTTAGCGTTAAATGTAGGCCCCGCGCCCGAGTCCAGCGTTCTTTTTGTAACTCTTCGACGATACCCGCGATTCAATATTTTTGCTGAGACTTTGACAGACCTCGTAACCGTCGCCGCATTTACATATATATTCACTGGAAAAGAAATCTGCTCGCAATAGGTTCTGATGCGAGATTTCTGTACGTTCTCCTTGGCTTTGTTTTCATTAATAAAACGTACAGAAAAAATTTAATGTCAAAACAGCGAAGATCACCAGAAGCAATTATTATCGCTTTGCAGCGAGGGCTGTTCCAACCTCGAACACCTCGATGTGTCCTGGTGCGAGAAGATCACCGACCGTGGCGTAAAGCACGTGGCCACCAATTGTCTGAAGTTGAAAAGCTTCCATGCTGCTGGCGTCGTGAAGGTTGGTTGTGATCGAAAAATATGCTTGTAGTGTGTATCGGTGTGTTCAAAAATGTGCACCAGTGTGTTTATAGGTGTGTACCGACATGTTCATTGATGTATACAGGTGTGTTCAGAATTGTGTACCAGTTTGTTCGTAGATGTGTACAGGGGTGTTTGTAAATGTATACAAGTGTGTTCATGAATGTGTACCGACATGTTCATAGGTGGATGTGTACAGGTGTGTTTATAAATGCGTGTGTGTTTACAAATGTGTATGTGTGTGTTCATAACCGTTTACAGGTGTGTTCATAAACATAGCCCAGTTCATTTTCGAAATCTGTCCAAGTAAGCAAATCTCTTTGAAGAAAGCCCGAAGTGTTTTTCAATTCTCGTATCTGCTGACTTTGCGACAACTTCCCACAGTTTTAAATTTTTTAGAAATGATTTATATGAGTTCGTAATCGTTGCACTGTCATCGAAGAACATGCGTCTGCTCCAGTAACATACAAACGTGGTAGAAGACGTCATTCTTTTGATCTGTTTTGTTTTTCTGTCGTTGACCTAATTTATTTTGAAACAATTGAAAAAATTAAGTCAATTCGGTCATAATGCCTTTTCCCCCCCATAAAAAATATCCGAAAACGATAAAATGACAGACGCTTTTTAGTTATTTCGGACATATGACCGAAATGTCTTAGCGAAGAAAACAGCTTTTGGTATGGATAAAGTTTGAAACCCTTTGATAAACTGAAGAAATCACAAGTTGTCGACGCTGATTGCCTTGTAATTTGATCTTCAAGTTGAAGTTTTATTACGCAGTTTTGTGACACAAAAAAACTTTGTAAATTTGCTGAGTTATCTTTTCTTGTGTACGCACATGGCTCAGAAAATTGTGGGGTGGAGCTGACACGCAATAAATTATGTTTTATTCACCATGTATGATGTGGAAGAGAGCCCTGTTTAGGCGCTGCTGTTGCCAGTTGATTTTATTATTTAGTGATTTGAAAATTTTTCCTCCATAACCAGCCCAGCAAACGATTCGAGTAAGTTTAAACTATGGCTCGAAAACAGGCTGTAGATTAGGATAGTTTTCGAAAATCTAATTTCGGAAAGCAATTTTTCCTGCTCAGGGAGTCAAGCTTATTTGTTGTCAGCACGGTTTTATAAAAAAATCACGCTTTTCCATGCCGTTCTACACGGCATCCATCTTGCATTGTCATAAAACGAACTTCCCCCTCACGACGCTCATCTTGTGCCCAACTTCGCAAGAGCCGCGTCATCACACCTGGTCTCTGTGGCAACGGATCAACATTTTTTTATCAAAGTCTCAAACTGAAATTGCTCCGAGGGCCAAATGAGGACTTTTAAAGTAACCTGTGGGCCGCATCATGACGCCGATGCAACAATGGCAGCAACTGAACCTTGCTGGAAACAGCTTTTACATTTTATTTCCTGCAAAACATATGAGTTACAGGCAAGTCATTTATGGCCGCGTCTACGTTCGTTTAAAATGAACTTGTTCACTCGCTAGCCGAGCATCTGTAAAACACAGGTGAATAAACTAAATAACATGAACGTTAATAATATTTGGAAAATCCCTAAGAGCAGGTTTTTTTGAGGAAAATGTTAGGTACCCGGTATGGACTTGCAGGGACCTGATTTCTATGATTCTAGGGACCCGATTGTCTCTAATTGTAGGGATCCGACGATAATTTTCTCTGATTTTAGGGACCCGATTGTCTCTGATTGTAGGGATCCGACGATAATTTTCTCTGATTCTAGGGACCCGATTTTCAATTCTAAAAAACCCGGCTAGAAGTATCGCGGGTTGCACAAAAATACCCTCGCGGGCGGCGTGTTTGGGACTCCTACTCCACCCGGTCACCGCCTCACTTAATAACAGGCGGTGTCCGTTTACTTTAAATGAGTTAATGGGGAATCAGGCAAATTAACCTCCGGGCAAACACGCTTGCCAAAAAGTGTTAACGTAAAAGATGGTTGCTCATCTAATGCATGGTTGTATGCCCTGCACTACCGCGCTCCATTTCCTTTTTCTTCGGCCTGCTGCCTGCCACGTATGAAGCCACGCAAAGTGCTGTAGATCAGTGGTTCTCAACGTTTTCGGTGAACGGAACCAAATCCAGACTAACAGCTTTGTTACAGGGCCGCTTGGAAATTTTACCACAAGTCAATCGACACGTTTTGTTATATTGCAGAACGAAGTATGTTGCACAAAATATTAGAGGTTTCATTGGAAGACTGCTGAGGGCCCCATGAGGGGTGCTTGGGAGCAGGCCCGTAGCCACGGGGGAGATTCGGGGCAATGTCCCCCAAATTCTTTTTGTGCCTCCCTCAAATCTTGTTCTGCCCAGAAAAATTTGTTTCAAATAAATAATAAAAACAAAAATCGTGCCCCGCTAAATATCTATTTTGCCCCGCCAAACCCAAAAACCTGGCTACGGACCTGCTGGGGAGTCGCATGCATCTCTCAGAACAGTGGTTGGGAAACACTCCTGTGGATTGTCCGCTGTCCCCCGCTCGATGTCACGCCTCGAATGACGACTCCGGGCGCCCCACCCTTTCTCCTCGTTCACTAGATTCTGGCAAAACGCGTCAATATCAAACGATCGGTAATTCCCGGCCATGCGCCTGTTACAGACTCAGCCTGGCTTAAGAATATTGATCTTTTAAACAAGCGCTACTTCATGCGAGGAACTCATTGCTGATATGCTTCGGCCTGATTATCGTATTTCTCACGCCAGCTTTATGCAATCACAAACCGTTTCACTGGCATGCGTTTGCTCGTGTATGTTATATTCAAGTGTATTGTTTTTGGTGCGGCAAGTACCGCGTCCATTGGCCCGAGTTTTTCGCAATTTTTTACGAATTGCTAATCAGTAAGATTTGCAGAAAGAAATGTATTGTGGACCAGAATCAAGAAAAGTTACGAGAAATCGATTTACGGGTTCAGACTTTCGTGCGTTTAGAGAGCGTTATTGTCCTGCACACAGCGTTTGTAAAATCCTCAGTTGGCCGCCAGACAAAAAATAACCTGCGTGCACTTGAACTGAAAACACCGTTGGTTTCGATTGCTGACCTAAACGCCGATTGGTGCCGCCACCTTTGTGTACCTGAAGCTTTAGATTTGCCTGATATACCGAAATACCTTCCTTACCTTATTAAGCACGCCTGTAGCACCTCATAAATTATTGATGTTTCTGTTGCACTCAAATCAAGCGCGGTTAAGTCAGTGGCTTTCTGTGAGATGTTCTACTTGAAAACAACGCAACTTGTTTCTATAAATTTCTTGTTCCCGTTGATACGCTAGCGTAGATCTTGAACTACCTTGAATGCTGTGGTTCATTTCCACCTGCTTATCTCTTAAAAGCAAATGGTGAACAAAGCATACACAGTCACGCAACAATATCAACACCAAATCGTAACGTAAGTCGTACAATACACCTGAAGGTGTCAGAGCAGATGTATCATCTAAAGCAGTGGTGAGGAACCTATCTACCATTAGGGGCCGCATTAATTGTGCATTATCGCTGGCAGGCCGCAAAAGCAATTGATTTTATCCTAAAGCTCTACCTTTATCTAACTATGAAGAAGAGTGACTCCTCGTGACTTACTACCTACGTACCTGCTTATCAGGGAGCTTCGTTTTGACGCGATGTTGTACTCTAACCTGGGTAACGAAAATTATAATGCGGGCCATATCAAATGTTCACGCGGGCCGCATTTGGCCCGCAGGCGCGCAGGTTCCCCACCCCTAGTCCTTCTGTTGGGAGGGAAACTGATCAGAAAACTGTTATAATTTTTGGTTGCACGAACTGTTCTTCGCAGCAGAAAACACTGTTTCGTGTTTAAAGTGCCTGCACAGCTAAAGTTAGATTGTCATCTGAATATTTATCCTCACTTTTAATTGTTATTGGTCAGCCTTGTCCTTGCTATGTGCTTTTTTATTTCTGTCAGCCAATCTCTCAAAGAACCAACCTTTTTTTACTTCAGATTACCAACCACTCTCTCGAGCTCTTGGGCAGCAACTGCAGAAACCTTGTCTCGTTAAAAATACAGCATTGTGCGGTGAGTTAGTGTTCAACCATTTTCACGAACCAGCAGTCGCCGCTTCTGTGTGTTGTGGATTTTTGCGTCACGTTAAAATGAATGCGTCGCTTTCTTTATACAGACACTTATGCGGTTCGCTGAGCGGTAACGAGAAAATCGTGTCAGGAATTTCCTCCTCTGCGTTGTTATACAGCCACTGCTTGTGTGTAAGTCATTATGTGTGCGCTGAATGTTGACCGCGAGGCAAGGCCGCCCTTCAGGGCCGCTGGCCGCATCCGGCTGGCAGTGACGAAATCTCAAACGGTTTTGTATCAGAGACGTAGCGTTTGAATGTATTTTCAGTTAATGCGATGTCGGCGCACGCCCGCTGTGAGGTGGATTGGCGTAAAATCCTTTTCTGTGTCGTTCGCGGTTGACAGAAGGCCCGGAATCCACTGTTATGGAGTTAGCGGCTTAAGGTTGATGCAGTCCGACATGGAGTTATCGACCTGTTGTTATGCACCGTCATCAGTAATCAGCAAAAGCCTGCATCGTTTTAGCTCCACCGCCAAATTGTTTAGCAGGTACAAAGTACAGGAAGATACATACTGTGATAAGTGATATTGCCCTGGTTGTTCTTGTACAAAGTACAAGAAGAGTTAGTTGAGTTTATTTGGCGCTGATTGGGACTTTACAACACGAAAAAGAAATTGTTGCAACTGCAAAAACGCCAGGGCACTGAAAAACAACGGAAGGTTGTCGAGTCGTTGCCCTTGACTGGTGGATAATCTTCATCACAAACTATAGGTTCAGATCGAAGAAGAAACAGAGCAATAGTATGTATTAGCTTAACAAACGAACACTCAGATGAATGTAATCTGCACAGCGACAGAACATTCCAAGGATTTTCCAGGGTTCCTACGGAGTCTGGAAAAGAATGGAAAAATTCTTTTGAAATGTCAGTTTGGAAAAAAACTTTTTTTCCAAACCAGATCTTTTCTCATGCATTTTCATAACATTTTATTCAAGATTGATAATTTCACTTTCATCGTGTTGACTGTCATAGTGCCCGTATTTGACCTGGGTATGTCATTCGGAAAAGTCAAAGTCTGGAGAAAGGCCGGAAAAAGGTCTGGAAATTTATATTCAAAACTGCGAAGGAACCCTGCCTTTCGCTTTTGCGAGCTTCAGCTTCACTCGCCACCAACAGCAAGTGGCTGTCCGGACCTCTCAGTCACCGCTCATGTTTACCCGAACAAGCGTGACAGCTGGCATTGTTATCGAGGTGTAATCAGCATTGTGACGGCGTAATCGGCATTGTGCCGGGACAGTTAACGTCGGCCGGGTCGTCGCGCACCGATCTCAACGCATTACGACCTGGCCGCGTCGTCGACGTCACAAAGCGTGACGTATGCACTTGGTACTGCCGTCCTATCGACAAGCACTTGACTCTTGCGGTGGCGACAGGGCTTTGCTGAGGTGTTCGATCCTGGGACCACGCCAGGGGCAAACCGTCCCTCGGACCGCCAGACAGGATTGCGTCAGGCTGTTTTTTTCGGCCACAGACCGAATCGTTTTTGAAATGACCCAAAAAAATTAAGTCATTTCGGTCAGAATGTCTGAGAATATAAGCTAGAAAGCACTTTTGGCGAGTTTTAATTCAACTGTGAGACAAATGACCGAAATGTTTCAGTGACTGAAATGTCTCAGCAAAAATGACCGAAATGTTTCAGTGACTGAAATGTCTCAGCAAAAATGACCGAAATGTTTAAGCGAAGAAAACGGCGTCAGGTTGGTAGATACTTCATCAGCGCAATGGCTAGGCGAACTCTCGTAAACAGCCAAAGCCTTGTGCGTTAAGGCCAAACGTGGTTTTCAAGAAATACACTGAAGATTAGAAGTTCGATCAATTGTGATTGATTACACAACAATGATCATTATGCGTCAATAACTATATCCTTTCTCTGGGTTTGGAATCTTGACCTGGATAATAAACTGTCAGGAAGGGAAGCGTACATGTGAGAGTGTTAGTTGGTAGATGCTTCATCAGCGTAATGGCCGAGCGAACTCTCATAAACGACCAAAGCTTCATGTTTCAAAGCCAGATGCGGTTTTAATTTATTTTTATGAACAAATCCTTTCGTTAACACAATTCAGCAGGTTAACATTGCCTGACCGACCAGTTTTTCCCCCGAAATTTCCGAACCCTGGCCCCACGTCCCAGAAGGATGCCGTTAAAATTGTTGAAAGTTCGTGAAAATTACAAAAAAAGCTGTGAAATAGTTTTGAAACTTGGCAATATTTTCAAGGCGTTGGGTACTTCAGTGCCAAAAATTGACGAGATTGATTCGTAATAATTGGTCTGTGCCACGTTTTCCGGGAAAAGAGGGTCTCAGTTNTAACTTCCAAGGGGGTTATGTTGCGCAGAACATAACGGACGAGGGTATGAAACACATCACCCAAAATTGCCACAACCTGGAGAGGCTTGCATTGTCAGGCTGCTCGTCCATTCGAGACATCACGTTGAAGGAGCTCTCCCAGAACTGTCCAGACTTGAAAACCCTTGAAGTCGCCTCGTGTGTTCATTTGTCCGATTCCGGCTTCATTCCTCTTGCCAAGGTAAGGAACTGAAAATGAAACGTTGTCGCGGTGATTGTATCTGTCCAACCGACGCTATATGCCAGGGGTGGTGAACCTATTTACTATCTTATGGGGCCCATACGGCCCCTATCTTATGGGGCCCATACAGTCCATATTATGGGAATCGTGGAGTATCTCTGGCATGCCGCAGAGAGTAATCAACTTTAAAATTCTGCCTTTTCCTTCCATTTCTATGTCAACGAGTGAGAGATACTTCTCTTCACTTTGCTGTCTACATGTCTTGCTTGTCATGGAGTTTCGTTTTGAAGCGATGTTGTGTTCGAACTTTGGGGAACGAAAATTCGGATGCGGGTCATTTTCGATGTTCACACGGGCCGCAGGTTCCTCTTCCTTGCCTTATACCAGGGGTTCCCCGTACCCCTAGGGGTACATTTAAGGTTAGCAATAGAAGGGAAAAATATGTTTACATGTTATTTATTTCGAATTATTTATACATATATCAGTGAATATTCTTTTCATAAATCATTATGTTTATTGGTAAATATATTTCTTTTATTTTCCTCACCCGTTTTCGTCATATGAAATTTTAGGGGTACATGCTCATCTATCGAAATGCTGAAGGGGTACATGGCCAGAGAAAGTTTGGGAACCCCTGCTTTATACGATTGAATTGCGGATTGGAACAATAAGTAATAACAGCAACACTTTTGGTTGTTTATTTTCAAATACGCTTGATCCAAAAAAACGAGTTCGTTTTGCTTCGGATCAAAACAATCAATGCCTTCTCGCATTGGTGGGCCTGTGACCTGGAATTACTTTTCCTGAATCTTTTTTCTTACAACTCATTTGACTTGTGTCTGTGTGTAACCATATCCGCGGAGGAACGACTTGTACTAATTTTTTTACTCGTTTTCAGTTCGTTTCTTTCACCTCTGCCGGCTTAAGTCCCGCCTGGTAGACTTTGCGTTTAAAAAGAGTTCGAAAGCAACTCAGTAAGAGTCGATTGCCGAAAGGTCTTGAATGCATGGAGCGTTTGACGAGTGCAATCATTTTTTGATTTGCGACGAACCCCATCTTGCATTGCAGAACTGCCCCAAGCTGGAGCGCATGGACCTTGAAGAATGCGTCCAAGTCTCGAACGACACGTTACGAGCCTTGTCTCTGCACTGCCCACTACTGACCGAGCTGGTGATCTTCTTTTGCAGTACTCGCTGTTTCGAAGTACTCGCTCTGTGGAAGTACTCGCTGTTTCGAAGTACTCGCTCTTTCGAAGTACTCCCTCTTTCGAAGTACTCGCTCTTTCGAAGTACTCGCTCTTTCGAAGTACTCGCTCTTTCGAAGTACTCGCTCTTTCGAAGTAGTCGCTCTTTCGAAGTAGTCGGTTTTTCGAAGTACTCAGTTTTTCGCAGTACTCGCTGCAACACTCGCTGGCCCGTGTCGCGCTTTCACTCGCTGTTAGTGTTGCGTCGCTCCGGATGCCGAATTTTGTTAATGTGCGAAAACTTTGAAAAAAAGAAATCTACATGTTCAGAAATTGCTCTTCGCGAATTCCCGCTCTAGCCCATAAACTTGTCAATGTTTTAATTCTATTTGAACAGATAAACGAGCCTGGCNGGGCCGGCTGCTTGCAGTTCTCCAAGATTTTAAAGTCGGGTGCATTTTTTTAATGTTGCGAAAATGTCGATTGTACGATTCGGGATCGCTTTTCCATCAAACTGTTGAATCCCGTCACCCTTTATACCCCCCGCCCACGTCATCAGTGGGGTCGTCGGACGGCGGGGCGGCTGATCGCTGCAAACACGCGTTTGTCATTTGCGCGTGGATCTAAGCGGCCGAGTAAAGTCACCGCGGTGCAGACATTAACTTTTACTGATTTTCGTGGTAATTTTTGGATATGACACAGCCTTCCCCCAAAGAAAACTGTGTTAGAAACATTTTGGTGTCGAGCTTAAAAAAAAAAACTAACTTACCAAAAGAAAACAAAACAAAGAGGGCAAAACGACAAAAAGAGATAATAAGGCGGCAATATTTGTCACCGCCATTTTTCTACACAGTAACCCACCGCCATTGCAACTTTTACCAAATAGTTCATCATCTCTTTTGCCGTTCTGGTTGCTTCTGATTTCAACACTGTTGCAAGCGCCACAGAGCGAGAGTTAACAAACGCCTTTACCCCCCTCAACAGACGTTATCTCACTGTGAACTCATAACCGACGAAGGCATCCAGGAGCTGGGTTCTGCCTCTTGCGCAACCGACCACCTCGAAGTGCTAGAACTGGACAATTGCCCACTGATCACCGACACTAGTCTGGAGCATTTGGTCGGCTGTCAGGTACAAGTCCGGTTTTCTTGCGCTCTTAACAACCTTCGTAGCGCTGCATGCCTGTTTGACGTCACAATGCCCTGTCTAACATCACAATGTTCCGCCTGACGTCACAATGTCGTAGATCGTTCTTCTGTACGTTTTCTTTGCATTTTTAAACCAGCTTCTTGAAAGGTTAATGGATTTTTTAACCGCCAAAGCGTTTGTTTCGCCTGCGAAGTCGAGCAATTGTGACCGAACAAACCTTAGACATGTTGTGCGTCGCTGACGTCAGAAAAAAGATTGTGCTCTGCTGAATTTCACGAACAATTGGAATCTTTGTGTAGATGAGGTTAACGTTGGCAAAAGCTAATGTCCTGCTCGGATCTAATGAATGATCTTATCCTGTTGGTTTGAACCTTTGTATAATGATCAAAAAGAAAATTACGACAGACCGTAACCAGGCGCGTAACGAGGTTAGATGGCGCCCGGGGCAAGAAGCAGGTTCGGTGCCCCCATGTTCGAACCTGAGGTATTCCGGATGCAAATGTTCTGTATTGCAGAAAGTACTTGTGACATTGTTGGGACTTTTCGGCGTCCCCATAGTGAATTGGCGCCCGGGAAATTGTGCCCCCCTCGTTACGCCCCTGACTGTAACGCTGTGCGTAGCAACACCCGGTTGCCACCCAAAAGTTCTCGCGCTCCTGTTACCCGCGCAAACAAACCACTGCTGTTGAGAAAGAAAGTCCCAGTCATGACTCTGTGTATGTTATCTTCTCAAGCGACGATGACTTTTCAGGGTGTAGTCCCCTGACTGTGTGATGAGTGGGTTTGGTCAAGTGCAGTGTGTGTGTTTAGGCAGGCCATGCTTTTGTTTCCGAATAGCAAGGCATGATTTTAAACAAGTGCAAACGATGATAATGAAGCGATCTGCTTCGGTGCAAGAGCTTCTGCGCGTTTTTGCCAAATCCGTACTTGGCTTTCTCGGTAGTTGTTTTCGTGTTGTGCAATTGTTCCTTTCGCAAACACCAGACCTTAGAATCGCTTTTGCTACAAACCTCCAAACACTAAATGGGGTTGTTTGCTACATTCTCAATCTCGTAACCACAAGTCGCCGAATATGGTTTCGCTGTTTATTTGTTTTTGTCGCGTTTTTGCAGAATTTGAACCGACTCGAATTGTACGACTGTCAGTTGATATCACGCGGAGGCATCAGGAGATTGCAGGTTTGTTTTGGTCATCGCTTTATTGTTATTACAGACATTCGACAGAATGTCATTGGGTGTAAACATCGGTGTGGTTGCGTTTGAATCGCGCGGAATCGCGTTCGGAAATCTTCGGAATCGTTCGGACATTTTCGGAATTGCTCCAGCAAATCAGCTTCTGCTCATTTAGGGATCAGGGGATAAGTTAATTCTGCCGAAGGAGCAATGCTTACCGCAAGGGGGGCTGATTTTTTGCTTTCATATGCCGCTGACTTATACCAAATTCTAGCGAACGTACAGGATACTTTTTAAGTACAAATTGCGTGAAACAGCATCCTGCCTCGCAACAGTTTATGCGGGGCTGTCGTAGAATGAACTTGCTGCTCAGGTTTTGGTTTTCCATGAACATGAGTCCGGCCATCTGTTCGTTTTTGCACTTTAATATTTTCAATTGTCGTGGTGTGCCCCAAGTTGACTGGAAAACAAAAGATATTTAGTACGCAAAACTAAAAGAATATATCACACTTGTTTGCGGAAGTTAATCAATAGTAGTTTTTTTTACAATCAGCGCTGTTAGCATGAGAAAATCAGCAAGTAAACAGATGCAGCTTGGTAAACCTGGGTTTTATGCACGTTTTTCACGGTCTTGGACTTTTTCCCAGAATGTTCCTCAGCGTAAGCCACAAAACAATCATGAATTTTGTTTTTATTCTTCAAAGCAACGTAGTGTACGAGGTGAGAAATTGGGATCCGCAGTCCTTTTACTGTAAATACAATAAAGCGAACTTTTTTGAAAAATGCGTTTAAACGTAACAATGTGGCATTGCTCGTTTTGCGGTGCAGCTGCGAGACAATCAAAGTATTGTCACGTCATTGTACAGCGAGCACATCGCCGTTGCTCTTACATTGCTGGGCATTGTTAATTGGCACGCTTAAGTTGGCGCACGTACATGAAGAACTTCCGCGCGCTTTTGTGATTGTGACGTCACACAGGAAATTTGCAAAAGTTGCCCGCCGAAAATTTATCGGCCTTTCTGAACGGTCCTGATTAAGCCTTTAGGCGGCTTCACACAGAATGCGGTTACGGCTTGCGATCCGGCTTATGGCCAGCGGCGGTCTTCACACATCCTCCGTTGGCCGTATCCGGGTGAATTTTCTCGGTTTCGAACGGCTTCCAGCTTACTTAAAATTGGTTTAAGTAAGCCGGATTGCCGTGGTTAACGGTGATGGCGTTCTTGCTGGATGTGTGAAGACTGCCGTTGGCCATAAGCCGGATCGTAAACCGTACCGGAGTCTGTGTGAAAACCGCCTGTAGGAAGCACAGTCGTTTAAGTCACCTGTCACCAGCGCAGCGATTACTGAGGGGGGAGGTAAACTTACCGATTTCGTTTCACATTAAATCTGAAGCGATAGGAAGCAAGCATGACAGCAATATGCTTCTGTTAAAGCGAAAGTTTAGCAGCTTTTTATAAAAAACAAGTATTTTAATTAAATTCTTGCGTACGCGAAAAGCGCTGTTCTTCCCGAGAGACTTTGACAAAAGGTCAACCATGTATTTTGATTTGTGCGTGCGAGCGAAATGTCAGAGGTAGACATTTCGTTTATTGTGTTTCCCTTTCAAAAAAACTTTTTCCTGCGTTGGCAACCAAGGAAGCCAGTGCGTCTTTGTTGCTTTTCAAAGAGAAACACGCGTCGACGCTACACGAGAGAGTGCAACCGGTCTGTTTGCGTTTGCTACATGCCTAGCCAAAAGTGCAAGTGTCCAGGGGCGTAGCGAAGGGGGGGCAATTCTCCGGGCGCCGAATCACTGCCGGGGGCGCCGAAAAGTCCAAACAATGTCACAAGTACTTTCTTCAATGCGGTGGACTTGCTTCCGAAAGACCTCAGGCCCGAACATGGGGGTGCCA
>JGI24021J15306_10003323_pt1 | contig 18052 bp, 15 predicted proteins | sample Ectturendosymbi1_FD_15306 | JGI IMG/M metagenome (IMG submission 15306)
GGGGCGTATCAGTAAAAACTATCGCTTGGGATGTCGGCCGAGCCTGGATTGCTGCAATATTTTCGGACTTGTGTTTTTTATTGCAAAACAAAGAACAGATGTTGAGAAAGATGTTTAAAACTGCTAAGGAAAGCAATTAACAATGCTTGCAATTGTCGACTCATTGTAGCAAGTGTGTTGGCTGTCTTGTCCATGATGGGTGCCGTCTAGTTAAAAGTAGTAAGACAACGAAAGCCACTCAGGAAGTATGCCTTTGTTTTTTCAGAAATCTTATAAGATTGTCCGCGTAGTAGATTTCATAGAAGGGCCTGCACTGATATTAGGGAGTCGTTATGCCGCTTTGCTTTCTACTGAATAACAAGAGAAAAAATTGATCTTTTCAACCACGAAACTTAAGTAATAATAGCAAGTTTTTTCTGTTTCTCATAACAGTTTTTTTCCAGAGAAAAGGGACGGTATCTCTCAAAAGTAATAATTTTTTTGACGGTGGGTCATATTCTCAGATGTGCCGTTGTCGTTGCATATACTTGTATTTTTTTCGTAATTATCTGCTTGGAAGTTCATTAAATCCCGCTGAATGTTTTGACTTCACAGGGAGAGTCATAGGTAAATAATCTGTGTTTCAAGAAAATACATTTGTCAAAAAAGGGTTTCTTGACTAAAAGTTTATACCCCTTTAAGGTGTTTGGTGGCACGTCAGGTGGAAATTCACACACTAACCGCTGATTTCTTTAACTTGGCTTGAAGCGTTGGGCCAATAAATTGACAAAACTCTTAATTTGCCAGCCACTTAAAGCAAAATCAGCTCGCTTAATGGGTAATTTTTCTAGTTTTTGCTCAACATTGGCACATTCAAGGCCGACTTAAGACGAAATTGAGCCTATTACTGTAGTGCATAAATGGCCTTATTTCTGTTGTGTATAAAAGGCCTATATTTTTCTGTAAAATCAATTAAATATAATATCGTTTGTTTTTATCTGAACCTATTTCAGGAATAGGCTTAATGCTGCAGCATCACTAGCACCCACCTTAATCCGGCTCTGGCTGCGTTTTTTTTCATACCCTAACTCAAAAATGACCAAAAAAATCATCAACTTGACCAGTTGTCTCCAACCACTTCGCCTCTCAGCTACCAATTCATCCCATCGGATCCTTGCGGACCTAGCACCAAGCAAATTACAAACTGACAGCTTCCTTAGCTTTCTAAAAGTGAGCTTTTTGAAAGGTTTCAAAACATTTTACAACTTCTCAAAAGTGGAATTTTTAGGTTTCAAAACTTCGTCTATTTTGAGACCAAACGACACCCTGATTAGGAACCATGCTCTGGAATCAGTGATTTTTAACCTTTCCAACCCCGAGACCCCTATTTCTAAAGATATTCGCCGCTAGGGGACCCTAGTCAGCGCAACGTGCCTGGTGAAAAGCAAACATTATAGAGTAAGGTGGATAAGCGGTTTAGTTTGGCATTCCTTCCGGGGAGCGGGGACCCCCAGATTTTTCACTAGAGACCCCCTTAACCATTGCCCTAAATAATGTATCAAAGCGCATCGTGCGATATGCATTGATCATCGGTTGTTATCCGCGCAAACCCGCGTTTTCGCCGTCGGATATACAGCGCCGGTTTTATTAAAAACCGTGAAGTCACTTTGTTACAAAGCTGTACCAGCCAGATAAAATGCTGGTTTTAAAACCTATTGGTCGAGTGTTGCGCAACCCATGAATCCAAGACGACAAAGCTGCCAACGCTTTTTTAGTGTGCAACGTAATTTATTAAGTACATCTATCAGCAAAGGTTGTGTAATGACAAAAGATCCTTGTGATTTTCACGCTCAGCACCAGCACGCAAATGCTTTCGAGTAGATAGCGCAAATAAGCAAATCACCAACCACATCGTCAAGAAACAGTGTGATGCGTAAGCGCCAACAAACGGTACAACGGTTAGTGAGTGGCTGAAGGCAACCATGTTTAAAGTTTGCTTCAAAGCACAGGTCAATTCTCGCCGGTAAAGTAATCGCATGGACAATACCAAAAACCGTTTTAAACAATATTTGCATCTTAATAGCAAACTTGTGTTTTATTAGTAACGAAAATTTCTTGCGCTGATTGGCAAAATTTCGTGCTTACGCTTCAGGTAATCATTTATTTTAACAGATGTGTCCATCCTACCTCATATTTCTACATTAAATTCTCTACGCATTACTTGGCCCAGCCAGCAGCAGCAGATGGCACCAGATCCAATGAACAGATAATTCCGCACATTCGAGAAGTGCGTGAGGCCTCGCGAGGTAGAAATGCAACCGTGCATGCATACTTGACATGTTCAAATGAAGTGTTCTGCTTACTGACTCAGACCCCATTTTCACCGAGCTCTTTTTTGGCTGAATGTGCAGTAATGGTGTGGTAATTCCGACGACGCTTTCGTGATTTTGAAGAGAACATTTCGCGATAATGATTAAAAAGTCGCTTTTTTCCGCCGTACATTTTCAGTTTGGTGCTGGCCATGCAGTTGCTTGTGTCCTTGCCTGTAGCGACTGACAGCTCAAAAGTGTGGGAGGGGATTTAATGCTGGTATGAGATACGAATTGAATTGCTGTCAAATGTGAGAGCTGTAACTACGTCACGCGAATATTTTTTGCCGAAGAACACGTCCAATTCAGCACTTACTTCGACTTTTCCTATTTCTGCTTTATAAAATGTTTTAAGTTTTGCGCGTAAACGGGCAAATGTGCGATCTTTTATGGAAAAAGCTAACTGAAGGCAATATTGGTAATCAAGACTTACTACGTCTGTAAATGCAATCATTCTGAACGAAGGACAATCATCGACCAAAATTCTGCTTCCAAACAAGATTTAGCCTGATTTCTAGGTCGCCCCGGGTAGAGTAAACCCTGCACTCATGTTGTGTTGCTTAATCTNAAGCCGCCGCCATCTGCGCTACCAGCGTTGACCAAATGTCTGTTGTAACGGCTGTGCTTACGGCAGGATTACTGTGAACTTCGTCACCGACCACGACTTCATCGTCAAGACAACTACAATGAGATTGCAATATATGTAAGCGTTGCTTCGCGTGCGCACTGAGTGTCTGAAGCATCGTACAATGTGCAAAAACGTTACGATACACATTCTGTCATTGGGTTGATATGCGTTGTTTGCTAAAAAACAATACTTTCGGTACATACTTGTCATTCCCAGCCTTCTTCCGACCAAGATTTGAATATGCCAATCGCCAACTGCTCCTTGCTGGCTCATTAATAGTCTTTGTCGCACATCTGGCGGGTGGTTATTTTGTGTATCAAAGCTAATCAAGTCACTGCTACAGCAGTAAGCATTGAACATGATATTTAGTTCATGCATTTAGTAGCCAGTCGTCTGTCGTTTAGTCCCTTATTCAAAATTTTGGTGCTGTGTTGTTGAGAGCGAATCAATTAAATATGACATTGGTAACACGCACTCACGAAGGAGTCGTCCAGGGCGGATTGCGTCGGTGAAGTGCGCCCGACTAAGCGCCCTTTTTCATTTGAGCGGCAAACGGCTTCGCTAATAAGTAATGCGCCAAGGCAACACGCCTGTTCCTCAGGGGATAGCGGATATCAGCCATTTGGCGAAGGTTCATCTCCGCATTTGCAGGAAGCGTAAATTCAGCACCGCTTCGCAATAGTAAGCAGTTATGAAGTGAAACTGGAAGTTGAAAGAAAGGCGAAAGTAAAAACACGTGAGATTTGTGTTGGTTACAGTAAATCAGTTCATTGACAATTTATTTCACTTACATGTTGAGATTTGTGTGTATTGACTTCGAGCACTCGGAGCGTTTTACATTTTTAACTGTTTTGCAACGATTACTAAGGTAACAAACATGAAACAAATGAAGTGGGTACTGGTGGAACTACGGTTGAGCAAAATAAATCCACATGAGCGTCGTGTGCCAAAGCGAAGAGCTGCGTGCTTGCGGTATCGTGGTGACTCGTGATGTTTACGTGGATTCTGAAGCAGGACGAGACGTTCTGCTTGTTTCAACGTGTTTATTTACGCTAAAGCGGGGATGGTTGAAATCTAATGGGGGTGCGACCTGTGGCCAACTGCTCAATGCAGTCAGTGGTCGGCTCAGGACTGGCTGGCTAGCAAATACGCTGCGCAAACAGATTTTTATTTTCTCTTCTGTCTCACCCTGCAATCACTGTTGTCCGGGCAGCGCATATTAAAAAATGCTTGCCTTCGATTTCAACAGTTACATGGATTTCTTATTGTTTTGCTGTTGTCAGATTGTACAATGGCGTTAAAGACGATATTGAACAGTCAGGATATTCAGGTAATGTGCTGCTTTCAGAAAATTGTGACAGGTGATAAATCACAAATGTTGCATGCAGAACATGTGGGAAACTTCTGGCGGGTAGTTCCTAATCGAAAATGCGATTCTAGCTTAATTTGGATGCGTCGTTTTAGTGTCCCGTTCAGGCCTATCTACATGACTTGGCCTAATGTCCGTTTTGCTTGAAGTTTTTACCCTGGCTTTGCCCAGACCCCTGAAACAACATACTACCGCAGGAAAGTGTTGCTACATTCACGCAAGAAACATCCGAAATTTTTCATACACATTGATAATTGTTTACACAAGTGTACCGGAACGAAATGTGTCGTAAGCAATACTTTAATGTTATCATTGCATAACGTATTGAAAACTAAAATTTCAAACTAGGTTTCAGAATTGAACCGTGCGTTATGAGATTTCTCGAAGCACGTTTTATTTGTTCGGTTCTTGTGTCCGATGTTTTAGCCAACCCTTACCAGACTCTTGTCATGCGCCCGCTGTTCAGCTTGATCCGTGGCGGGCGTCTGTTGGACCTAATTCCTGAATACAAACATGTAGTGTAGATCTTAAATAAGAAAATGACCCTGACCACTCTGACTGTTTTTTCTTTCTCTGTCTGGTGTGGCTAAATTTTAAAAGCATGTTTGAGGAATTAGTTCAGGCGTTTCTGTTATTCGTTAACCCTATGCTCATGCAAATGCATGATGACATCTTCGCTTAGCACGAAAACTACAACCAAATATCGCGTTTTCTGGTTCATTTAACCCGTACGCACATGCGAGGATAGGTTTGCGCTCATTGAGTTTCCGGCCTGGTTGCCGCATACTTGTTATGCAAAAGGTTACCTCACTGGTAATTTGGAATCTGTCATCTGCATATTACCTACCGAGCAACCACGCAGTTAAACATACCTGTATTTAGCAAATATGAAAGCAACCAAAGGTTTTTCGGAGGTATCACAAAGTTATTTTAGGCCCACTTCTTTGCGTGATTATTCCGCTGAGCGTTTCACAGAAAGTAATTAAAATTTGCATGGAGTGAAATAATTTGCGCGTTTCTCTTTTGTTAAAGCATTTGACAGATTTTCTAAAGGGTATCCTAAAAGAAGTAAAAACAAATGCACTTCCGTAACCTCCCATGACCTTCAAAATTGGAAGCAAATGGGTCCTTAAGACCTTTGGGTATATAATTGAGAACAATTGTCGATTTCTACCCCTGTTAACGGCGGCAAATCGTTGAACGATTTGAATGACGCGCTGTAGCAGATTTTTCTAACTGGTTTGTTCGAAGCGTAAGTTATGTTTCAAATATTATTTCAGCTTCATGGTAATAATCGCACCATAAGCAATGGGAGGTAGTTGTCTTTGTTTCACCTAGGAGGAGTCTTGTTTTATTTCCGTGCGTTTTCAACGTCCTCAAATGCGTGCGACCGCCACAGTTCATGAAAAGTTTCGAAAGCTAATTTTTCTCTGCGATGACTGGATGACAATCGTGAAGTAGTTTTTTCAACCTTCCTTTGATTGAGCTGCACTCATCGCACACGTCATCCGTACTAAGAAAAAGGTTACCAGCCGCATTTGCCGAGGTAGTTGGAGATTCCGAAACTTTTTTTAAAGTCTACAATCGTATTATCATATATCGCTGTTACTTCTGAAGATGGCCGAGTGTTGTGGTGCGCCTACTTCGTTCAACGTGTTACCATATCATTTGAAGAGTATATGTAGCAGCAGTGTTGTATCACTCACCGTTTAAGATCGTGGATATTCAAGTGACCAGCGAATTATTTTGATTTTTTCAAAATTCTTGGGATAAAATTTAGGCAACATTAACAACAACTTAGTTGCGCTAAAAATTTTCAATCAAGGTTTGAACCGATCGTATTGACTGCAAGTTGGAATTACGTTCTGAGTAACAGTTAAAGATTAGTACGATGAGTAGTAGGTGTGCGAAGTACAAAAATAGCTTTCAAACCGCTGTTAGCAAAGCAAGTGTGAAACGACGTGTCTGTCTATGAGCATGAGATATCAGCGTCAGACTACTCAAACCGCTGTGTTCCTGTCCTTAAACTTGTCAGGTGTGATTAGCTGGCACAAAGGTGTGGCATGTCATTAAACTCGTGGACGAGACTTTCCGGTATATGTTACATCATTGTCAAAATATACCGCATGCAGTGATGCTTCTTTATTTTTGCAACAGCTGGTTTGATACTTCGTATGTTTTACCTGATTATTCTACTGAGTGGGCAGAAGCAAGGTGCGCTGTGATGCTGTTCTCAATCGTATAGTTTAATGCTTGTTTACTCACAACAGTTTTTATGCCAGACTTGCTTTGTTGTATAACACGTTTTCGAAATTGAAGATAGAATTTGCTGAGTGGATATCATTGCCGTGCGTGCTTATCCGGTCGTCGGATACTGAAGAATGACCATTGAAAACCCATTATCTCGCCTGATGGAGCTGTCTTCGGAACCGGAACCGTCTGTTGCGGAAGTTCTAAGTGATTTAAATCTATTCTACATACGACAGATTGGTGCCAGCCTACGTAAGGTATCACATTATGCACCATCGGCGAGTGTTTTTTTGACATCTCGGTTTTTGTTTAGCAAATTTTGGAACACACTTGATGGGCTGATGACCAAAATGGTCGAGTTTGGTGCAAAGCGGCTTGCTTTGAAAGCAAGATGCAAATGTTGTTGCCATCGATGCGCCGATACGTTTGACCCATATTTCACTGCGTGAGCAGAATTGCCAGCAACGCAAGTGTTTACTCTGGTGTCCTGTTACTGAGTAAATGGTTTTATTTCACTGGCTGAATCCATTTTGCGTTTTAAGTGCGTGATCAGTTATTGTGGGAGAGGTTTTTTCTTGGCTCTGGATCACTTCTTTACCAGGTTGGTTTCCGTGTCTTGAACGTTGATTCCTGTCCAGCGCTTGTGATATTCTTAGAGGGGGGGTTCCGACGTCATGTCGTGTAACCATAAGTGTAANCGAACTCAGAAATTTAAATGATGGAAGCAGTAACGAAATATCAAGATTTTTAACTGATCTACCACGCTTTCACTCGACTGTTTTAGTAGCAGGTGGAACTTAAAACAAAACAGTATAACAAGTCCCACGCGTAGATTAGGGAGCTGGGTCGGTGAACCTGTTGAGATTGCTCACTATTGTAGTTAACCTTATCTTGAACAATGTACTCGTGTTCAGGCACAATGTATTTTACTATATTTTTCTGACACCTCATTGTTTACGCGAGAGTTTCGCATAAACGTGAAATCGACTACCTAAGAAACCATATATAGAACGACATCGTTTGTTTCAGTGTCTTCAGTAAGTTATAATTCCGCTTACGTTGTGTTACGGTCGTTCAGTATGGAGGCCCTCCTGTGTTGTAAGTGGTTACAATTTCTTGTCACCGCGTTAAATCGATGTGAAAAAAAGTGTTAGTGTCAATAACGTAAACTTAACTCATTCCTATGCGAATTGCTGCATTCTGCAATGTTGATTAGAAATCTGTTGGACGTGTAGGCCTAAAAATCGGTGTAGTTGGAAGGTTCATGCGGGATTCAATGCGTTAAACTCGAAAAACTATGTTTTTCAATTACTCTTGAGATTTGTTGTGGTCTTAACGTCATTATCGTGTGATTTTCAACCGGTTTTCCTTGGAAGATTGATTGTCAGCTGTTTCGCGAAAAGATCCTTATGAAGTTGATTATTATCCACTGTCACCGTTTAAATCTTCCATTGTTACGATATTAAGACAAAGGTTGAAAGCACTTGTTCAAATTTGCCACAAATGGTCAAATCTGATAAAGTTAAGTGTTTGTGCAGCCACGCTGGAATCGCTGATGCTCTGAAATGCAGCAGTGTTGTGCAGTCATGACTGCAAATGGTTACATGTCGTAACGTTGACACATAGCTGCGTCGAAAAAATGTTGTTTTTGTAGCTGTATGTACGCGTGTGATGTTCAAAATCGTCGATTTTTTGCCCTGAGGAGTTCAATAACGTTTACGGTCAGGGCACTTCTGAAAACCGATTCCACTNGAGACGTCGAACGTATTAAGTGCCAGGCATTTACCGATTCGTACATTTCATACATGTTTTTCGTGAATGACGATGAAAGTTGTTTGTTTTGTTCGAGTTGATTGTTGTACTGACATAGGTCCACGTCATCTATATCAAACGTCACTCCATCAAGCACAGCTGTTGCGCAACAGCAGCTTGTTGAACGCTCAACCGTGTTTGAGAAAAAGCGGATTCCAAGTTTGTAATGTCGAGGTTTTCCCTAATAAGGAGTCAATTTGCAGCACGACTGTTTCCTTCCGCTTGACACTTTTGCGTGGTACCCTGTCACTCTGACCACTGTTGCCTTACGGCAGACGATTATTGCGGCAAGCTGTGCGAACCCGACTCTCTCATCCACGCAATCAGGAAACAATAACAAGTCGTTGCGATCGGCTGCACGTTGCCGCTTCGCTGGAAATTAAACGAAAATCACAAGCGTCGACCAGGCGTCGCTTTACGTGTCATGTCCTGCCAGACTGCGTCCTCCTGAACTGACCTGCGAATGACGAAAAATGCACTTCTCACAAACCCAGTCACGTGCTGCTTGTACACCACTTGAAAATAATATTGATGCTATCGTTGGATGCGCTTTCCGTTAAGCGGCAGCTTCGTTTTATCTTGTTGGCAGTTCTTTCTCGCTCACGTTGAAGTTGAACGCACAAGTTTATTTTCTATTGTTGCTCTGTATCAGTTTGTCCCGCTTTAATTCACAATAAGTTTGTATGTGCTTTCTTCCTCAAACTGTTCAAACCAACACCACGGGTAGCATTCGCAATCAAACAAAAGTTTTCAGAGATAGGAATTAGGAGACCAGGCAGATATACCGGTAGAACCTGTTGGGAGAAATGAAGGTATACTTGTACAGCCCTGTAGGCGGTGTTTTCTCTTGATTCTTCCGTACACGATTTGCACCTTGGCAAGAGCTGCATCAGTCTTAAACAATGCCATATACTTTTTTCAACGTCATTTGATTAAGCTGAGGCTGTCTATTCAGTTTGAGAAACATGTTTTCTCTGACATTTGAACTGGCTGATGTGTAACAGAAAATAAACTTTTCCATTATGCGCTTAGTTATTGCGGAACAGTGGTTCACGTTAAAAACGAAAATGATCGACAGTAATTACAGGTATGATGAACAGTCAACGATCTGCGAATATTGCACATAGATTTTCTGCAAAAAAAACATACACTCGGAAGTTATCCAGTAGTAATATTGGAAAAAGCAATGCACATCAACAGATTTAAATTAAATCACGTTGTACTTTTCAAAAATAACGTATGTTTGTCAGCAAAATTTATTGAATTGAGTGCGGAATAGAGTGAATTAGTCATGGGACGGCCGGAAATTTTTCAATTTTGCAAAAATAGCAGCTTTGGGAGAACTTCGCTAATACTATAAAAAGATAAGCACAGTTCAAAAGATAAAAAGGCCCTGAAAGGGTACACGGTTTTTCGTTCAAACTTTAAGGCCTAAAACGAAATTAAACCGTTAAACGAAAATAAATATAATTGATACCCCAGAAGCCAATGAGTATTTTGTAAAAAAAAACATTAGCACATGCCGGTCATGGACCCTGGTACTGTAGACGTTGAAGATCAGCGTCCGTCTTGAGAAAAAAAGGTGACTCATTTGACTGCCAACTGGCGGGTTATATATAAAACATTTGGATCTACTCTGCTCTAAGCTTTTTCGCTCTCCCCCATTATGCGAGAAACTTACGTACGTGTGTGTCGGTTTCACACAGTTCAGTTTCTTCGTCCGATTCGGTAATGCGTTAGACTTCATTGTGTAACATTACCATCCCTTGTTTTTGCTGTTGTTGCAGCACGTCGGGTTGCAAGATCGCTTGGAACGTGAGATTAAAATTCGTGATGGCGCCAGTCGATTGTTGGCCGCCTGTACCCACGAGAATCAGTTATTGGAGGCAGCCAAGACTCTTCATACTTCAAATGCCCGTACATTTGCATACATGGCCGAGCTGCAAAAGTTAAAAGCTGCCGAAGTAATGGATACTCTCATGGACGAGCCAGGGTAACGGCACTGCTTCTTTAAGACGATTCTTTTGCTTGTATAGTAAATGTTATTTTTGGTAACTACACTGTCGAAGAAAACATTCTAAAGAAGTAAAGAACAGTGACTCAAATCTGTTGTAGGAAGCAGATCTTTTTCCAAAACTTTTGAAAAGTTCTATAGTCCCGTGTTCGTGTAATAAATTCATACCACACTAAAAAGGTTTCAAATTGAATAAGATGTATTTTTGAGAGATGAATCTGCAAATTCCTAAGCATTTGATGTTGCAATCAGCGCGTCACGGCCTTTTCTTTTTGCTTTGATTTCTGGCAAGAGTTAGCGAAAAAATTGCTTGATAGTTTTATAATTTTGCTATTTTCGTCGTAAAAAACAGTCAACTACGAGAAATGCGGAGGCCGCATAAAAATGTGATTTATGTTGGACTGGCGTTTACGTAGTTAGTTGTTCGTTTCATCAGCAATATTCTTATTCAGAAATAAAACTTAAAAAAAGTAATAACCACCTGTGTCATAAATTTAGTTGAGCCGTTCAACTCTGACGCGTGTGTTTTGAATATACTCACTTTGCATGATGTCCTTCATCAGTTCAGGTTTTACTACAGGAAATAAATATGGAACCGCTTTTTGTCATATCGAGCATGGATGCCTAGCTGCTTCAAAAGGAAAAATTTTAATTCCCCAGAGGCAATTTTGTGANAACAAAGGCTCAACAAACGATTAAAAAACGTGGCAAGCGTCACGTGGANTAAGCATCAGGCATTGTTGCCGATTTCAAGCCGATTTTTTGCGTGTTTGGGTAAAAAAGTTTTTTTCACTTAAACAGATTCTCGGAAAAGTCGAAAATCTGCAGAGGTCGTGTGGCAATATCAGGTATGTCAGTGCGATTGTGAAACACAATTGCGGAGTTTGTTTCAACAACATTACATTTCTATCACTTCTATTTGTCTCGCAGACCTCCGAATCCCGCTGATCTGGAAAGAGGTGTTCGCCAACAGCAAGCCTAAGGGTGAGGGCCGATGGTTGGTGTGTTCAACACGTGCAGAAGCTTGCTCTCTGCTAATCCCGATTTTACTGACAGCAAACGACCGCTCACACGTTGCTCGCAAATCTGTCACGTCGATCCCAAAAAACAACACGTCAGATTTTCGCCAAGGAAATTTTCTCCGCGTCAGTCTTGTTTTAGTGGTTTCGACCGATTTGGCCCTTCGATTATGCGGAGCACGGCGGTGACTTCATCTCGGCGTAATGCAACATNAAGTGATTCAAATCCTGTTTTGTTGCAGAACATGGTAAACACGCTGTTTTCTGCCTCCTCACCCTCGGCTCGGAGGTGCAGGACACCGACCTCGTATGTATCGACAAAACAACCACCGACATTTCGTTCAGCGACGTCATCATCTTGTAAGCTCACGCGCGTGCCATCAACTTATACGACACCATGTGATCGCCGCCATATAAAGTATTAGCAAAAGCGTGAAGAAGCTGGATCGTTCTTAAGTGTGGACCGCTTNCGTACGATTTTGGTTTCGATCCGTTCTGACAACTCCAAACGGCATTCCATTCTGCGTTCGTCGNAAAATTTCGCTCGCCGAGTAACGCAGTTTAAGCGCTATATTTCTTTTTCCTGAAGTATGGCCTCCCTATTTGGCCACTTCGGTCGTTGATGCCGCGCCCAGTTGTACGATACCAGTACGACGGGCCTCGCATCAGCTTTGATAATGGGATGTCAATTTAACAGCGAAAGTTCTCTCCTGAAACCAGTGACGTCATGTCTGCTCAGCTAAAGCACCCGATGGTCTTCTTTGCTTTCGAGGCGCTGCTACTTGGCGGCGAATCCGAACTCTGAAAACATTATGCGAGTTTACCGTTCGTGCGTGTGGCCGCAATCTGCCGGGTTATTAGCGGATTAGGAAGACGTGCGCTTTAAACACAGTTCGTCGACGTTTTGTCGCGCTTAGTGCTTAGTCAGTTGATTGCTTCTGCGCCGTTTGTTATTTTTGAAACAAACTCGTCCTTTCGTTGCCCTGACTCAAACCGCTGAACGCCTGTGACGTATGCCGCTTGCAGTGAAAGCGCCCCGTACGATTTCAAGCTCCGCATTGACATTTACGCGTATCCCATGAGCAACACCTCGGTGTCCGCCCCGACCCCGCAGAAGCTCTTCTCGCGTTTGAATCGATCGATCGGGCGAAGCGAGGGAAAGAGGACCAGAGAGCGTTTGGTGAGTGACGTGACTTGTCATATTTTCTGTCATTCGCATCTGGTTGCTTGAACAAAAACCGTTCGATTGTTTAAATTTCTTGTAACATCCTTGTAACGAGGCCACAAAGGATTGAGGATGCGTAATTTTACATGAAATCGATTTTGTTTTAAAATATGCTGATCGATTCCTTGCTTGCCCCCATTGTGGAGAGTACATACTTGAATACAGATGTGTGTAAGTTTGAATCATCGCAAGAAGATGAAAGCAGAGCGCAGTCGGCTGATTTCTCGCTCATTTAGTGCTTTTTAACTGTTGTAATCTCACATGTCAAATGTTTGCGTTGCCGGCGTAGTCGTGAGCGGCTTATTGTTGTAACATGTTTGGAGCTAAGTAATGAAAGTGGTGAATGTGACGATAGTTTGTATAAATGACGCAGCTTCGCCCACTTATCTTGCGTAGAGAAATAAAACAGCCCAGGTAATGCACTTATCAGATAAATATGAACGAAAATATTGGTGTTGATACGAGCGTTTTCAGGTAGAATGTCAGAACGGTGTCGAAGTCATTGCTCCAACCATTTTATTTTAACCTATTTTATTTTTACAGAATTCTGGCCCTGGTGCGAAAATGTGAGTGATTTTTGATCTGTGGTTGTGTTTGTTTTTTTCGCCGTCGTCTCCGATGCTTTTCCGCCCGTGGGATTAACTTTTGTCGGCAATCGTTGCTTAACATACAACGAACCCCATATGGCTATGTTACTGATCTCATTGAAAGCACAGTGCTAGTACCTTATGCAGAACCATCGCGGACGAAAACCTGTTCATCAGGTGTGGTGAGCAGTTTTGGTGGTGTTCAGGCATTCAATTTAGAAGCGGAACTGCTTGTATCTAATCTCCCCATAAACAACGCAAGTTTTCAGTTCTCTGGAATCCAGGCTGCATGTAGAATTGCTGGGCTTGTCCATGGGACACTTTTTCCATCTCATGCAACTTTTACTGTCCCATAACATACCCATGAGATTCACACGAAACTAGTAACACGGAAGTACATTATAACAAATGTGCTTTTGGTTGTCACCGAAATGGCCCAATCACCTTATTTTCGGGGCCTCACATCACTACGTCTATTACATACTGTGCAGCGAACATACAATAATCGTGTTCAAGTTCAGAAAATTCCTGCTGTGTGATGTTAATTTACTTTCGACGGGATATGGAACACATTTCAAGCATATTATCCCATAGACAAGCCTGAGGATTGGTGTTTACAGAAGCAGCAAACAGCAACTTTATTAGCAAGATTTTGACGATTGTGTATGTTTGCGCCTTGGACAAGATTGAATGTTTAGACTTATTGTTCACTGTGTCAACTAAACGTGCTGACTGTGCGGAGTGAAGCTCATTCTGTTGTATATTTCAATTCAAATTTGAATAAGTATCAGTTAAGTTGTTTTCAGACCTGGTTAACGTTTTGTCCTCGGCCTTTTTAACTTGTGGCAGTGCACTTGGTTGATCGCACTTCACTTCCTCAGGGGCCCTCAATATGAAAAACTCGGAACTCTTACACTGACGCTGGAAAATTTGGGAGACTCTGTGAAATCGCACGATCTCGAGAGAGTGCCGGCTGATGAGACCAGCTTATCCCTGCCCTTGTATGAAAGCATGACTTACCGATTGGTTGCCCAGCCGAAATGCATCACGGATCGCTGTATCACGGGCTTCTTGAACTTCCTGGTAAGCTGTGGCATAGTTTCAAGCCGTGGCAAAAAGTTCGTGTTGCAGTTCTTTGTCTTCATTCTGCGTTCCCTTTCGACGCCGTGTTTTGTACGACATTAGAACCTGTAAAGTAAATCTCATAATCAGCTGATAGTTAAAACGACGCAGATCTGTTTGGAACGCGATTGCGCATCGCTTTGTACACGTTTTCGGCGAGCCTTTGATGCGCACTATGCACTGCTTTTGCCAGGTGCTTAGGCTTATTTTGTTCAACAGCAGCATGTGGGTTCGGCTCCCAGCTGGACGTACCTTTGGTGCGAAGTAAAAGCCGGCTTTCTGAAGGGATGGAAAAATCCAGAGGATGTAGCATCAAAAGAGCCCCACTTTTGTGTGGACCTCCTTCGCAAGGTACAATGTTTGGTATTTCATATCTTGCAACATTTGCTTTCTTAAAAGCTACGAAGGTTTTAATGTCGTCAGAAGTTAGATTTCTAAATGTTTACTGCCGGTTAGAAACGTGTACTACCAGTTGGAAGGTGTGGATCAAAATATTTTTGCTACCACACCCACGAAGGTTTCGTCGTTTTAAGGCTTTGCATTTCTTTGCTTGCGTCGTTATGGATTCAATTTGCTCATCTTCATATTACAGGACGTGAAGATAAATGAAATAGAAAAGTCGCGACAGAAGCGATTGCACAGTTTTCAAGTTCGAGATTTTACTGAACGGTTTCTTTATGCGGCTGAAGACAAAGAAGACCTCATCAAATGGATACGGTTTGTTACATATAATTACATAAATCTTAGTATTTTTTAAACGGGAACAAAACGACTTTCTAACCTTGCTATTCTGCAGCAGCGGGAATGCGTTGTGCCAGTACTAATACTAAGGCCCAGCTCCCCACGGAGCTCTGTCAATCCATGCAAATTTGTTGGTCACTTCAACCGTACAGTCCATTCTTCGTCTCGTTAGCATCTTGATACAACCGAAGCGCGATTTCTTTTGAACTGAGTTGAAATGCGTTCGGATTGAGCTGAAGCCACATCCACCAAACGTCCACGCAACATGCGCGACAGCACCTGATTTGTTCTGCAGGGGATTACGTCAGCACAAAAGCGACCACGCGGCGTGGAGCCTGGCATGCGAGACTGACTCCGCCCACGACACTCGACAACCCATGTTTATATCTTCGCCAACACCTCGTAAACTGCCGTCTGACCTCATGTTTGAAAAAGGAGTGCGAAAGACGTTAGTTTACGAACAACTAGGTATATTGAAAGTTTAGGTCTTTAAATTTGTTTGTGTTTTGATTTGTTGGGTTTGCTTTTTAACTGAAGGCGACCACGTAGAAGTGTTTAAATGCATTTTCTTTTTCCCTGATATTTTTAGTTATTTTGGACTTCTTGTGTTTGCTTCATCCCCCATGAGATAACGTTTCTGTTCGTTCAATGCTGTTCAAGCAATGTACGGTAGCGCTTTGCTTTATGCTTCTATTTGAATGTGACACAACCAAATTTTCTAACGCCAATGGTGTTGGAGTTTCCTAAGTATTTTTCTAAACTGGATGACTTGTGTCTATGAATCACGTGCGGTGAGCACTGATAAAATTAACAAGGCTGCTGAAAAGCAGCAGTTGATTTTTAAGAATAGTTCGAATCGCTGCTTCAACCAGGTTGACCTATTGTTTTGTGCCGGACCGTGTCGGACGCGCCCTTTGCCAATTTGTCCTGGTTGTTGATGATGATCACAGTGTTTTCGAGCGCGCTGTATTTTGCCTTAGGCGTAGATTCACCGCTGAAAGCCATGACCGACGCCATTCGATGCACGGACCTTCTACGTGACGAGAACGTCGATCCCCAGCAGGTCGCGACATCAGTTCAAACGATGCTGTTGGAAAACCAGGCGACCGCGCCCTGGGCCGGGTTCTTCACTGGATTGTCGAGCAAGCCGTCCAAGGTTCGTTTTCATTTCAAAGCACAGACTGGCAATGGAGGCTTTTCATGATAAGACCGCGGTGTCGTCGCATGGTTGCCTTCGGGACAACATAACCTGTAACGACCATTGTTTATACGGGCAAACAAAATCTTAGCGATTCAAAGGTTGCGTGTAGTTGTGATGGAGTGGAACAAGACTTTTTTACCTTATGTAGTAAGCAGCTGACTCATAACTTTGGAGACTTGGTTCTTGAATGTTTAAAAAGACAAGCTTGATTTGTCAGCGAATGCTCCATAAAAAACAGTACGAGTTCTACTTCATGTAAAAAGCTTTGATATAGTCAGTAAGTTTTTGCTCTTCTTGCTGGTGCAGCCCAACGAAGGCGCGCGACTTGCTTGCAACTTCCAACAGTCTGATTTACAGAAGTGCGTTTTCGTTTCAATTGACGCGACATTTCCTTTTAACCTTTCGACGAAGGTGACAAAAGTGACTGACGTGCAAAGTCAGCAGCAAACCGGTGCCGACCAAGCTCAGCGCTCGCTTCGATCTTCCGCCAACAGCAGCCGTCGACAAACGTGCGACCAGTCTCCGCGAGACAAGCGGGAAGTCGGGCTCAGGTCAGGAAGGAACTTCAAACTGCACGGCGCCGAAACGTCAGGTTCGGACGACGCGTTTCTATCTGATTCGGACGATTGCTCAATATCAACACCTTCCAACCGGAAAACCTCCCTACCTTCCAGCGGATCGTCGAAGAAAAAGCGCAGGGCACCGTTACCCCCCAAGGTAAGATTCTCAAGTTTTCAATCCCGCGCGCCTTTCATTTCCATGCAAAAAAATCAAGGTGTATTTTTCTATTAGGAAAAGCCGTCCCGGATCAGCAGCTATGACGTCGGTCCTGCTCCTCCGAAACCTCCGCTCCCCAAACTTCCACCTAAAGGACGGTGAGCATGCAAGCGAACTACTGAATAAAAGTTTCTGCTCAAATAACAACAATAAAGACGCGAGCCGGCTTCGTCTTTTGCTCGATTTTTGCGGCGCTTGCATCCAGTGCATGTTGTTTAGATTGTTATTGTCTGTCTTTTTGTCCAAAACGAGCATCGTCTGCACAGGTACACGAGGAACAGTCTCTCTTCCGCATCTTCGCTTGACGATATCTTGGAAAATCGTAGCAACTGCACACAAGACAGCAGATCCACCTCGAAATCAAGGTATTGAACCCCAACCAGCTTAGCCTGACCGACTAGTCCGCTAATGCCTGGCGCTTGACCGATCTTTTTCTATTTCGTTTACGCCGTTACATATACCTCGGCTCTTTTTTGCCAACGGATTGACAGCTTCACAGTAAGACGTGGCTTCTCGTGCAGGGATTGTGTGTGCTGTCGTGTCGCGTGTCTCGTTTTCGCGAAAGCATTCATAGCGCGGAAGGAAGTTTACTGAAACAATTTCGACACTGTACCAAACCTCGCTTGGAAATGCTTTAGTTCGGACCAGGGCGTTGCCGGTGCCGTGCGTGAAGGATTGCTGTGTGCGTTCGCAGACATCACCGCCAGCCTTCTCGCGGAGTCGCAGACGGAGGAGAAATCACTGACCCGACCACAAGCACCGACTCCCTGATCAAAGGCCAGTCCAGCTACTCGTCCGGTTACCGCTCCGAGAGCGAAACCGCGAGCATTTCGACGGAATCGTCGACGTCCAGTCATCGCGGCGAAAGGATCTGGGAGAAAAAGCAGAACTGCGTTATGCCTTGCGCGATCATCCCGTTGTCGGGCGGCGGCGACGAAGGCTCTCTGACGGCGAAGAAG
>JGI24021J15306_10003324_pt1 | contig 18051 bp, 15 predicted proteins | sample Ectturendosymbi1_FD_15306 | JGI IMG/M metagenome (IMG submission 15306)
TATGGACTGACCCTCATCTCCAACATTTATGTTGTAGCCATGGGCGTCGGAAGGGGGGGAACGGGAGGGCCTTTCCCCCCTTGCATTTTGAAATTGTTAACAAAAAAAGGTCGATTTTTCGAGGGGTAAAAACCAAATTTCATCACTTTTGGCCTCCCCCCTGGAAAAATTTTTGGGAAAATCCCATACTGGCTCCCCTGGAAAAATCCTTACGACGCTCATGGTTGCAGCCACATTGTTCAGGGGATGTTACTTGCCATATCGAAGTGCTTCTGCGCTTCGGATAGTGAAGTTCAAATTTATCGTGCTAGACGTTTCGGCCAAGAGAACGTTTCCTTAGCTTCAACGCTAGCTGGGTATTTTATGTCTCGACTTCTGCACTTTCCTAGTGCCTTTCGCTTTTGCTCGTATTAATCCGGTATTTTCCCTCTTTCGCAATGTGACGAATGTCACTTCACCTTCATCAAACTTTTTTGTTCGATCACTGAACGTGTCCAGGACCGAAACCACGGGGGGGGCATTCGGGGGCAACGCTCGCCCTATTTTTTGTGCCTCCCAAACTTTTATTGTACCTAGAATATTTGCTTCAAACATATAATAAAAACAAAAATCTTGTTCCCCTAAATGTATATTTTGCTCTGCAAAACCTTAAAACATGGCTACGGGGCTCAACGACGTTTTATCTTCAGTTCTATTGCCGCGTACAAATTAACACGTGAGATTGAGTTAAGACATTTTTGTGTTCTTTGACTAAAACATGTGATGTGAACCGTAAGTCTGAGCCAAACACGCAAACAAAAAAATTGTATACAATAAAAACCCAAAATGCTGCTGTCACAATTTAGTGTCAATTCTCCACAAGGGCGAAAGCAGTCAAAGCTGCCGCAAAGTATTATACTGTGGAAATATTGCGGGTGCACAGCGCGCTGACCTTTCGTGTTTAAGTTTCAACTGTTGAAAAGCACAAGTGTTTTCGATTATTTCAAAGCTTTCGCGGCGCATGGGTTCGAAACCAACCACTGGCTTAACGAGCACCGGATGCGCATCAGTGACGTAACAACGAATGCCTGCTGATGATGCAATTCAATACAACAGCACTTGGCATTGTGAACTCACTCGGTCACCGCAACCCCGGAATCGCCGAACGCATTCAGCGATTTTTTGGCGTCATCGCTTCACAGTTCGGAAAAACACGCGTATTGCTGGTCCTGTACAGAAACCGAGACTTTGTTATTTCAGTCACAAACTCGCTCCAGCGCATCGCCGAACGTAGTTTCTGTTACTCGTGCTTCCTGCTCCCTGTTGTGCGGTTACCAACGTGCGCTGTGAAAACATTTTGACGGCGAGAATGGCGCAACTTTACGCTCCGCCCGTTCCTGCTTCCTGAGCGTGTGCGAAAAGCGTTTCCTATTCACAGCACCTCGAAAGTTTAGTGACGGACTAAAAGCGGTGGAAGTTTGTTTCTGCTGCTTTGCTTGGCATTTGGGAGACTAAAATGTTGGATCGGATGTCTGACAATTTTGACGAATGCTGTTTAATATCTAGATCAGGGGTTTTCAACCCTTTTTGTACCGCGACCCATTATAACAACCCACTATAACCCAACGACACCCATCTACAGTAAAACACGAACAAAGCAAATGCAATGCAGCTGTGAAAATTACATAAAAATATATATACTGGCGACCCACAAATATACACTCGCGACAAAAAAATCTACTCGCGGCCCCTCCGAATATGGTTCACGACGCCTTTGGGGTCGCGATCCCCAGATTGAAAACCACTGATTCAAACGTTTCAACTTGTCACTCGTCACACTCTGACAAGGAGTACAAAAATGAAGTGAATTGAACCTTGCCGGTAATAGTCAACGAACGAACAAATCCTCAGTGCCGATAAACCAGTTCGCGCAGCCTTGACTCCAATTTATTATTTCTCAGCGAAATCTTCGCAAATGCTTTGAGATCGAAACCATAACCCAAGCAAAACTTGCTCAGAGGGTGCTGTGTATAGCACGCTTACGTGCAAACAATATCAACAGTAGCAAACAAAATGCGTTTTGTTTTATAGGCCCAAGGAAAGCAATTTGGTCTTTTACGAATCAAACATACACGCTGCAGTTGGTGAACTGCACAACAATGACATCAACAATGACATAACAATTGCTCTGGCTGAAGACAACGCCAAGCTGTCCCTACCTACTACAGTCAAGGCTGCTTCGGATCGCATTGCTGCTTCCAATGGATCCAGGGACTGGGCCGGCGTAGGTTGCGAGGATGGTGAGGCAGTGGGTGGTGGGGCCGCAACAGTCGTGGGGCCTGACACGGGGGGCGGGAGAACTTCCGGGCCACTCTGAACACTGGAACAACAAAAAAAGTTAGGAAAACCGTGAAAAAAATACGCAACAAAGACACCGAAAAAACTGCTATGCACCAAAATAACTTGATTTATGGCTTCGAAATTTTCATGCAGATTTANATTATGGTGAAAATGATTAAGAATTCCACAACCCTAAACCTCAAGATATTTTCGACAGTGGCGCGGGTACTTCTGGTACCAACATGGAAAACCGAAAACACCTTTTTTGTTAACAAATATGCAGATAAGAATGTGCTATATAAATGTTCTGATTTGGAAGAATAGTTCCCGAATATTTCCGATGAAATACTCCCGAAATTTTCCGAAAAAATATTCCCGAATTTTTCCGAAAAACGATTCCCGAAATTCTCCGAACAAAATTTATGAACTCTTGGTGCAAAACAGAACGTTGCGGGCCAGCGATGCTCCACAGTACAAGCTGTGTTTTCCCGCAAAAACTATAAAACGTCCAATAAAACTTACAAAAATCATTTCACTGAATAAAAAGCTGAAGATTGAAGCAAGTTGAAATCAAAGACTTTATAAACTTCTACATGTCAATAAAAGGAACAATTTGTTTGATCTACCTGGGGTTTGACAACAACAGCCAGAGCTTGCCCAGTGTTTTTTTTATTAATCCAGATACAGCCCATATAAACTGTTTGACCATGTGATTCAAGAATAAAGCTGTATGCTAATCCAGCACGAAAGATCAGAGTCTGTTTACTGCTTTCAATACTGCGCCACACGTTGGGTATCGCTGCTAAGCCCTTCACCACTGTTTCGGCTTGGTGGAAACAGTTTGTTGTACGGAGTGTTCAGCATAACTCTTGATGCGACAGTTAACCCTCGAAAACCATCAGCAGTACTGAACAATTTGCGAATTGCGGAGCAGTCTGCTGCAAGTTCAGCTTTATACACGTGAAGCATGCCAGTGAGAAACGTTTTATCACAGAGTAGAACCAGCATTTTATGACGCAGCCCATTATCAAATTTTCTATATCCAGCCAAACACGCACTTTAGCGGAAGTGTAACACGAGGCGAAAACGAAACACTTTCAACAACGACGTACTAAGCGCCAGACAAGCGCGTTGCCGCACGAAACGGGGCAGGCGCATGAAATTTTGAAGCCTGGTGCTGTCACCTGAAAAACATTCTGTTGTACCCTAATTGACGTTAAATACGATGGGACATGGGACAGATTTCAATTCCACTGTTTGAAACCAGTGGGATTCCCATGGGAATTCCATGTTTAACCTTAGAAATCGGTTGTCCACGCTCACTGAACCTATCAGGTCAGATGCACAACTTTCGTTGGTCTTCCCTGTGCTTTTATATGAAACTCCAGCTGTAAACTGAATGGTGCTTATAACTGTCGTTTAGCTCGTGACGTAAAACCGTTGTTGTCATTGGTTGTGAACTTTGACAGTTGCGTCACGAGTCTCTAATTTGCTTTCAACACTTATTTATCTTCAAAAAAGTAGCAGACATAGCACCATTGGAGTTCACAAACAGAAAGGAAGATTAAGGTGCGCAGCCATTTAAAAACGCTTGATGACACTTTTCGCACAATAAGTTTGTGAACTGTCCTGGAAAGCTTTGAAAACGCATTTTTTTTCAGAGTTAAAAAATGCGGTTTTGACAGAATTTCACACGTCCATCATATAACTGTCCAGGTTTTGGTGTCCGATAGCTTTTTACCTATAGAACTGCTCAGTTTTTTTTTGAGTCACAGTCTATAACCGAAAACTACAAGTTTAACACAAAAGTGAACGCTGTACCGAAATTTTGAGTGGCAGTGGAAAAAAAGTCTTTTCATGGTACTCAAGTAGCGACTGCAGCAGCAAGACAATGTACGAAAAAAGCAAAACGTTTTCGGTAGCGTGGCTTTTTAGTGGCAATAAATCATGCGCAGTCAAATCAAATTGAAAATTACAAGTCTCACTACATGTTAATTGTTCATGAAAAGCAAGTAAAAGCTCGATTTCACCTCAGACGAGACTACAAGGGGGAAACAGTACTTGGACGGGCAGGAAAACACACTGTGCAGTCGCCAACTGCAGCGGTAAATTCAATCTCTTTGAACCCAACAAGCTATTTCGTTCGTTAACATTCTGTTCAATCACCTTGGTGGGCCGGCAGCCCTTTGTCGTGCAGAATGCATCGGAGGCCTGTTCAGGTTCGGAAAGCGAGCCACGATGTTGTGGATAAACTCGGGACCCATTTGTTGGAGGAGGAACTCACAAGTCGGATACCACTTGGCGTGTTCACCCCAGGGATTGTCAGTCTGCCGCCAGTTCTGTAAACCTCCGTTGCAATAGAAACATTTGACCCGGTCGCGGACTCCTTGAAAGGAAAACGAAAATCAAGGCTATGCATTTAACGCCCAGCGAGCATAGGGCTCGATGCAACCTATCGGGAAGAATAGAAAACTTAAGCTACTATCGACCTACGACAGATCAGAATAATGACGCAAGAGCGGCCATTGTGAGGTCACCAAATGCAACCGGTTTAAAATTTCAAAGCGTCGCAGGTTTGACAGTTGCCAGCAGGGCTGTGGAGCCGAAGACCTATACCTGGTGTTGGATAATTTCCTTCTAAGCAATTACTGGCTGTTTCGGCGTGGTTACAACAAGGTGCTCGGAAGGAAAACTCAATTGGCGTTGTGACGCAATAATAAATTTCCACGAAAGAACTTTCATCAGTTTTATTTCAAGACAACGCGTACAGTTACGCTATGACTTAAAAAATGGAAGGTTTTCTGACTCACTCCTGTGGTGTTGAACAGCTCAGTATAAAACAATCAATCGCACGAAACTTACCGAGTGAAAAGAATCCAGCTTCAGCAAATATTTGTGGAGTGGCTCTGGTGAAATGCCAGTTGATGAAAGTGCCCACTCTATCTTCCATCGATCTCATGCTGGGAGTCACGGGTAGGTTACAAGGGAACATAATTCGCAGGTCTGACCTTTGCTGTTCAGTAAGCTGACTTGCGTCCCTGCGGGGTGGAGATAGAGCCTGCAAAGCGTTTGGAAACGAGTCACGTTATGAAAAGCAGCTAATTCGCAGTAATTGACATTGTAGCACTCAAGAATAAGATACGGGATGATCTGGTTGAGGTAGTATACTTGACGAAGCAACCTCGAAGCTTTGTTTCCAAATAAGTTTGTTTTCGCAAGATGCGCACTGCACTTCAGAACTTACCGAGTTTAACGAAAAAATAACCGTACATTCGATATATCTTACAAATCGAATGTATTCTAAGGGCCCTTGTTTTAAACAGGTAAGTTGTGCAGCGATTCATCAAATGGTTTGTTTTCAAGTGTTTTCTTCTAAATTCTACAATGTAGAGCAGCGCAGTAGACGGTAACTTTATAGTACATCAAACCAGGGGAGACAAGCGCTTAGTTGCACCGCGAATATTTAAACCATGCTCACTTGTCTACCGGTATCCTCTATGTTCCTTCTCTCGTGGCCTTGCGCCATTAAGCAGTGCGAGAAGTGCCGGATGTGCTCGCTATTGGGGTTGTCAAGCCTTCGCCAATTCCTCAACACTCCACCACAACAGAAGCACTGGGTACGATCCAGGTTACCCAGGTAGAACCAACCCGAGGCAGCCATGTCTTCTGGTGATGGGGCAGCTTCCCGTGGCCATTCTCCAGTGAAAGTTTGGAATCGGTGACTTTCACGACACAAGTTAAGTGATCGGATCAATCTTGCTTGGTCGGGATTTGGGATTGTTGCTAGTTGCCGATAGATTGGAACATCGTAAATCGGAACAGGGGGGGCAACTGGTCTGGCTGTCTGGAAGTTGCGCATGTCCAATCCTTGGTAATGTCGAAAAACTCCAGGGCTATGAAAACAGTGAAACGTCCAACTTAAAACGTTTAATGCACGGAATGGGCAATTTTTCTCGATCAGGTTTTTTCTGTAGGAATGTGCACACAAACGCATGCAAAATAGCAGCGGCAGGAAAGCGACGCAATGCACGCCTTTCATGAAGCAGGTTCGTAGATCGAAATAGGTTGCCCCAGTAAATTGGCCGGAAAGCATTCACCTTATTGCGAACAAAATAGCCACAATTATCGAATACATTATTTTATTAAACGTTTCGGCTTCTTCGTAAGCCATCATCAGGAATAAAATTCGTATTCGATAATTGCGGCTATTTTGTTCGCAATAAGAATATCCAGCAACTGCGTGCATTGTTTACCAAAAGAGCATTGACCTTGTATAGCATAATAAGATGTCGATTGCAAGTTTGCAAGCTTTCGTCAGCCACTATCTGACAACCGCAAAATTAAAAGTTTTACTTTAAAAAGCATTTTCACAGACTGACAAACGTGCACGTTTCATTTCTACGCAATTACACTTTCAGAGTTTGGTCAAAAAAGCAAAGCCTTTTTGTTTATACCCAAGAAAAAGCATTCGTTCGGAATCATGTGTTTATTCCATGTGGAGAACACTTCTCTCATACATCCGAAATTTGACATAAACACTTCTCTTTCATAAAATAAAAAATGCATGACAGCGGTTTTTTAGACCAACATTTACACACACAACTTCGTTCCGAATGGTTGTCGCACGATGCTCATCAAAAAAGCTTTCGAAAATCCCCAAACCAGCGCAAACATGTCGACACAGACCAAGTACCAGACAGACAAACGAAGCATTTGGCGCCAAAGAGGCGACACATATGACTCTGTTATCGGCAATCACGTGACTTCTGTTTCATAAGGGAACGCTTTATCACCTTAGGATTTTCGTTTTTCAAGGGCCAATGCCTTCGTAAGAATGGCATACTTTTGAGGTGCCAAGCAAGAAAAGTCAATATTGCAAGGGGTTTTGTGTGGAATGGGGCAGTTGCGCAACTTCGTAGCAGGGTGGGGGGCGTTGGAATCAGTGCTGACAGGGTAGCATCGAGAGCAAACCAGTTTTTCAAAGCTATAACATTACTCCGAAAGACAAAAATGCCAAACCCGTAACGGATTTCAGTAATCTTCTGACGGCTCAAACTGTTCGATGGATTCCTATAACGGCGAATGAGCTCATGTCTCCCCTCTCAACAACAGTGGTCACCCAACCATGGGAAACTAATGTGATTGCAAACGTGGATCTACAGACGTAACGGCCTGTCATTTTGGAGCTTCGAAATGTGCATTTTAATGGGCTACACCAGTGGTTCCCAACCTCCGGGCCGCGGACCAGTTGGTACCGAGCCACGAGATTGCAAAATGTATACTGATGGTGACACCACTCGCTTTCCAGGCATGCAATTCGTCGATTTTTCCAATGGAAGCACTGTTGCGAGAGCACTCCCAGGCCGTGGTAAAATCGTCAAGCGTTGACCGTTCTGCGGTTACAAAAAGTTGTGAACCACTGGGCTACACCACCCGGTTTAAATTTTGAACAGAAATTAGTGCTTCAACACAAGTCTTTAAGATTCTGATAGAGTCGAAAAGAGATAGGATTAATGTCACTGCTTGTCACTAGCGAGAAGCGTTAGTGTTAACAGCTGGAAAGAAGACATTTCAGACGGTTGCATATTATGCAGCATACAGTCTCTTGATTACACAGCTGTTTCCAAAGTGCAACAAAACGTGGGGACCCAGTCAGAAGTAAAAAGATGAAAACTGTGTGGAAATTAGCAAACGGGGAAAACCTACTTTACGTTGGCAGCCAGGGTGACACGAGGAACCGAAGCATTGCTCAGTAACGTAGGAGCGTTTTGCGCAGGGCTTCGGTGAGGGGTTGAAGTTGCTGTCAATACTTCACCTGCTGGGCGTTGCTGCGCGGACGCATTCTAAACATACAAGCAAAGATAGATGCACGGAGGAATATGGAGCCACATTTCTAAGATAAATAGGTATATATACGTTGTATATTCGTGAAAGAAATGCAAATACGCTGAATTGGTAAACGTATATTCGCAAATAGAACTTTTACTTGTTCGCTCCATTGTTGCCTTTTTACCTATGCTAACACAAAACTTTTGACAAGAACACCAGGCTATAGGAATGACAGAAAAGCTAGGCGTATTTTTAAGGTTAGCATGGTGACATTCGACTGCGCATTACCGAATTGCAGCGAATTAAAATACCGTACGTACCAAAACACATTTATTGAAGAAGATTGTTTTCTGCGGGGCTGCTTTTTTGTGGATAAGACAATCCGGTCATTTTTACAGTAAAGACATTTTGGTCACTGAGACATTTCGGTCATTTGCCACATGCGTATTAAAACTCACCGTAACAGTATTAACTAGTCTATATTTTCAGACATTGTGACCGAATTGACTTAATTTTTTTCGGTCATTTGAAAATAAATTCTGTCTATGACCGCAAAAAAGCTAGCTGCGTGCCGGGGAAAAGCTAGTCTCCGCTGGTTGCTGTGCGCGGAAGGCGAGACGACGAACAAACATATGTTTGAGAAATCAACACACAAACCGCGCCATCAGCCTCGTGCTATTAGGCTACGGTCCACATGCACAGCCGAGTGGAGGTCGAAGCGCTTCATTGCCCATCGGACCGGCATGCGACAGCCAGACAATCGATCCCCGCTCAGACAATCCGTCAACAAACCCCGCGTGCCTGCCCCATGTTCACCATGCTCGGTGAACCGTGAAATCCAATCGGGAGCGTGCGTACGGCACGAGCTAAGCCTTTTCCTGCTGTCACAGACGACATACAAAATTCACTTTACGACTGGCGTTAACAGACTGCGTGTGTTGGGAAGGGCTGAGCCGATCGTAAGATAGCAGATTATGCACTGAAAAAGGGTTGAACAGTAACTAAAGAAGAACAACGCAGGCTTAATTTTAAATAGACCTGTGCAAAGTTGCTTGGAAGTGACGTCTGCCTGTCTACTTGGACGTTACCACAATCGTCTTCGCCTCTAGCAAAACGACATGTTGACCTGTGGAAACGAACCAACATGTAACAGAATGTCACGGAAAGCTTGGAACACTGATTACATCAGTGGTTCTCAACCTTTTCGCTGAAGGGAGCCACAAACAGACCTACGGTTTTGTTGGTCAGGCGTACTAAAAAAAATTTAACGTTGGTCAATTGACACGTTATGCTTTATTGCAGAACGAAGTCAAGTACACAAAATATTAAAGGTGTTGTTGAAAGACTGCTGAGGGCCGCACAAAGGGTGCTTGGGAGCTGCATGCGGCTCTCGGGACCGCGGTTGAGAGCCACTGAATTACAGTAAGGAACAAACATTAACGAAAGTGTTCACAACAGGATATATAAATTAGCTTTTTCACTTGCAAAATTCTTTCACTTTTACGTAGAACGAATGTTACCTTGCATAACAATTAATCAACATCGAAGAAACAAGACTCCACAACCACCGCTCCCATCATTAGAGACCAATTTTCCGGAGTTACGGGTTTTCAAAATTATGCTTGGTACTTACCGTTAATGCGTGCATTATTACTCATGGCAAAGTATCGTTTGGAGTCATTCTTTGCGGAGCAAGGATAACACCGACCATCANGGGCAAACACCATGTAGCGTTTTCTGATCTTGTAGCACATGTTACGTGCAAATCACTNACCTTAGTTCCTTGTGATTGTATCAATGAATTTTACCAGGCACCTAAAATTTCCCAACACATTAACATTGCAGGATAACACCGTTTAGAACACAACATTCAAGACTTTTCTCGGTGACAGGAGATAAGAAGAGTCTAAAAACGCGAAATATAAAGAGAGCTTTTATTTGCAAAATGGGTGTGCATGATATTGGAATTCAGTATTGTTTTTCGTTGAGAAAGCAAGTGACGATGAAGCTCAGGGAGAATGTTGCAAAAAGACGTCAACCACGATGATGATAAAAGGTCATGAAAATCAATCAATTCACCGTTTTTCGTCCATTTGCCATAATTTCATTGTTTCTGACACAGCTTAAGAAATGGACATAAAGCAAAGCTGAGCGGAAACGAAACAAAGCAGCTTCACAGGACCCATCATCCATCATGACTGGGCACTTAACTATTCCCAAACAAAATTGTTCGACGGTGCATCGCAAGGTAACAGAATGAAAGCACAGAACGGAAATATATACATTCATTCATGCGGTGATATGAAACCACCGCTTTACGTGAAGATTTTTCGATACTAAAGGCATCGTAAACCAATGAAAACTGGAGTCCAAAAATCCCGCTTCTGGAGAAGATGCGTCATTTGGTTTCTTAAGTTACAGCCAGTAATTTGCTTTTACAGATCACGATGACCATATTAGAAGACAAGAAACTACAAATCTGACAGGCAGCGCATGGGCTTGTTTCACTCATGACGATGTGGGAGTATAATTTGATTCAAAAGCGGTTGGTTCTAGTGTTGCGATCGGAAATCCCGAGCGGCGAGTCCGCAAAGCTTCGCACTGTGGCAGCAAGCAACAACAGAGATCACCCGACGATATCACTCTCGTCGTCACACTCAGCAAAGACAATCAACTGTTCACCAGGTTCACAAGCATTATTAGAGGTCACTCACCAATATCACTCCATCGGGATCACTCTATTATTGCTTGTTCGCGCCACATACATATAGCGTTTTTCTTCACGCACATCCCGTTCGTGGTGAATCACACAATCAACGCAACGCCACCGGAGAGGTTGCAACACTAGCATCACATGTTCACAGCCAGAATGCATTAGAAACAAACCTATGCATACTGAGAAGAAAAGGGTCGGTTCTTAAAGACAAATTTCTTTGGGTATTGGAGCAGGCAAAACACTTCACTTCGTCAAACTGTCCCGTGTAATAAAATCCTGCAGCAGCAAATTTGCGCGCATCAATTGGCACTGATGCTGGGAAGCGTTGAAAGCTCGATAATCGGAAACTTTCCCGCCGAAGATCATCTGAAAGAGATTGCAAAAAGGAAAACAAAATTTGTGCCATCCATGACCAATCTGCGCATGCAATGAAAATGACAGAGAACGCTTCAATGCGTGACTGACACTTCGTTGTTGTCACCCAAGTTTGGCAAAGATTCGGCATCAAAGTTATTTGCATTACATACAGCAATACCAGTAACGCCACCATACTGTGTTAAACTTTTTGACATTGGCCTTATTTAGCATGTTGTAAAATGTATATGAACTGCGGGAAGATAACATTCATTCTTAGCTCTTTTCAAGAAAAAGAATTCATTATCCTTAAAATTACCCATTGCAGATCCATGAAATTCAATCTGAATGAAAGCTTAGCAAAGGTAGAAGTTTCCAGTGAAAAATCATGAAATGGAGGCGAAGCAAACCAACTGTTTTTCAGTCTTACAGTGATGTTTGCAGATTCTTAGGTCTTCTCATTAGTTATAGTAATGTAGCAGTGGCACTTGCATTCACTGTAACAAAAGCATACAAGAACTATGTCCTGATAAAATTCAATTCTCCAATGTATTAGCAGCCTGAAAATTAAACACGAAAAGCATATTACAGACGCAAGCAAAGACCGTTTTCATAGATTTTCCATATTTGCAATGAAAACAAATTTCTCAAAAAGTCAGCAAATCCCCAAGTTCTCAAAATCGTATCAATCACTGTGATGCAGAAAACTTTCGAATATTACACAACACAATGAATCAAATTATGCAATTTAACCTGTTTATTATGGATGGAAAAAATGATGATTATCTATATTGGCTACAAAATAGATAATCCACAACTGAATAATGCCAAATTACCTTTGAAAATTTTTTTATTCGAACTAGATAATAATAATCACTTGCTTAATTTTGTCTCTTGTTTCAAGATTTACTAATCTAGCAAGCGCAAAGCTTAAGTTAGTTTTTGCATTATTTTACACTAATCTGCACTAATGTTTGATCATGCTCTAATTCAAATTTTTTTAAATCCCTTGTTCAGCTTTGAAAAGTAGACAATATTTTCAGTACATAATAATTTGAACTATTAAAACTTTGGCTTGGCAACATAAAATTGTCCACAAAATACAATGACAACTTCCATTGCAAAATGCTGGAACATACCTGCAGCAATATTTTTGAAATGCCAATCCAGTAGCATGAATCAGTTGATGCAATGGTTAAATCTTTTTAATAAATGCTTCATCCACAATAAATTTGCTTCCTGTTAATTTTTATTTCTGAGATACTTCATTTCACAGGTTAAGACTTTGCAAACAGCAGTTTACTGTTCTTTGTATGCTACTGCTAAGAATAATTAAGCTATGTATGATTAGTGTACGGCAAGAACTACATCATCCAATAAACTCAATTCAGCCAAAAGGCTACCCAGATGAGCTAAATAATCTTAAATCATGAAAGAGTAAAAACCAAATATGAAGCTGCATATAGCACCTAAGCGTACTCAGGCATACCTGGTAATTTAGAAATTTCTTTCGCATTTCTTCCACTTTTCAAATTGGCCAGCAACTATGGGTGGGTTAGCAATGTTGGAAAGACTTTTTAGTAAAAAAAAACAACCAACGACCTGCAATATTACAATTACCACTAGTAGTAAACTTTTTAAAAGTTTGGTTTGTGTATTATGGTTTCTAGTATTTATAGCCAATTTGAGTCAGACATTTTGATCTCAACAGTGTGAGCAGATAGATTATTTGAGCTTTATTGCTTCTTGCAAAAAATAGTGGCCAAGCTTCTAATTAAGCATAAAGACGGAACAACATTTAACAGAAACTAACAAAAAATATTAAGAACACAAATTTTGATAACAATCATTATAGCTGAGACCACATCTTCGACTAAGGTAACAGACATGTATGCTAATTGTAAAAACATTCCAGGTATAGAGAGTAACCATTTTTCCATACGTTCTACAAACTTCAAAGATGCTGTCACTTCCAATTCTTAAAAAATATATAAAGAAATTCAGCCTGACGTTTTGGCTCAGGTAGTTCTTAATGTCATATGCAATCACATCTGTGGGTGTAAGAGGGAATGAGGCTGGCTGAAGCACAAGCATTCAGATTTGGCAAAGATAAGCTGAACTGAACTTGTAGTAGTGAGCTGCTTTAGAAATGCATTCAGTGATAATGAAGAAGAAACACAATGGAGAGAAAAACAAAGTGTGACACAGGGTCACTGCTGAATTAACAACGCAAATCAATACAATTGCATGAAAATATTCAGTGAAAAATAAAAGTGCATGAAGTTGTGTGAATACAGGTTAATAAGGAATGCTGTGAAGAGGTGAAATTGCATAAGTGAGATAAGTACATTGCAATGAGGGTTTAGTATCAGCAAACCATGCAACTGAGCAACCAAGAGAGCACGGATATAATTAATGTAGGTAGTGAGTTACTAGATCCTTAGCATGCATTAGAGACAAAGGATTTAGATCAGTGGTTCCTAACCAGGGGGGCGCATGCCCTTACACGCCCTACAACATGGAAAGCTTGATCAATGAATTTAACAACAAATACATTTGTTTTTACAGCTTATTTAAATCCAGGGGGCTTGAAACAAACGACAATCACTAAAGGGAGGTGTGGTAGAAAAAAGGTTAAGAACCACTGATTTAGATTGAATTCTAATTCATGGATTCTAAGCTTAAGGCTCTGAAATGTAGCGCTGGATACACAATGCTCATGATATTCAATATGCGGCTGCACATATATGAATCCACTGAATTTTACATTACCGATACTCAAAAAAATGTTACACAGCATCACTACAATATTGCTTATGAAAGAATTTCAAAATCGTGTTCAGCTTAAGGCAAAATAGCTCCAGAAGTGCTTTTGCCTCATTAGGCAAAACAGACATTGCTTTCAAGTTTTCGGAGTGCACATAGGGGTTCAGAGTGTAAATTTCCAATACCGAGCTTCATAGCAGAAACATAAGCTGAAGTCATTATTTTGGAACAAGAACGTACAGTCAAAAGAAGTGATTACGACCAACTCTGGTCCAGTACTAGTGCAGTTGCCAGTTAGTGAATGAAGCCTTACTGCAGACTGCAGTGTGGGGTAGGATGAGCAGAGTCACTGTTTTCAGACTCCATCTCACCTCTGTTCCTTTTTTTTTGTTCTAAAACTCCTGTTGACATGCTCTGAAAAATTTGAAAACATCAAGTCTCTTGTCAACATTCTGAAATTTCTAGGTAACTCAAAAACATACATTTTTAGGCAATATAGGTTATAATTAAACTACATAGTTATTATAATTTTAACTGTTGAAACACTACTGTAGTTTGAACATGCAATCATTAGACAGATATCTAACAATTTGCAACTGAGCTTTCATTTTCATTCTTTACAAAGACTGATTCGAAATCTCAATTTGAGATCAATGGTTGATCACCTACTTTCTTAAGATTGATTCCTACTTTAACCATGAGCTCACACATTAACTCTGGTCACTGAACAAGGATTGGGCCAAAAGTAAGGCATTTCAACATATGGTTAAACATAAAAACAAACAATACAGTATCAGCACATTCAACATTGATTTTCTGTAAGCTTTATTGTTTTCCGTATGTTTACCGCCTTTTGTAAGGCCCTGTGCAGTATTATTTCACTCCCTTTTTTCGCTATCCTCATCCTGACCAGGTTCCCACTAATGTTGACAAGAAATTCCTTAAAATCGATCTTAAAATTCCCAAAATTTCACAGAAATTCCCCAGATTTTGCACTAAGCATTATATTACCTTAATCTTCTTTTTAGCACTTTTTAAAAGCCTTTCACAGTTCCAACAAGCAGCATAGCGTGTCATATTGCACATTTGCTAATGTATAATAACTTAGCAGTTTAAGTCCGTTGCTATTAGAATCTGACTGTTAACGCAAAAACTGCCGTAAAGCTCCCACATTTTTACATTTTGCTTAAACTGCTGTGGCCCACTCCAACATTATGAAATTTCTTCGATGGCCACTAACGCCCGACAAATACGCTAAGCACAATGTACTTGTCCAGAGAACCTTAGTTAATCGTTGGTCCTTGAAACATCAACAGTAGTATCCTTACGTAAGTTACCAAACCAGCTGAGCAAAAATGTTAATTCATGAAAAAAGAGATTGGTTAGTCTTGTTTTGTGCCAGATTTTTCTATCCAAATTTGCTTTTTGTCAAACATAGCCTATAAGCTTTTGTTATGGTCCTTACTGTCAAAAACAAAAATATAAGTGTGAGAATTTAGGAGCTGTGTGCAGTTCAGATGTAGATGGTAAGTAATTTTGCAAGGAGATTCTAGAATATAGATTGCAAGTATCAAGTCATGCAACTTAAAATTGTCGAGCCCTGAAGACCTCCTGATATTCATAGTTGGATATGGTGCTAATAGCAACTTTCCAAATCATCAAATTGCTTTGCAAATGGTGCTGACAACCTGACAATGGCAGAATCTATTGCAAGCAGCGAGCGATTTTTCAGTAGGCTGAGACTGATCCTTTCATACCTTCCAGCCTCAATGAACTAGGGACGAGGGCAAATTGCCCGGTTTAGCTTTGATCAATATAGAAAGCGAAGAAAAACGGGAAACTGACTTTGATGAAATCATAGATGAATTTGCTTCAACGAAGGCATGGAAGTGTTGTTTTCATTAACATATTGTGTTATTTAAAGACGAAAAGCCTGAATATATTCAATATTGATGTTTTGATGAAATTGTTTTCTTCCAATACAAATAATACATGACTTGCATTAAATACTTTATTGCACCATCCGAATTAAATGTATTTTCATCTTTAAAAACAGGTCATTTGCAGCTGCTAATGTTGTGTGATTCTTTGTAAATTTCGTCAGACAGTAATACACCATTATGATAATAATGTTCATGTTTTGATATTCTTTATAATGAAAATAAATGAGTACAGAAGTACAGTATGACAATTGTGGTTAAGTTGAAGCACAACAAATGCAATACAGCCAAATCTGCTCACAAAGTATTTTACTAGGAATCGATTTCACGTTAAGCACACATTTTTAATCTATAATTACAAACAAAAACTTACAGGTGAAATGATTACAGCCAAAGAAATGTACTGAACTTTGCACTGCACCTTATGGATAATTTATAATTTTATTTGCTGAAAATCTTCAAAGTAAAAAAAAACATATATTTTCTGTTTTAAAACATTTATGTTCTTCATGGTTTATCTTTAATAAAAGTTGTACATATAATAATGTGGCGGTCGGTAGATGGCACCACAAATAAATCACTGCTAGATGGTGCCCATGAGGAACAACAACTCACTATGATAGTAGCCACCACAAACGAAAGATCGTAATTCATTTTCCCTACATATTAATAGTGCTACCTGGTAGTAGCAGAGTGAACTCGTCGAGGGAGCTCTATTGCTGCTGGTTGCTTTCCCGTTAGTTTAATGCCCCGAATTGCCATCTCTTTCCCTTGTGCTTGCCTCAGTAGTTCAAGGCGATGCACATGCAGTCAACTGCAACATGAACTTGATGAACATATTTCTAATATTTAAATTATTAAAAAGTCGCATGATTTGACTATGCCACGGGCGCAATTTAGCATATATACGCCACTACTTAAAAACCATTGTTTCCAATTATGAGATAGGTTTGTTATTGAATTTATTTGTCTTTGTTAAAAAAGCAATTAAACTACGTTTTCCAATACATACCAACACCTACAGTTCAGACCACAATAAAAGAAAAAATTTTCCAAAGCTGAAGTACCTTCTTCAGTTCTACCTTTTATTCAAACATGATTAGGGTCTACTTTCAACGCGCTTTTTAAAGGGCGGCCACACGTACACGTTTCGTTTCAATATTGCACCTTCGATATCAGAGGCTTCAATCAAATTAAACCACACGCATCCGCAGCTGTCAGAACACAAGGGATTTCCCCAACCAGAGTAGAGCGGACTGTCATATTTTGCATTCCAGATCCAGCCTGATATGTTAAAACTCAGTCCAAGTCCAAACATGGCCCATAAATTTTTTCAAACCTAAATCCCAAGTCCAAATTCAGTCCAAAAGTTTTTTAAAAATGGAGCATTTTCACAACAAAAAAACCTCATTTCTTTCCATTAACTCAGTCCAAATCTGATCCGGATCCTAAATTTTGAAGTGATTTACAGTCAGTATCCAATCCAATTTCAACAAAATTTGCTTAGTCCGGGTCCAGTCCCATCCAAGTCCAGTCCAATGCTCAACTCCGTCCCCAACCAGTTTCCAGATCGCGATCCTACCGGATTCTGAACTTCAGAATCGGATCCGGATTGGACTGGATTGTGAAAAAACTCAACCGGATCAGAAATGGATATCCAACCTGCACTGATCACTGCAGTAAAATGCTTAAACAGAGTTTTTTTCGGATATAAACCGGATTGGATCAAATATTTCGACAGGTCTACCAGATTAGGATCGGACCTGATTACTCAAAGAAAATTTTGGACTGGATTAGAACAAGGACTGAGGATGCGTAATTTTACGTGAAATCGATTTCCTATCAAAAATTTGCTGATCGATTCCTTGCTTACACCCATCGTGATCCGGTTTCAAGCGAAATTTCTGACTTGCCAAATTTCTGACTTCACACCATGTACGCATGCACAGAGTAATAATAATATAATAATAATAATAACAATGATATTTTATTGCGGACGCACGGTCCATATCACAGACACAAGAGCACAAAAAGTGTTTAGCTGTCCATCAGCGCACATTACAGAAACGGTGTTAGCACATGACCAACACTGGGAGGAGCAAAGCAGTTTATCCTCTCCACAGCTGT
>JGI24021J15306_10003327_pt1 | contig 18049 bp, 15 predicted proteins | sample Ectturendosymbi1_FD_15306 | JGI IMG/M metagenome (IMG submission 15306)
AGAAGCAAGCAGATTGTTATCCTCGTCACATCTACAGTTTTTCACTTCCCTTTGTTGTTCTACTTCCTTGCTTAACTGTATTATTTTGTGGTAAAGAGATGCTGCATCAATATATTTCAAATCAAGGGAAGGAAAGTCAGTATTTTCCGTCACCAGTCTTATTGAGTTATTAGGGTCAGCATCCAGTTCTACTATCATATCATGGATGTCTTTCAATGTTTCTCTTGCCTTTCCCACACTTTTTCTTTCTATGAACCTTTTTTCAGGAGCAATTTTGTTGTGCAGCAGAGCCTTAGTCTTTGAAATTGTCTCTTCATTGTAATATTTCAGCATCATTTGAAAGGTTGAGTCTAGAGCTGTTGATTTCTGTCTACGATGCATAAAGAATAGCAGTGAAATAACTATAAATGTAGAGTTCGCATCCTTGGCCTTTGTTTTTGCCTTGGTTTCACTTCTTTTTACCATCTCTGATTTTTTAGGTATGTGATTTTTCCCCAGGCCTCCATTCTGCAGCTCCTCTGTTTCATTCCCATGGAATGCAACACCAGCATAGTTTGAGAAGGCAAGGTTGGAACACTAGTCCAGCAGAAGTTAATCACAAAAGCAGCAGCAAAGCAAACCTACTTGTTTACAACAACCTACAAACCTTATTCAAATACAATCGAGCGAAAACGAAAACGATATGAACGAAAACGTGATTTTTAGTCATAAAGGTCTCAATACATCTATTCAGCAAAAAAATAAAGGCGTAATCTTTACTGAAATGGTTTAGTCTTACTCTTTACCCTTCAAAACAAGTGGATAGACAAAAAAATTACTTTGATACACAGTAACTGAGATATTGACGAAAGAAAGTTTCCGTAATGGCGGTCTTAAATTGCATATTGGGGGGATTGCCCAAGGATGACAGAGTGTCATCATTCAGATTCTTAAAGAGCACACCTCGGAGGTATAGAAACAGCAAAAACCTTTGTACGGACGGTATTGCAACGTTCACCAAAAATCTGGGGTTTGGCAACCGGAATATAGAGCTTGCAGTTAATGCATGCATACTGTAAATGTTTACATAAAAACTAGGAGTAATTATGAGAAAGGTGTCGACAAGTAGAAAGTAAGACGCACAATCGGCAACAAAAGTCAAGGTCCATTTCAGTTTGTGAGTGTTTGATTCTGATGTTCAAGTTTCTTGATTATTCCTTATATCTCTAATAAGCACGAAACCTGTTCGTCGTTCATTTTAATTATGTAAGCAAATTTGAGGAGTTGAATAGGCGGGGTTTTATGGTCAGTCCCGGGCGGCACGTAGCCTCGCTACGCCACTGATGGTATGCATTGCTTTTTGCATGAGTAAATGCTGCAATGTATGAATTTGAATATAATGAAATTCATCTGTTCAAAACTTCTCTGCGTTTTTTTACATTGTACATCAAAATTTCTTAGTTGATCTAATTGCACGTGGACAACACTGTTCTTTGCACTTTCATTTAATGATTTACTTTTTTCAGATTGGCGACAAAACTTTACGTCTAGCTGATTTTCAAGCTGCAAGCGTAACTAACTTACAGATAGCTTGCAATATGTTTTCTCGATAATGCGCATGTGAGTAAAAAGAAACTAAAGCAATTTTTCCCAGTCGATTAGATTTTTTTATTTAAGTAACAATGGATGTAAAAAGACTTCAAGTCCTTGCGCTGGAATGGCTAGATCAGAGGTTCCTAAACTTTTTTGAATGTGACCCAAATCTGACTTTGGTGAACACTTCGCGACAAAGTTCTTTTTGTAGCAGTAATCTACTCTTTTCTCAAGCATCTACGTTTCAGACCAGGACCGGGTTTAGCAGATGCAAGGCTCTAGGCCAGGGATGGGAAGTCTGCGGCCCACGTAAACATTTGATATGGCCCGCAACGGAACTTTCCTTACCCAAATTAGAGAAAACATCTCTTCAAAACGAGGCACCATGATAACAAGTACTTAGATAGTACTTAGCCCAGAGGAGTCACTCTTTCTCATAGTTAGATGAAAGCGAAATTTTTGGATAAAATCAACTGATCTTGCGGGCCGCCAGCGATAACGCACATTTTATGAGGCCCGTGGTAGTAAATAGTCCCCCCTCCCCCGCTCTAGGCTAATCCACTTGTGAGGTCTCCTCTGTTAGAAGAAAAAATGGAAAAACGTTAATGAATTTGCGCAAAGCCGAAAATGGCGATATTGAAGCTCTAAAATTGCGGTCAATAAAAACTTTTAAATCATTACTAGAGTGTCCCACGATCACTGCGCTTGTTGCTGCCTTCGACGCAAAAGCTTTCAATGACACGAAATCGTTGCAATCGTGCTTGGCTGGCAGGAACAGGTTGTTTTTATAAGTTTCATATCTGTGTTTCCTTATCGTATTTCAATTTTGGGGGCGAGCCCACCAATGCTCCCCAGTAGCGACGAGACTGCTTAAAAACTTCCCTTGTGCTGTCATTATTGAAATACGATTTTAGTAACGAAAAGCTATAATCACCGCATCAAGGAAAGCTTAACATAGCACAGTACTGTTGTAGACTATTAAAAAGTTTTTTTCCTGGACTTCTTCAGAGCACAATTATCCAGGAATTCATTAAAATTTGTTTGCCTACGTTTGTCGCTTTTAATGCACCAACTGTTCAGCGTGGACAACCTCTCCTGGAATATTGCTATCCTTTAATTCATTTTTAATTCCTTTGAAACTTGAAAAATGGCAGTTAGTGGCCATCAAACTAAGAAATTAGGATCCGCGGGGTTGGATAAACTAAAAACTACTATTCCAAGGCATCACCAGACCCAAAGGCGCTTTTTGTCATTTTCGTGCTGCTTCCCTATTCTTTGTCCCTTTGGGGTAGTTGTCTGTGGTTGCCATTTGGCAAAGTGGCTTTTGCTTGCTATTCCAGCTCATCACGATCTTCTCTGAATTGCTTAGCATGGGAGCAGTACAAACTTGCGCAAGTACCCAATATCAATGTGATTTCTGAATGACTGTGTTAAAGAAAATTAAAATAGAAAAAAATCACATCTAACAATACCAAACGAGTTTCACGTAACAGAATCGCCAACAAAACTAATTCCTCAGAAGAAGCAATTATGTTTTTATTGCAGGACACTGCTGCTAGCCCTATACGTATAGCTCGTATCTGCAGTACAACCTTGAAAGCTATGATCAGGTGCATTTCAAACACGAACAGCCGCAAGTTTTTTCGCCTGATTCACACGTAACAATTTGTACGATTCAGCAAACACAGGACGCAGCCAATGTGCTGTGAGCATATCGCCACAATAGTCGGTATGCGGCTTGGAAATAATACGCCGTAATACTTACTTTTTCAGCCTTGTCTCGCCCCCAAACCTTAAGTCCACCACTGTGTATAACAAACGTTTTTACGGAGTTTTAGAGTGGAACACACAAGGTTGCATCGCTGGAAACAAAACAGAAAGAAGGCGATTTCCGTTGGGTATATCACAAAACGCAACCATATTCCAAAGACTTCAAAGAAGCGCATTTCTTAACTTTAATTTTCGAAACTGAACTTATATTTTGTTTTGTTTCCATGTTAATTGCAGTGGTAAATGAATTTGGCGATTCTACTCCGCAACTATTTTCGTTGGATTTATCAGGAATTATCCTATATCTCATTCTGAGCGCAACAAAAATTATCTACAGGAATGTTATGTTAAGACAGTAAATATTTCACCCAAACTTCTGTAAATGAGATACAATATTCCACTATCTTGTGTCAGTGATTACATCAGTAACTTGCGCTTTTGCTTGTGATGCATTTCACAATTCGTGGTTGATAATTCCTGATTGACTCACTTTTGGAAAGTATCGCATTTTTGCAGCCTGTCTGTACTTCTTTTCTCAATTATGTAGAGATTAGAAACGCCCTTTATCCGAAATTCCAACACGATTGTGTTAAAATCATACGATTTATCCATCAGGATGGCTCTAGCTAGGAAAGCTAGGGGGTGATTTCAGTAATATTTAGTTGTCAAGTCTCATAACGGCTTCTCTACTGTAAGAGAGATGTGGTATAAAATGTAGTATTGTGGTATGCAAAACGTCTATGAAAAAACAATGGACGACATACTGGCGTTATATTGAGAACATTGAGGCAAATCGAACATGACGAAAGACTTGTTCGGAATTGGTTTTGATATGTTTTTTTCCGAATTGTACAAAATCGTGGGGAATAAAGTCACTTTTGTAGGTTTAAGGGGGCGATTGCCCCAATCTCCCCCTGGACCCGCTCCTGTTATCCATTCAGTTTCTACTGAGGAAATAACCTAAATTGAAAATCGCTGGTAAATTACACCCTTGACAACAAAATGAAAACGTTAGCAGCCGGTTGTTTGGCATAAGCATAAAGAATGATAAAGAGATTTTTTTGCCTTGTCTTACGTGCTGAGAACAAACTGCTGTATTGTACCTGATCAAGGAAAAATTAAAGTTTCTTGAGGTTCGACCCTTTCTCAAAGATATTGGTTATGAAAATGTTATTAAGACGAAAATATTTAATTTTTCGCCAAGGAAATACTAAGTTGTTTCAGAGAAAAAACTTCAAGCACAACCAATACAAGTATTTCCTTTCCAATATCTACAAACAGTATAGAAGATTTTGTTTCAAATTCCGGTACTGTACCTGATTGCTTGTGAAGAACGTTGCTCTTAAATTGTGGTATTGCGTCTCTATTAGCCTATATTCTACATAATGCTGTATAATTTGTAGGATGTGTGAACCATCATTTCGTCGCAAAAACAATACACTTGACTTCAACTTTCCACAAAAGAAGACGTTTCATAAGTCTATCTTTGTGTTTCAACTGCTTCGGTTTGTTCTTTTACTCGTTTGTTAACCACAGGGTAGGGAAATATTTTCATTACTAACAACAGGGTTTTTTTTAAGGCGTTTCAGGGTTTCCCGATCCTTGGGACCCGATTCAAGTCCCTAGAATTTCAAATCGGGTCCCAAGGATCGGAGAAAATTATCATCGGGTCCCTAAAATCAGAGAAACTCGGGTCCCTAGAATCAGAGAAATCGGGTCCCTGCAGATCCATATCGGTTACCTAATATTTTCCTTGAAAAAAACCTGCTAACAATACAGCTGGCTCTACAAAACACACCCAATTAGTTCAGGTTTGAATGTGTCGAAGTTTGTGAAACGCAGTCTGAATACGTGAAAACTTGCCGGGAACCAGCAACAAAAGAAACGTATGACAATATAATCTTCTATTCAATACAGCCTACGCTTCAAGTCACCTCAGCAACAGTCCCAGATAATACAGGTATGCGTTCCATTTTACATTGGATACCCCAGCATTGATTCTTCGTAAGCAGAGTTTATTGCCAAGGTTGTGGGAGAAACGTTGTGAGGGTAATGGATTGCGATCTCTTACATATGTTATAATTCTTCACAAGTATTTTTCAACTGGTTGATTTGTGTTGAAAGTTTCTTAAAGAAAATCATTCAAAGCAGGTAGTAAGCAGTGCAACAGCTTGTAAGCCACAAAACCTTGAAATTATCTACATCTTAATGTTAAATATGCATACTGCAATAACTCCTGTACATTAAAAAGTATTTTATAGGTAAATGTGCGAAGGAAAGATATTACAGTATAAATTGCTTCACATGTACAAAAGACGTGCAGCAAAGCACATGCAGTTTTTATAACGAATACCATATGCCAGTCAAATCCGCTTATGAAAAGGACATAATGTAGACCTTTCAATACCAATTTTCGGATTTGTTAACTTAATGAAACCTTTTCTGTGACGCGTAGAACAGCAGTCGCTTTTCTGAATGCAGCGGCAAGCATTACTTTCGGTTTTAGTATATATCACTACGACGTCTTGATCTCGACATAGCTTGAGAAAGTTCGATTCAGACTGTTACAGGCAAGTACAGTAGGCTACACTTGATGATTATTAAATTAAGATGTTTAAAAGTTTTGCAAAGACCTTGAAACCTTTGTGAAAAGTACTCACTCCACAAAAGGTGATGCTGAAATCATCCAGGTGTTTTTAGGCAAGCCTGCAAGTTTTTCAAACAAAACTGTAGGTCTTTCCAGTGTGAGAAGCAATGATCCACATTTTACCAAACAGTTTTTACCTTGGTAGATCCTCGCGTGTGGTTTGTGATGTTCCTGAAAAGAGTCTCTTTTGGTCCAAACAAGCCCATGACATATGCATGGTGACAATGTAAGCAATGACTTTCACAATAAACTAAGATTTCTTTGAAAAAAGGATGGTAACCAGTATTTATGTGCAGTTCAGTTAGTCAACTTCCTGTTACACGGAAATACACACAGCATGAATATTTGGCAACAAGGTTACGGAAAAGATTCAATGGACACAATTGACACAGTACCTTGACAAATAGAGAAAATATGCGTAATTCCTAGTAGCGATCTAAATGCATAAAATGTTTTCCGCCGGTGTTAAAAAAAATACCAAATAAACACCGATTGACAGATTTCTGCCAATAAATGCCAAAACACAGCTTTGCTCCAGAAAAAAATGCAACGGCATAAAAGGAAGATAATAAAGTAATGTTTTAATTTTATAGCGCTCTAGCAGAAAACTTTGCAATTAAACCGTGCAGTTGTTGTTCAATATATTTGAGCAAAGTGTAACTACTTTAACAATAATAAGTATCAAAGGCCAACAACATGGAACCATTGCAAAACCCTATACAAACGACTCTATTAGAAAGCTAAATTGTGAAAGCATTTTGATGTTGACCTTTTTCTAAATTTCATAAACAAAGTGTAGCAACATTCCACATATTAGTAGAATTTCATTTACATTATTTCATCTGCAAACTTGTTTACCATGAGTACACTGATATTACGTGTTCCGATAACCTAAAGTAAACGGTGTCTTTTTGTTTCAGAAACTTTAAATTCCCACGTAATTAACTTAAGCACAATGTTCCTGCTTGTAGGTGTTTTAGTTGGTGTTTGGAATTACTTTAGGTCACTTTTTAGAGCAAGCAACCAGCAAAACATAGGACAAAACAGCATTCAAATTACCTTAGGGCCCTTGATCGTGAAGGCTAGAGACAAACCGGCAATTGTCATTGCTGTTGCATGTGGTGGTTTTATTGTCGTTAGTACATTTTATATATGGGATGCAAAAAGCAATTTTTATCAGTTGGCTGATGGAACGCATCCAATTGTCAACGCCCTCCGCGAGTCACTTAAATTCCACTTCCATAAACAGAATAATGACACAAGCCAACATTCAGCGGTCTTGAGGCCCAATGAACAAGACCAATGCCCTGGAAATCTATCAGAGACTGAANAAATAGGTAAGAAATAGAAAAAGCACTGTTTAGATAAGAGTGTTTGCTTCTAAATTAGATNTACTGTTTTTCATGTAGGTTTATTGATTTGCTGCTTTTCACTCTTTCGTTTCAAATTAACAACATTTTTAGATTGTGCTTCATCAATCCTTTTTGCCGCAATACCTCCATCCACGATATTTTAAAATCTGGTAAAACTCACCAATTATTATTCGCTGCTAAGAAAGAAAAAGCAAAAGTGTATCAGGTTGTTCCAGATTCAACTGTTGCAACAAAATTTCCGAAAGTACACTTCAGAAAATCCTGCACGAGTCCCTCGCTAGCAATCACACAAAATGACATCAAAATTATAGTACAAAATTCAAGATAAATCATGATTTGTTTAGTTTTCTCTGTTTGCCTTTTTTTGGGCAAAACGGTTGTTACGTGGTGGTTGCCACGTCCTCGGATGCACCCCACATTAAAGATTCATTACTAAGCACACTATGGTTTGAATTCACTTCAGAAAATAAAGCAAAGCCTTTGTCAAACAACAAATAAAAACACCTTTAGCTCAATTGTTGCCGTTATTCTCCAAGTTCAAAACACGGCAAAGAAATGTGTCACGGAAAAACATTGCATGCAGAAGTTTGTTGTTTGTGAAGGTCATTCCATCAGGAAGTTTTGAGATGTGTTGTTAATCCACATGTTTGCGAATTGAGTTTACAGAATATACAACGTCCACTGAAACATGTTTAAAATACTGAAATACTGAACTTCTGCAACTAATGCTTCGTGGTGCAGAATACAACAAAATTCCTATGAATTCTGAAGACAGCCATTTTGTCTTTTTTTCTCATTCTTCTGTGAGCTTCGCATACAGAATTGGCAACACCATTCTTTGCAACAGATTTACACGTCAACGATCTAATCTTGTTTATGCAGAACTCGTTGACTTTGTCAAAAATCTCTGCAGCATTTGCATTACCTCAAATGGTTTGACACATTAGAGTTCAACTACTGTATTCTATTAGTTTTTACATCCGGAAAGCTACAGACTACCATGAGCTAAGGTTAATCACTAATAACAATGTCTTCGTTATCAATGCCATGCCGAAACAGAAATTTTTGAAATTGTTTCTTTTTTAACTTGCGGATATGTTGGCGCATGGTCGTCCATCTGTCCATCAGAAAGAGGAATTTTCTCAACTACATGAATTTCGCCTGTTTCAAGTTCCAACGTGAATCAGTTCAGCAGCAGGTGCCAAACATGTTGCGCTGCGCTTGCAGGTTCCGTAATTGGTGGTTGAGATTTCACTACGCCATGTGATATTTTTAACGATGCCAGCAGGTCATTGTTTTAGGTTAAGAATACCATTTATTTTGTAAATGAATTACGCTGTTCCTTGCAAGCAAATAGGTGCCACTGAAATACTTACTTGAACGTCTGATGCTGCGGCAGATGCTCTTTTATGAATTGATTCGTGTCTTTTAAAACGGATACCTTTCATTGACTAAGATCTAATCGGAAAGACATTGGGCAAGTGAATAACAATTTAACTCTTCCAATTTTGGCTGAAATGCTTTATACATGCAGACATTGATCCATTTCTCCTTCTTTGGTCGCCTCCGAATGTGTTTACAGGAAGGTTTCATATACAGAGATCTTAGCAGGGAGTCCAAAAAAATGAAATCTGTGCAATCAAATCTATTTCAAAACTAAACAATAGCATTATATAAATTAACCAATCAAACAAACAATCCATTTCCAAAAATTAAAATTTCAAGTATAGTTTTATTTTCCCCAAATTTTATTGGACAAATATACCTGTATTGCACTAAACAGGGTGTCAATGCTCAAACACGAAACGTCGCTTCCAACTAGCACCTAATAGAAATCAATATTGGGGCGCCGCTCGAAAAAAATTATATCGGACACAAAAAAACTGCTAAATCGGAGCATGCTTTAATTCTACCGGAACAGATTTAACTAAATCAGAACATATTTAGCTACATACAAATAGAGTCAGCTACATCAGAACGGATTTAGCTAAATCACATCATATTTAGCTAAATCAGAACATATTTAGCTGAATCGAAAAGGATTCACAACTATGCAACAAACATTACAACTGTTGTGCAACAAACGAAACAGTTCCACACGTCACATTGCAAACATGTTACCGAGCAAACAAAAGAAATAGCAAAATGCAAACGTGACGAATGCTATGTGTATTGTTCTTTGTTCTTTTTTTTCAATGCACAAAATAGTTCAGCACGCGGACGCTGATAAGATCCCGAATTTGACCCAACATCCAAAACGTTTTGTGGACCGCTTGTTTTTAATCCATTTTTACTCCTTTGCTTGGTTAGTTAGTGGTTTTCATATGATTCAGTCTTCCTTAAAGATTCTCACAAATTCTTTGAGAGGACGCATTTATTTTCCTATTACGCGTGCAATAGCGGACCCTCTTATTTTGTGTTTCGTTCTTTCTGCTGGGCTTAAAATTTGAAGGTAAGCTTTTACGGGCATTGCCAGGCGACAGGCCGGGTTTAAAACAGCCGGTAGTTTTGCAAAATGATGTTTTACTCATACATAGAAACTGTTGACTCTTGACGTTCCGAAAAAAGTTGGCTTCAACATCATATCTAAATTAGGAGCGACGTTTGCACACTGTACCGATAAGTAATTGCCTGTGGAAATGCCATGCAAATTGACAAAGAAATCAATTAACGATAATCAACCGGCGAGTAACTTTATATTCATAGAATTAAGAAGGAAATCAATTAACAATAATCAACGGGCGAGTAACTTTATATTCATGGAATGAAGCCACCCTAACCGGGGTGCTGCATGTACGTCATGGCTTGGCACGTTTTAAGTTTTTTATACTGGTGTTGGCAGAAAAAAAAAACTTTCTTTAGCCTTTTTCAAAACCAAGCTGTATTTTTATTTTAAATTTATAGAACTTTTTCGGCCTGTTTTTTGCCTCTTTGGCATTTATTGAAGCTATGTATTTGTCGCATTTTGCCTAGATCTTTGACGTATTTGATCCACTTGAACCTGAAAAACCTGATAGGTTTTCTATGAATGCTCTGTGAGTTTACACTTTGCCATAGACCAGGGGCGGCCATACTACGGCCCGCCGACCAATTTAATCTGGTCCGCCAAATACTTTGCACATATTTTTCAGGCACCGCGTTTCCGACTCTGTACTGTATTGCAACAGCATTGGCCGCTGCTTGCCACTTGTTGACTTGTCTGCCGCAGCACCACTTAGCTGCAAGCAGCTAAACTGTGGATAGTTGCAATTAGCTGATTCATTGATGTATGAAACTTTCATTAGATAGAAGTGCAAATGAAACGATGTGGTCTTATGGTATTATACTACAATACATGGTATTATACTACAGTGTGGCCTTATAAATGGTATTATATTGTTGCAACCTCTCCGGTGGTGTTGCGTTGATTGTGTGATTCACCACGAACGGAATGTGCGTGAAGAACAACACCATAGATATATGTGGCGCGAACAAGCAATAATAGAGCGATCATGGCATGTGAACTCTATTGTTGCTTGCTGCCACAGTGCGAAGCTTTGCGCATATGCCACTCGGGATTTCCGATCGCAACAATACTACAGTGTGGTCTTATTAACAGCATCCGGCCCTTCAGTAGCCAGCAAGTCGCGAATTCGGCCCTCGCGTCAAAAAGTTTGGCCACCCCTCCAATAGGTATTTTTGTGGAATTGTGAATCTAACGTATCGAGCACTCGTGTACCAGATTCCGAGTGATCACAAACCATGGCATGACGCTTGTTTGCATTTTCAAATTCTGCATTTTATTTTTCCAGACACTTGGAAGTATTTTCAATTAAGAATTTTCTATGAAAGGAAATAGCAACATGTCTACCCATCGATATACTTACTTCTGGAGATATCTTTTTATACTAAATTTTGCAAGATGTGGAAGAGGATTTCTGGTTTAGTTCCGCGTGTACTTTTGGAATGTAACGAATATACCAGTTTTTTTTNAGGAAAATGTTAGGTATCTGGNATGTACCAGTAGGGACCCAATTTCTCTGATTCTAGGGACCCGATTTTCAATTTTAGGGGTCCGAATCGGGTCCCTAAAACACCTTAAAAAANCCTAAATATACATTAATTTATATGCAATACGTTCTNAGCTTGATTTTGTAGCAGCGTTTCGTTTTTGCCNTTGCACATCTGACTAATTCAAAAGTCAAAATTTTCGGCCTGTTTCAGCTTGTTTGGCATTTTGTAAATCTGTGTGAGATGTTTTGTCAAAGATTTTCATTTTTGTCAAACACGTATTTGTTTTCAACATCAGATTCCGCGATTGCAAATATCAGGCCAAAAGTTTATCAGGTTAGAGCTTACAGTTTGAATAGGTTTGGGTAGTTGTCTCAGTCTGATGGTTGGAAGATTGAATGTAGAGTAAAATAATGATTATAAAAAAGCTCTGTTTCTAAGAGTTCTCTAAAACGTAAGCAAACGCACTGGATTTTCAGGTGGTCTTGACACGATTTGCGCTTACTACAACGGTTTTGTTTTTTAGAAGATTTTATATCGATCTTTCTCTTTAAAAAACACCCCAATAGTCAGGGTGGCCAGATTAGACTTTTTTAGGTCAAATTTTGAAATTTTGGCCTCGTTTCAAGTTGTTTGGCCTACAAAACTTTAGTTGGCCGTTTGCCCTTTCTTTGGCTTAATCTCAAGTTGGTTGATCTGCAAAAATTCGTTTGGCCTTTTGGCACATTTTTGGCCTTTTTACGCTGAAACAGGTTCCGTGAAGGACAATAGTACTATTCCATTTTTTCGGCAACACATTTGCAAAATTTTTGTGATAAATTCTATATTAGACCGACGCCCGCGTTCTGATATTAATAATATTTGAGGGGTGCCAGTTTCGAAATAAAGTTTTTGCCTAATCACTGGAATTGTGTGCACTCACTGCACTGTGTAATGTGCTGTAAGCACTAAGCAAGCAGGACGCTTGCAGACAGTTCTGCGTCTTCGCGATAGAAATGCGACAATGATATCAGGCTTTGGTGGTAGGTTTATGGACCTGTTATTGTAGTCCGCGCACGTTCTATGATCTTGCTTTAGTCTTTTTCGTGATTTCACATGTAAGTTTTTGCATACAAATTTGCTGGACGGAAGATGCGTCGCTGACGCTCGATTTCCCAGCAAAGCAATTTGCGATCAGATTCACCCTTGTGATGTCCTAAGGACGTCAAGAATTGAAAGGCTGCAATGATTCTGGTCGGAAGTATAGGAGCTATTGGAAGATAACTTTCATATGGGTGCAGAAAGCTGTCGATGGGTCAGTATGCAAACTGTCGCACTATTGTACCCAAAGTGTGCAATTTCATAAACCATGAAAAGTCAGAAGTATCAATAATAATGAGCTCCAGCCCAGGGGAGGATCCAGCCTGTGAACGTAGGGGTGACGATTTCGGTAATATTTGGCAGTCAGTCTCATTACGGGCTTACTTTGTAAGAGGGTTGAAGTATACTTCACAACACTGCTGTGACAAAAAATTTGACGTCAAAATGGCCTTGTATGGCGAATGTTGTTTTCCGAATTTTGTAAAATTGTGGTGAAAAAAGTTACTTTCGTAGGTTTTAGGGAAGATCGCCCCAATCGCACCCTCTGGATCCGGACTTCCTTTAGCCTCACGTACAATGCCAAGCAAGAGTTAATCATACCGTAATTTTGAAGAATTCTTTTTTTTATTCTTGTAATTTCAATTCTTTCTTTGTGACAAAGGAATGGCAATACCGCAATCAAATTTGGCTTTTTTCTGGCCTTTAAACTATCGGTTGGGCCTTTTCTGGCCTCTTTTTAAAACTGTTTGGCTTTTTATTGACATATTCGTCTGGCAACCCTGCCAATAGTTACCTTTTTATGCAAACATTTACCTTTTTTGCATATGAAACATCACGTTCCGAATTATCAAAAATGTTGCATAGAATTTTCGCGTGAGATCAAATTTTTATCCAGTCAAATGGCTGGTTTTCTGTGATTTCTACATTGTGATATACGGCCTATAAGTAGGGATCACGCTTATTTCTGATTTGTGCCTAGAACAATATCTTGGAAAATGTCTATGCGCTTATTTCTACGAAAATGCTTATTGTTCAGTTGTATGCTTTATTTTTAACTTTGATGCAATAATAACACCTCAGTGAATTTTCAATGTCAAACTTTTTATTTGCGCAACTAAACTAACCAACTGAAATATTGAAAAGGCTGCCAGTGAGTTGTAAAAGCGCTCCGTCAAACAGGATTCATTGATTTCTGCTTTGAGCTCTTAATGCGCGTTGTTTGAGTGAAAGCTGAAGATGCCTGCTCGGTAGGAGAATTATTTACTCTGCAAATATTCAGTGTCTGATTCTTTACTGTGAAAGATTTTGTTGCGATAGATCCTTTTATACAGACTTTGTTAAAATATGTCGTTCAATGTGACATCACAAATCATCATTTGCGTGCAATCTTCCACGGACGTTGATTGCCATTTGCAATATACTGTAACTTAGGGATGCTTGCATTTGAAGTTTATTGTAATGCATAAGCATGTCTTTCTTCGGAAACGTGCTTAATTTTCGCTCCAGGAAGATGTAACCCTGACCAAAAAGTACAAAATACGTTTTTTAGTTTCTCCTGAGGTATAGTGTTCGCATAGATATACCTACATTTTTGTTTCATATATCAGTCCATGTCTGGTTAGGTTGAAATTCATTTAGGAGGAGGGTTGAGCAGTGGCGTTTGTTTATTTTATTATTTTGCTGCAGTTATTTTAAATGCGCTTCCACGCAGTTGCCCAAACGTCGTGCGAGACATTGCTAACTAACAATTATTTCTAATCTCGTCTAGGTGGTCTGATTATGGCGCACAGAACCTGGGCCAAAGCTGTAGTTCCCACGTTTATCTGCCGTTAGTTGCGTGTCAAACTTTTCTTTCCGTCACGGTAACATTGCTGCTAGCGGGAAATTTCTCCAAGTTAACACGATGCAATCGCTTTATAGTTTCATTGTCGCATGCAGTGGTATTCGCTAACAGGTTGTTTTTCCCACAGGAAGCCAACATGCAATCATAGGCTTTCTGAAATATATTGCAAATAAAAACAGCAAACACATTACGTTTTGAAGAAACATTGCTTGGTTGAATGCATTTAAGATTTTTTTTTCGATAGCTGACGATAAATGTTACAACGGATGAAACATTTTTTTACATTTTTTTATGACGCTCCAATTGAAAATATTTGATGCTTTGCAGATAATCAATGTGAATATCTCTATGCACAGCAGATCGAGATGCAAGATCTTATTCTGGAAATGAGGAACAGTTTCTTTCAATTACAACTCATGTTTTACATAGATAAAGTAGAATGTGAAAAAAGAAATAATCGACTTGTATCCACGTTGAAACAAAGCAAAATGTCAAATTTAAAACTTATTGAAAAATGTCGTTTATTGCTTTCTTTACTGAAAGATGTTTCTTATAAACTCAAAATCTGTGAAATACTGACTGTGATAAGTTGGGTATTTTCTTTGATTCTCGTGTTGCTTTTCGTATATGGAGTTATGGTCTTGAATTGGAAGGGGTTTGACAAACGATCTCTTGCGTTTTTACTTCTGTTAATTGTCGTAGGTTTACTTGCAACATCAGCGTTTGGCGTATTGTCAGATTTGTTACTGTAATTGTTTGCAGCGTCACTAGCAACTGTCATTAAATTCGAAAAAATCCATGAGTCTTCAACAAACGTTTCGATTAAGTTTTTGTGTCGTAATATCCTTGGTTTTGAATAATTTCCGTGGCCACTGAATCAGATTTGTTCAATGGCCGGAACAATTTATGTCCATGATGAACCAGCACTTATCACGCGTCGTCGCAAACCACATGCATTTTTTACTTAAGCTTCTCCCTTCAAGCACACTTCGTACAAAAACACCAGCAATCTGTTCGTCATTTTTCTAATTGATCCAAGCTTTTGTTTTAAGCTAAATTTCTTGATTTACGAAAAACTGCTGACTGCTATCTTGCGTGAACTTGATTTTGTGCTATTTATGAGAATTAACGTTACTAGGAGCTTCAGTGCCGTTAGCGACAGTTGGTGATTTAGTTTGTCTGATTTGCTGACCTCTACAATTAGAATGTTTGTACTTTTGAGGAAGCGTCGTTTTCTGGAGTCCTTCGTTATAGACACCAATGGTAATGTTTTGAACTGCAATACTAAAGACCTATCTCCTTCTGTGTATAAATCTGCATTTGAAGTGAAACAACGTAGTACTTGCGTATAAATCTGCATTTGGAGTGAAACAACGTAGTACTTTTGTATAAATCTACATTTGAAGTGAAACAACGTAGTACTTGTGCATAAATCTGCATTTGGAGTGAAACAACGTAGTACTACTGTGGATAGTGGTTTGTCCTGGGGATCAGTGTCACGTGACACGGTTACGTTTCAACGCTTCCTTATAGACCGTTTTTTTCAAACACTTTTTTTGCTTTCTGATTACTTTTGACCTACAGGCCCGGGTGTGGTTTGAACACCATTTGTTGTTTGTGTAGCTGATGAGTATGTTTTGCGCCTTGATGAAGGTTGGTCGTTGACTGATCGAAACGTCAATGCAATTTTCTTTTGTTTTGTTTCGTGAACGTTTGCCAGTTGAGCGTTTTAAAATATATGTTAAACCAAAATGTTTGGACACATTCGTTAATAAAATAGAAAGTTATAAGTAATTAGTTCTTTCCCAGGCCGCAGGTGATCCCAAAGATTCAAATTAAAACAAAAAGCCAAGCAGCGTTTTTGTAAACCATATTTCGTAGCTTTGCAAAAAAAATTTTAAGTTTTTTTCCATCTCCTTTAGTTAACTTTCCAAACTACCATCTTCTGGTAAATTACCGCTTTCACTTGGATTGCTCAGTTTTCAGCAATAAGATGCCTCTTCGTGGTTCCTGGTTTTACCAGGGGTTCTTATACGCTATGAGGCATTGAACTACAGGGTGACAGCACAACATTTGAATGTTATTTTTCGTCTGTAGGCATATCTGTCTTTGGTCTTTAGACAAGTGCTTTGACGAATTTAAAATTTACGAAGTTTATAGAAATTTGAAGATGTGATTTCCGTCGGATGCTGCTTCAGAAATAAATCGCCGTGGTGGTTCTATCGTGAGTCAAGTCTTGGTTTTGGGGAATTACCAGTTTTATTGGTATGGCCAGCAGGCTTGGCTTGGTTATTGCTCAGGTGTAAATGAAATTGTACGCCGTTGGTAGCATTGCCCTGACAAGGCAAATATTGTTCCCACCATAGCTGAGGCTTGAACAAACGCTTTAGAAGAACAAGCACGTTTTTCAGCAACTCAGCAAGTTTTGTCAAGATCACCGGACAATAAAAAAGTAACTTGCTCTATGTCCAAAGAACTTCATTATTTCAAAACCAAGCACATTTCCCTCCCAAAATACGCGGGTTTTACGAATCGAAAGACGCAAAAAATACATGAAAAATTTCGAAATTACGCCAATAGCCTACGCCAATATTGGCAGTCTGTACAAGATCCATTTTGTGATGTATTCCACGCTCGCAGGAGTACATGCAAAAAAAAGTAAATTAGGTTGAGAAACGAAAATGTGTTATTTGTGTTTTAGAATTTTTGTGAGGTTTTGCACTTAAAGTCTATTCACCCAATATGGGAACCTACATTCTACTAAAAAATACTTGTAACTCTGCGACATCAGTATCAATCACAAAAAAGTTGAAAAATGTGATTTCACACCTGCTATAGCCGAAAAGCTTGCTCTGAAATTTAGGTTCTTCTTCCACAGCGCCAGTTGTACAAATGATATAATGCTTTTTTTCCACAGTGCCAGTTGTACAAATGGTATAAATGCTTTTTCAATGGGCCAAATGCTTTTGGAGCCGGGGAAAAAAGTTTTAGATGTGGGAGTCGGAGCTGGGCCAAGAACATTGGATGCCTCGAGGTGGAGCCAGATCCGGATCCTGATATTTGAGTTCCGGCTCTGCGGCCATGGTGGATCGTGGACCGCACAGCGGGAGGCAAGATCGCATTGCAAAGACGCCTCACTGCTAAAGGTTTGATGAATTTCATTGCCCTTCTGGAACAACCGCCGTTTCATAAATATTTGCGGTTTGTGCAGCATCATGATCACTTGCAGCAAATTTTCAGAGCGCTCTGACCTTTTCAAATTTCCAAGCTGTTTCATGAAAACAACTTAAAACATTTCTTGTCTAATGGAGCATAACAAGATTTGCCGTGAAATCTTAGGTCGAACCAACCAATCCCCGAAATTGGTTTCAGTGATTGGTTGGTCGAAACAACCAATCACCGAGATGAGTCACGCAGATCGAACCTGCTTCAGTACACAACACGATTTCTTTCATGTCCCGAAACAACAATGCTTAGTTCCTCATTAACATTCTAAACCTTCTTGCCCGAGAAGGGTATAAGTGGTTTTTGCACAGCTTTTTGTTGGAAAATATCTGGTCCGCTTTTCCCACATTGGGTGATTATCCCGCTTGCTTGATATAAACAGAGCTTATGCAGTTTTCGAGAGGACTGCTCGAAAGAGCACTTGGAAAATCAGTTACTAGGAGAATGAGCTTTACATGTTCATTTTAAGCATGACCACATTGCGATGTTAGTATGGATGCCCCAGCTGGACAAATGGACAGTGGCGATTCTAAGGGGGGGCGGGCTGGG
>JGI24021J15306_10003329_pt1 | contig 18044 bp, 11 predicted proteins | sample Ectturendosymbi1_FD_15306 | JGI IMG/M metagenome (IMG submission 15306)
AAAGTTCCCGCGGTCACAACGTCGGCCCTCCGTCGTAACGCCACCAAGACTCAAGGTTCCTGCCCACAGCGATCCGGTGAAGCGTTGGAACTTTCGCAAGGCCGATTGGAAGCGCTTTTGCCTTCTCACAGATGAATCCGTTGAGAGATTGCCACCTTCGGACACATCAAATATTGAGGGGGCATACCAGGGGCGCAACCAGCTCTTCATTTCGGGGAGAAAATTTTCATGAACTTTCATTCGATGACGTCATCGTGCTTATTCAACCGTGATACAACATTTTCGCAAGCGGTCACAGATAAAGTTCTCTTCGCAACATTTTCGAAAACGAAAACTTTTTATTTTGAATCAGGCCCGTAACTAAGGGGTGCAGGTATGGGCGCAATTTTGTTGTAAAATGGGTGGGACAGCTTGGTGCGAAACCAATACAGTCATCGGGTCGATTCAGATGTACAGTTTTATAAATACAGGTTCCCAATCTTGTTTTTAGAGGTGTTTTGAAAGCAACACTGATCACGCTTTGTCCTTACAGATGATTTAAAAAATAATATACTTAAATTTGTTACTGGACACGGTCTACACGTACATTTCCACAACATGGTCAGCATTCCAAACTTTTACAAACGTACAGCGGGACCACATAAAACGGCATCTGCTCTTACAAGTAAAAGCCATGAACTTGGCAATAAGTAATGTCAACGATTCTCATGCAGGCTTCTTTTCACGCAACATAGAAATACGTAGTTTAATTGTTAGAATACGTCTATGGAGACTTGTGGGACCATGTCTTTATCGTTAAGATTTAGTCTGACTTCTTAGTGAGCACCAAGAGCACAGTTATATTTGCTGCCGCGAGTTTTCGTTATTCATCTGCTCAGTAAATGTATTGTTTGTTTCTTAAAGTGTTGTTTTTCTTTATCTAGCCTACTCTGACAAGGAACACTTCAAGTGTTAATACTAAAGTTTTGTGTACTTAAAGAACCAAATACCTAGTAATCATTGTCAAGAACTAGCACAGTACTATACAACAACTGCCACACTACCATGGGTGTAGTCAGGGGACACTTGGGCCAAGGTCCCCAAAGTGCATCATTTCCATAATTTGCCTCCATTTTGCCAATTTTACAGAAAGGTCGTTCTACGGTTAATTGAGTGAACATGGTGACATCATCGAAACGCCCACAAAGTTGTCCCTGTCAAAGTTTTCTAGAAAACTCGTTCCTCAGATTGAACCGTCACAATACGCGTTGAATCATCACAAATAAGTAACTACAATGAATGGTACTGTTGCTAAGCAGTGACTATGGCGTAACAAAGACGACTTAGAAATTGAGTCGCTTCTTAGCCAAAGTTTCAGTTTCAAGGCACGTAAAACACACATCACCGCCATTTTCACGCATTTAGTTCTAAAGCGGTACAAAAAGAAAAATCTACGATGTTTATTTAAGGCTACGACTGAGACTGCAGAAAATGGTGAGTTGTATTTGTAGCACGCCAGAGTTATCAAACACGAATTTTTGCGATGGTCTTGAAAAGAAGCTTATATCACCATTATGTGAGACACAGCAAACGTATGGGCCAGAAACAGCTGCGAAAAGCGTTACTCCGTGTTTTGACATGCTATTAGTGATTACAAGTGTTTAGATAAAAGTTTGTATTTCATAATCACCAACTTCTACATGTAGCGTAAAGCCGGTATATCAAGGGCTTGATTAACCTGAAAATGTTTGGAATTGGGGAGTGCAACTGCCTCCATTGCCCTCCTGGCTACGCGCCTGTTCCGATCTTTAGTTTCTTAGATAGTTAGCTGGATCAAAAACACTGGCACAGGTGGAGTAATGTTGTTGTAATTGTTACACGTTACTTCTTGGTTATTATACTGTAGATCTCATTCATACGAAATGTGCTTATACCTGAAAGATTAAAAAATGCTTCTATGCAGTGGTGTGTTTAAGGGGAGGCGAGCGAGGTCATAAGTAAGTACTCTGTTTTCAAAGGAGGCCCCTACAGAAACTGTAATGTACAGGTACTTTGCTTTCAAAGGAGCCCCAACAGCAACTACAATTTGAAGGTAATTTGCTTTCAAAGGGGCCCCCAACAGCAATTGAAATGTGTAAGTACTCTGCTTTTAAACTTCATTGAAGGGGCCCCTAAAAGAAACTGTAATGTGCAGATACTTTGCTTTCAAAGGGGCTCCCAACAGCAACTCCAACCTGCAGGTAATCTGCTTTCAAAGGGGCTCCCAACAGCCACTGACATGTGTAAGTACTCTGCTATTAAACTTCATTGAAGGGGCCTTAAAGAAACTGTAATGTGCTAGTACTCTACTTGCAAAAGGGCCCCCAACAGCAATTGTAATGTTTAAGTACCTTATTTTCAAAAGAGCCCCAACAGCACGTTTAATGTGCAGGTACGTTGGTTTCAAAGGGACGACCAACAGCAATTGTAATGTGTAAGCATCTTGCTTTCAAAGGGCCCCCAGCAGCAACTTTAATGTGTAAGTTTCTTGCTTTCATCTTCGATTGCCTCGTCTTCTGTTTTCGATCAATTTGATTAATATAAGTTTATCTTATATTAATTCCCCAACAAGGTACTGAAATTCAATAAACATTTTTTGTGCCTTTCTTACTGTGTGCACATTAACTTTTAGTTATCGAAGCTACATATAACTCTGAGGGGAGCTTCTCATCAATCGGAACTAACGCATATCACTCCAGAACATTAGGGAGGCTGGGAAAGCAATTTCAATCGTGGCAAGGTATGACGTTTTTGTTACGGCGAATTACAAAACCACAGTAGCAAGTGTATTTGGAAATTTTAATATTGCTCGAATCATGCAAGGTGTTTAACAGAGCATAAACAAAAATGGCAGCATCATAGTGACATACCACTTATTGCTCAAATATTTAGCTTTAAAAATCTATGCGTTTTACAAGAATGATATCAGTTTTTGCTTGCAACTAACTTACAAATTTTCAACAAATTAACAACTTGGTTTTCAACAAATTAACCAAAACCAATCCGGTAACATTCATTAAAGAACAAATCTAAAAACATGCATCATTTTCATGTTGCTATTTGGTCATCTGAGCTACCGGTGTTTGAAAACAAATTTCTCCTTTCTTGAGTGTTTGCTTTTGCTTTCTTCTTTCTACGCAAACTATATTGATTTTTTCTTTGTTTCACCTCATGCACTGTTGCACTGTTTCAGCAAATAACCATCCTAATCTGGAGCGCACCTCTTGCCCAATTAGTTTCGCAAAATATTTGTTTGCTTTTCGCTCACTATTTTATTGCTTTTGAAAATTCCATTTATATGTTAGCAGTTCATCTCTTGCCTGCCGACGTTCTCCTAACATCAAAATTAAAATCTTGCGACTTGCGACTCATTAGCCGTTTGTATCAAATGTATTAATTTTTATCTGAGAAAATTCCCCATCAAAATATTAGCTTTGTTATAAACATAAATGTTGGCTAGTTCAACTGTTAATCTTTTTACTATCACTTGAATTTTAACTCTATAATAAAGAGGTTTGTTCAGGTGACTCTTCGTTCTATCTCATTCCATGGGACTCCCACGTAACTAGTAATACAAATTAAAAGCATACTGTGTATGTTAAATGTCTAATTTCTACAGAGCAATGGCTAATGTTCCCCAAACACCGCAGTTAGGAGGGTCAATTAAAATTAGCAGATATTTTCTCAGTTGTCACCTGAATTAGGGACAAAATTATTATCTTAGGGCCTCACATCACTAAGCCATGGCCTTGGGGTTATAGATTTTATACTTACCGCAATGTGAACAGTGTCCTTTAGTCCGGTTCAAAAGAGACGTGATCAGAACAGACTACGTTCATAGTGGGTCTCTTTTGAGTGTGGTGTGTTATGAACTGGTCTATTATGAACGTGGTTTGTTATGAAAGGGTCTGTTATGAAAAGGTTTGTTTTGCACGTGGTCTGTTTTGAGTGGTCTGTTATGAGCAGGTCTGTTTTGAAGTGAACCAATGTAAGCTTGTAATAGTGTTGTTCACCTTCATAAATTTCCTTATATATCATGCAAATTACTTACAATGGGGTATGGAACAATTTTCAAGACCACTGTCCCACTCCATGGGATTGTCATGTGTATCCATTTCCATGGACAAGCATGACAATTAGTTTCTTTCCTGATGTTGCAAAAAAATATTTGTATTTCTTGTAGCTCATTTAGTTGATGTTTAAGCGGTCTGGGAGCGAATGTAACAGTCTGGGAACCCAATGTAACGTTACTTGAGGGGAGGTGGTTGTAAGAGCATGCGGAATGTTGCGAGGTTGCCTGCAGAATTTCTAGAATGTCCAAACGCTGCGAATACCAAGGCAGCTTAGTCGTTGTATGAGCACTATTCTGTTTTCCGGCTAAACTACCTCATATTTAAGTTGAGCCGAGCAAGGCGTTATAGCTCTCACTTATTTCAAAGCTTGTTTCATATATTTCCTGCTGCACAAATCTTTATTTGTAAGAGGTCTTTGGTCAGCAGCAGCAATGCTTCAACCACGGCGAATTAACAGAAGAAGCACGCTGACACTTAGTACAAAGTCACCTGCAGAAACGAAGTCAACGCATAAGATGTGTGCGTACACAAATGGGAAAATCACGAATTGGCCAGCTCCGGAGCAAGCCCACGCAAAACTCCCTTGACGCAATGACAGGTCGACACAAGTAAGTCAGCAGAGTAATGTAATCGTAAGTTCTGAAATGCCTGTTTACAAAGCGAATGGTTGACATCCATTATAATAACTTCCTCTTTAGAGAAAATACGAATGTTTATGCCGTGCTTTTTTTAAGCCGTTTCTGGGTGTCAAAATGACACCCTAAAATCTGAAAGCCAAGATATGGTTTTACCTTGCCTTGAAGTAAAACGATTTGAGGAAAGCATGCTTTCCTTTTGTCAACGTTGCCACCTCACCTGAGAGAACTGAGCAAAATTTTTCAGGCGGGTTGCTTTAACTTAGCACAGATAAAGCTTCCGTGGCATCAATAAGCTCTCTGATGCCGCTGCTAAATCCGAGATTATAGCTAATTACGAAACGTTTGAAAGTGAAATAGGGGAACTTGCATTGGTTTGGCTGACTCGTGTGTGTCAAGTGTCATGGTGTTTTGGAAGGGCACCGAAAGATTGGCAAATTGATCATCCCCATACACAATAAGGGAGACAGGAGTGAATGCACCAACTACCAGGGTATCTCTTTGCTTAGCCTCCCAGAAAGAATGTATACCAAACTGGTTAAAAAAAGATAAGGCGAATTAATTGAAGCAAAGCTGGAGGAAACCTAGTGCGGTTTTCGTCGCGCCCGTAGCGCTACATAACATATTTCCAGTCTCCAGCCAATTTCCGAGAAATCCTGGAAGTCTGCCAAAGACGTATGCACATGTTTTGTCGGCCTCGGGAAAGTACATGGCCGGGTTCCTCGTGAAAAGCTTTGGGGGGTGTTGCAGGAGTACGGTGTTGACGGGTGCCTCTTGCTGGCCGTCAAATAACTGTACTCCTGCTGAGAAGCTTGTGTCCGTGTCGACGGAGTTAAAGTACAGCCGTTCATTGTTGGTGTTGGACTTCGACAATGGTGTGTGCTGTCATCTCTTCTCTTCATAGTTCATATCAGGGTTCTCCAACCTACGGTTGGAGGGGGCCAAATTCGACCTGCAAAGCCATTTCATCCGGCCGCAAAACACATTTTGCCAATAATGAAAAAATAATATATTTACGAAAAATGTGTTGATTTCGTACAATGTAACGTATCACGAAAAAATCACATTGCACAAAATGTCCGGCTCTCGAACTGTTGTGCTATAGCTTATGTGATCCTCTCCCGAAAAATTCGGAGAGCCCTGACCTATATGAATTTGATAGACAGTCACAGACGCATCGATGAGGCACTGGCGCAACTAGAGGTTTGAGCCAGGGGGTGGGCGAACTTAGCTCAAGGGGGCCCATTGACTACCGTTTGGATATGCGATAGTTACTTCCCGAAAACTCCTACGTTACTCCATAAAAACAGAAAATATTTGTCTGATGATGTGATGAGCTTCAGTTGGTTAAATGACTTTAACGTAGACTTTCATGTTTTCATGTAGCATATCCTTTCTAAAATTGATGCCCATCACTCATCAATGCCATGTGCCTAGGTAAGGTAGGCTTATCATTTGTTGTAAGACCCACCACACTCAGGGGCGTAATGAGGCTAGATGGCACCCGGGCCAAGAAGCAAGTTTGGCACCCCCGTGTTCGAACCTGATGTATTTCGGAAGCAAATGTACTGTATTGACGAAAGTACTTGTGACATTGTTGGGACTTTGTGGCGCCCCCCGCAGTGATTCGGCGCCCGGGGAATTGTGCCCCCTTGCCCTCCCTCGTTACGCCCCTGACCACACCTGACTTTTGGTAATTGACTCCTAAATTAACTCCACTCTTCTTATAAGCACCAAATGCTTGACTTATGATGAGGCATGAGGGTAGATTCTGGGCACTGCTTGAGTAAACAACAAAACAAATGTAATAAGTTCTAAACGGAATTTTTTGAGTAGTTCATTGATCTCTCCGCATCAGTGATAAAACCACATTTATTTAGCAAATACTAAGCAATAATGCCAAACAATTTTATCTACATATGAAACTGCACACCAAACAATAACAAATAGGTATGAACAGTGTCGTAGCAGCCCAATTCTGGGCCCACCAAAATGCTTACAGGGCCCACCTAAGAGTGATTTCTAAAAAAAGGTTTATGAAGCGTTGCTGTATCAGCGTTAGTGTTCTTCATGATTTAGTTGTCGCTGTAATTAATCCATCGAAGGGCCACTCAACTGGTGGACCGTGGTCAGACATCAAAACAAAAGAAATCACTTTATAGTGGTACAGTAGCACACTTGAAAAGTATTACACAACAATAAACCATGAAAATATCATAAGCAATGTCACATTATCAAACGGCTTCGAGCGAGGCTTTTGACATACAAAAGCCTATATGACATCATTCAAATCTAGAGAGCGCACACATGAAGCTTCGATTGACAACATGGCTAATGAGGACAGTCTGCTGTCTGTCATATGACACTTGTTGAAGGTTTTTTTCAGCTTCAGTTTGCTGATACTCCTTTTAGCGCTGGCAAAAGTATCGGGGCAGTTTAACATAATCCAAAGTGCAATAAATACGTCAGGATAAACTTCATCCAGACGTGTCTTGAGAATAGAGCTTAACAAAAGGAATTGGGTCTTGACTTAATCATTGCCATTTAAAACGACGTTTATTTGGAGATGTTGTAACGAAATGCAAATGTTAACAAAAATTTGCCGGAAGTCAGAATCAAGCCTATCATTCAGTTATGAAAGCGCTGTTAGTGTCACCGAAGTAACAAACCTGAGATGTTAATTTTTCTTGAAAAGCAATGTGCATCGTGCTTTTAACTGACCGAAATTCGCATGCATAAACCTTTCTGGTGTCTAAACTTGTTAATCTCCTGGTGCATGGCACATGTTTATATTATTGTATTATAGACTATAAATGTTGACAAATATAGACAGGGGGGCTACGTGAACGCAACATGGTTAACATCCATAATCCACTAACTGTACTACTCTGTTGGGACAATCAAGCTTCTGAAAAAGCTCTTCTAATTACACTATTCTCCATCTTGCTGTCTGAACAGCAAGCTGCGCATATATGTAACGTTGGCCGTAAGCACTACTGGTGTCTTGCTTCTATGCAGTACAAAATACAAGAAGACCACCTGTACCAGCCATAATACATTTTTTCACAACAATAACTACACAAAATATGTTGATCAAGTGGACGTCTGACTTCTGGACTCATACAATTAGACATAGACTAACGTCACGTTCAACCCTCCAAGCAATGAATGGTGACGTTTTACGCTCAAGCCTCAAATGCATTTATTACCTCACAAAAGTACAGATAATGATCAGGCGATGTTATTCTAGGTAACAGCGGCAAGTACTGCTCTGTCTATAAATTATTACAGGAAAAACAGACATGGATTTATGAAAGCTACACTAATTTCTAGTGTTTCACATTTCAGTATAGGGGTTGAACGTTTGTTCGGGAGGCTCAGCCCACAAAAGCGGCCTGACTGAATTTTGGGCCCCTTGTGTCGCTAGGCGGTAAACTTGCTGATGTTTGTCTTATACGGATAATCGCATATTCCAGTTAAACACATAGCAAAAACTCTTGGCAAATTGGTTGTGAGATCAACTGAATTCGTCTGTACTCACACCCGAAATCAACGGAAAACGCACCGAGAAATTTTTGAAAAACGCTGAAAACAAAAACCTACCAAAATTCAAAAATAATACTAAACACCGAAATCCAAGCCAACAGGGGGTCTAACGTTTTACATTTAGCCTGCCAGGGGGCGGCGCGCACCTCTGCTCCCCCGTCCGTTACGCCACTGCGATGAGGGTGTCACTGTTGGGAACTGCAGGATGAACCGTTTGCTTTTTGCAGACGAATTAGTACTGCATGCGTGGATCTTCTCAAAAGGGTCTTCAGTACGCATTTGATCGGTTTTATGCTGCGTGCGACCAAGCAGGAACGAAAATCTGCACTAAAAGATTAAGGTAATGTCTCCCTCAAGACGCCCAAGGCAGTATATTCTGCAAGTGAGCGGAAATACACTGCAGCAGGTGGAGACACTCAAGTACCTTAGGGTGGTATTCACGTGTGACGGAAGTCGGAACAAAGAGATTGATACACGTGTTGGTAAAGCAAATGCAGTTCTGCGTGAGTTTGATTGCTCCGTGGTTGCGAAACGGGAGCTTTCAAAGACCGCGATGCTTTCAGTTTGTAACTCGGTCTTTGTTCCTATCCTCATCTGTGGTTATGAATCTCAGGTGACGATTGAGAGAATACTCTGAAAAGAACAAACGGCAGAGATGGGATATTTGCGAAGAGTTCTCTGTGTGACACTTCGTGACAAAGAGCACATATCTGAAATCGGTAAAGCCCAGGATGTAAAACCACTTCTTCAAATCGAGATATCGCAGCTATGTTAGTTCGGCCATGTGTCCAGAATGTCCCAGGAATGATAGACGAAGTAAGTCCTTCGGGCTGCAGTCTACACCCACGGAAAGCGGACCAGTGGTCGTCCAAGGACCGGGTGGCGTGACTACATCTCTGATCTTGCTTGGTCCCGCCTTGGTGTGGAGCCAGCAGAACTATCTGAGATTGCTGTTGACCGTGAGGTATTTGCCCCCGCGACTCTCCCCAAATAAAAACCGGGCATAAAAATGAATGAATGAATGAATGAATGAATGAATGAATGAATGAATGAATGAATGAGTATGCAGGCCTACATTGAAACTTTCTATTTATGAAATTGTCTTTACTTTGTTTGCAAAAAATAAATCTCGTATTCAAATAATTAAGCATATTCGGACGGAAACTTGCGTTTCTGTGAAAATCAGTTCAAAGTATCAGACATAGAAGGGAAATTGGTGTTGACACCTTTAAGCTCCACCACGACACCCTTTCAAAAACCTTAAAAAAACACGGGTTTATGTTTTGAATTTTAAGTCACGGAAGAATGGTAAAGACATGAACGCAAAGTAGTAAATACCACTTGCATACGCCAACTTGCCAAACAAAGCCTACCATTCAGTGAAAGGTTTCTTATTGAAAACGTACCTTGAACAAATGCTACTTGGAGAATCAGCAGTAAAGTTGGAAGTTTACAATATTTCCTTATGCTTTTCACGTTTGCTGAAATTGAGGGCACAAAATTAAAATTACACAGAGGCAGGAAATCTTTCGTGCAAAAGCATTGTTTGACTGGCCGCCTCACGTTTCATAAAATTTCATAATTTGGCATATGGATCAGCTTTGTAAAATCAAATTAAAATATCTGACTCTTAAATGGTTAACAGAATTTCTGGAAAATGCTGTAGCGTTCAGCAGACTTTATGACAAAATACAAAATGTCGCTACAATCGCCGGAATCTCGAAGAGGACGTAAAAGGGTTAAATAGCAGAATCCGCACAGTCACGACAGAAAAAGTAAAATTAGAATCTCCCATTGCAACTGAGCAGACAAAACCGCACCAACAAGGACACAATCCCGTAATAAGTTCAACTGATGCCGTAAGTGAGAACTGGGCCACACTGCATGCCATTTGTGATGGTAACAGTAGTGATGACTGACCTAACCCGGAAATATGACATTGAAATTGTGAGTCCGGTTTGGACCAAAAGGATTCAAATTGGGCTTATCCAATGTATTGATGAAATAACCGGAGAGTGCAATAGAAAGTTTTTGAAAAGAGCAAGAAATTATTTTGGAACAGGAAGACCGATCACTAATTTCAAGGTTGGTGTACGAGTGTTCCTTTCCAAAAAGCAATATTTTGTTGATATTTCCCCTTCTAGAAGTTACTGAAAGGACAAAAAATATGTTCTTACTGCGGACTCCAAAAATTCGATGAATTTTTCTGTGATTTCNTGCTGTAACGTGTGCAAAACGGACTTAAGAATCGGATATGATTTGTGATTTAAAACTCCTTCGCAACTTCTTGCTGAGCATCAAATTATTTTTGCGACATATCTTTATTTCGCTTAAACTTTCCTCACTGCCTGCTTAAATTTATCAAATGCGCAAGTAACACTGAACGAAAAAGTTATATTTTTTTCAATTGCTGCAACGAATAAAAAAGCTGTTGCAAGAAATTTGAGAGCAAATATTTTAGAGCAAACCACCAAACGTCGCAATTTCAGGTTGTGGTGCCTTTACTTGAGGATCAATGGCGAAACGTGTGAAAAATGGTTCAACACCTTTGTCATTAGCAAGACGTAGCAGACTTTTAGAAGCATTTTCGTATGTTTTTTTAAGTCATTACCCTTTTCTGGCAAAAGTGGAACATATTTTATAGAATACACTCTGACAGATATTAAGCTCCTAGCCTTTATTCAGTTTTTACTTGGAATTGCCATCAGCCAAGAACCAGTGGCGACTCGGGCTCCTCGGGCTCAGCCCGAGTCTTCGATTACGATTGGTATGGTAGAGCGTGAGCTTCCTTGCTTCGTATATTTGTGCCATCACCCACTTCACTGATTAAGGTTGTTAACTCGGGCTCATTTCATTGGGCCTTGTCAGTGTTCACACATTTTCGTTTGATGTCTAGCCTTTCGCGTTCATTTCGCAGGTGACCCAATCACAAAATATCAATCGCAGTAGGCATTCTCTCGAATACGTTCGCTCACCCTTTACTCGGGCTCATCCGTTAGAGCCCGAGCTCCGCGATTAAGTATTTTTTTCAAACATAATCAGATTGAGTGTTTATTGAAGCAATGAATTTGCATGGAAAATTAAATTTGAATTCCAATGTAGTGGAAAGTTCCCATTTGATAATAATTTCAAACGAAAGAAAGCTGTCTAGTAACTCGGACTAATAAGAATGAGCCTAGTATGCAGAGGATTAGCTGTCGTTGACACTGCTCGGTGACGTGTTAGGTAACAATGGACGAGTTCTCATGAGGACTTCTAATTTCTCATTCATGGTTACCTAACCAACGTCGCAGAGCAATGATAGTGCCAGCCAGATGAGAGCAATGGAAATTTCAGTGACGCAAGCCTCGAACGGTTGCATTCAGTCAGTATAAATCGCGTAATGAGCCAGAGTGATGCTATTGACCTGGAGTCGCCCGTGCCAAGAACATTGAATAGGTTTAAAAATAATAACGTGTACTGGTTTGGTGTTGTTTTATTATGGCAGTGCATCGACGGAAACACGTTTGTCACAGCAATGTTTTGATTCTGAGTGACAAAACACAGGTTGCATGCTTCTACATGTAAGCTATGTGATCCACTTCATATTTGCTGTCACGAGCGGAAGTCAAGCATTATAGTCTCGTTTTCTTATCGCCGTTGGCATTTCATGGTTACGCCCATGCATGTAACTTCAAAGGGTTGGTGCTGCTTTTTCCTCTCCGAGTCCTTGAAGGTTCTCACGTGGCAGCGCAATCGTGTTCGAGCAATGGAACTATTTACTACAGTTTTTGATGCTTAGTACGAAACTCGGATCGGGAAAACAATAAAGTCTTTTAGTGTAATTATACAGGACAATCCAGACAAACGTTTTAGGAAAAAGCATTTTTTAATGTGAGGAGATGGTAAACGTAGCAATGGAAGATAGCAACTCGTTAATAGATGATCATCCCGGAGAACAAGTCAAAATGGAAGATGGGATTACCACAGAGAATCCTGAAAAAAAATGTAACCTTTGTGGACGTAAATGGACAAAAAATAGTTTGCTGATGTTGCTATCATTAACCGGTAAGTGTGGTGAAGGGAGCTATAATCTTTGACTAACTCAAAAAGTCATTTTGATTTCTTGTGGGTTACCACAACATTGTTAAGCTCAAAAATGAAAACACATCTTGGGAACAAAATTGGTAAGAGTGGTTTACAAGAATTGTGATAAAGCGTAGTGGGATTATAAAAAGTAAAAAGTTGTATCGAGTGTTGAGGAAGTTTTTTGAGATACAAATACTTATCCCTTATTTAGAAAAGATAGCCAAAATTGAACTTTCAGTACCATTAACATTGTGTAGATGAAACGCTGATTTGCAACATTTTTATAGAGACATATTTACTACTATGTGACATACAATATCTCGGAACACCCCGAAATGTTTAAAACTGCTTGTTTCTCAATATTTCAATACTCCTGGAGCATCATATGTTTTTTGCCTGTGCGAGTGGTTATTGCACATTATATATACTTTAACAACTCACGCAGGAGTGATGATTGGTTTGTTGCTTGGATTTCTTCTGAGGCTGGTTCGCCCCTCACCAACAGCCATTGAACTTATTAAGTTTCCAGGAGAAATTCTTATGAGAGTGCTGAAAATGATGATCATACCTATCATATGCTCCAGCATAATTGCAGGTAACTGTTGGTTTTTATGTGGGACTGTCAATAACAAACATTAAACAAATGCTTAAAATAGCTAAAGCCTTTTACTGCCATTTCCATGGTTTTATGATATCAAACGGTTGTAAAAGCGGTTTTTGCACCTAGGGACTGATACACACCTAGGTATTAATTCATGGCTCATGCCGTCGCGCTTGCGACGATCTGAACGGCGAAGACACGAGAACATCTGCGGAAGGTTCTTAAAAGGAAAGTTCTTACACAACGCAGTTTGCGAGTAAAATAACTGCACACACAGTACCAGCACAACATTTGACCTTCGAGTGCCTTTGACGATCGCCTGGGCAGAGATTTGTTTAGGGTGTTGAAGAAATCGCCCATTTCTCGACCGCACGCACTTGGTCTTCGACGAAGTTGTTCTAATGGGAAGGCAAGAGGCAACACAAAAATTGTATCCACGTTGGAGAGTTTCCATATGCTACAGGGAAAATAGTCATTATGCCGAGAGCTTCCCTGCTACGGTCATTATGCCGAAAGCTTAGTCAGACTGAAGCAAGTTCCAATTTTTAAGGTCTTGCTACGACCCGGGCGAGATTCGAACCACGTCCAACCTACAGGACACGAAGCGAGCGCTCTAACCACTAGGTCAGACGGGGTGTATCAATAAGGGGTTTAGCAAAAGCATTGCATCAAATCGATGAAATCCATATTTGCGTAGCGCGTGTATTGAGTTCAATTTTTAATTTACTGGAAAAGCTAGTACAGTCAACTCCCATTTAAATAAATAACGGTTTAAGTCCGCATCTCGGATAAGTACGCAAATCTGTTAGCAAATTGTATTCAAGTTTATGAGCAATTCTCTAGTTTTGTGCAGCAAAACGTAAGAGCAGGTCATCAGAAAAGTTTAAAAGTAAGCTTTACTTCAGTTTACCATCTGAATAAGTCAAGAAAGCCCATTTGTTGCATATTTTGGGTTCTTGCGTGATTAGCTTCCAAAAAGAACTTTCTTAAATTTCGCTGAAAGCATTTGAAGATGCTTGTCAGATCATAACCATCTACTTGAGTTTGTACGTTCGTACAGTACACAGTAACAGATTCTCAATCTCGAGGTTTTTTGTATATTGTTCAAGGCCCCCAAAGTTACATGTTTCTTGATTGATGCCACTGTTCCCCACTGGCATATCTAAAAACCAAACATTGGGAGTTCGATATATTTTGTAGGTTCTGGGCAAGCACATTTTTTGTGAATATGAAAAATTTGGTATATATATATCTAAGTTACCAGTTTGTACAATATGTACAAAATCCTAAAATCTTCTTTTCTGTAGAATTCCCTACAAATTCATTTTAAAAATAAGCATGCTGGAACAATCGCCACGCTTAACTGCATTTAGTTACTGAAGTCAATGTTATCATAGGCCAGTGCATATTTCCATACTAACCAGTCCCAGTGTTTCACTATAAATACCGAATATTTACTAAACTTCTGCAAGAGTTCAATGAAGATATTAGGAGACACATGAGGTACATGGTACATTCGGAATTAGGATTACAACTGATGTTGCGTAAATCAAATTCCCCAAGCTTAACAAAGTTAATTAATGTATGTTTTTCAAGTGTTTATAGCAGAAAAATAGCTTTGGTATTTTGCTGTCCAGTGCGGTATATTCTAAAACACGTTTTGGTATATTGGTTCTTTGCAATGTTGACAGCACTGATTGTAGCGTAAGCTTTGACATGGCCAGTCTTATCGTCAGCGCCATGCATAGCCTACTCTAAGTCCAAAGGTCTGACAATATCTCGTCATAAGACCTCAAAACCCAAAGTATTGGGATTGGGTGCATGCAGAGCATGACTGCATGCTCCCAATCCAAATACTTTACGTTTTGATGACCAACTGAGTATACGTACATGCACGAGTTTGTTCAAAGACACGAGCATGCAGGGTGCACGCATGTATTCTAATCTATCGGCCCAACTGCTACGCATGCGCTCACTAGCTACGTTTGCACAAACTAATCAGATTCAAATTTCGTACTAAGCGAGAGCTTGTTGTATTTTTACATCTTGTAAGAGATGTGATTATATATATCCATCTGCTGGTTTCAACAAAAAAGTTTTATCCTCAATAAAAAGAAGCTGAACGAAACGCCAGCATCGTTATATTAAAACACCCTAACATTGAAAGTAAGTTTGCTTGTTTACTGAAAGCTCGATGAGGTACTTTACACTGTATTTGAGTGATAGTTCAGATCCAGATGCTGACATTTTGCGTTAATCAACGTTGCAGCCAAGACAAAATTACTTGAAGTGACATCTGTTGGTTTGATTCCTGCAACCTCATAACACCACTAAGCCCGATACATTCTTTGAATCACTATTTCCTCGCAATCATTATGTTGACTCTTAATAACACGTTATAGATATAGAGAAACTGATCACTTGTGTTTAGCGCCTGCTAATAAAATTGCTAAAAGGAAAAAGCGCCAAAGGGGTTTTCACAAGATGCTCACAAATATGAAACACAAACCGTTTTATTTTAGAAAAAATTATGCAACGTTCACCCAAACCTAGTGGTTGATCCAGAATTGCAAAGGGGAACAAATTAAATTACTTTATCGTTTATTCTTTTTGTTTCAGGATTATCGCGACTAGACTCTAAAAGCGGTGGAAAAGTGTTGCTGCACACTCTACTCTTCTATATATCAACCACAACTGTGGCGAGTCTCCTTGGCATAATTTTGGCTCTTACTATTCAACCAGGAACGGGATATCACGTGGATGCTCGGTTGGATACTCCAGAAGAAAACTTGGCTTCAACGTTGGACACTGTTCTTGACCTGATCAGGTTATTGCAGAAAAAATTTTACGGATCACGATATTTTTTTCACCAATAACACTATATGTACTAGAGATGAACGGATTTATGTTTTTTAAATCCAAGTCCAATCCAACAATTTTATTTTATAATGCAATCCAATTCCAAAAACGAACAGTTTCAAAATCCAAATGCTGTTCAAATTAAAAATTCGATCACTGTTGTTAGGCGATATGTAATACAACTTAAAGATTCAAAGACAAAAATAGTTTGAAAACTAATTCCAAGTTAACTTATGCTGTACCTTTTGCTCACAACAACATAATAATTGACCCTTCAAAGACTTCCAGATAATCACTATTCGCAGCAATGCAATTAGAAGCTCAGTAATAGCGTATAAGATATCAAACCATAAATGTTAGCAGGTGTACAGCACAAGCAGGGGCGTAACGAGAGGGGGCAAGGGGGGTATAATTCCCCGGGCGCCGAATCACTAGGGGTGCACCGAATGACTGCGGGTCGCTGAAAAGTCCTAACAGTGTCGCAAGCTTTTTCTTCATTTGCTTCCGAAAGACCTTAGGTTTAAACATGGGGGCGCCAAACTTGCTTCTTGCCCCGGGCGCCACCCAATCTCGTTACGCCCCTTAGCACAAGCGACTCATNAGTCACTAGGCCACACATATAAGTGATGATGAACTGTGCTAAATGTTNCTAGGTAGTAGGTATTACTGTATTGAACGNATAACAATCATGAGTCAAAAAAAGGGACTGGGTCAATGAAAGTCACACCCTTCCGTAACTTTGATGACATGATGCATACGAGAGAGCAGACTGTATCACTGGTCATAGTCAAGGCTCAAGATTTAAACAAACATGATGCATAATACCGACGGATGTGAGAAACCCCACTGAACAAATTGCACAGATTAAACGTAGCAACCGGTAGTTCCGAAACTGAATAAAGTTGCAAAAAAGTTCAAAACAAAATTTTTCAAATCCAGATCCAATCCATACCCGGTTAAGCAGAAATTATAAAATCCAAATCCATGAAAATACTAAAATGCGACAGGATTTAAATCCAAATCCATGAACATCTTTTATATGTACGAATCTGCAGGGATTATCACAATACTGGCGTTTGGTGAAAGTCGTTTTGATACATTTTCAGATCTACACGCATTGCAAAGAATGTGCGAAAGCAAAAAGCTTTTCAGTGGTATACATTTTTCGTAAATAAATTCAAAATAGTTTCTTTAATGTTGAGATGACATTTTCAACGCTACAGTCTACTGTTGATAACACTGAATGTTTCTAAGCTGACTTTGTTGTTTTTTTAAGTAAGGAATGTTTGCTGACGTTACCAGAACACGTTCACATAATTTGTCTCCATGCACAGGGCCGGATTTACAGTGCTGACCGCCTATAGGCTAGAAAAATTTTGCCGCCCCCTTTTCACCCAAGGGGAAAATTGTACACATGCCGTTTGAGTGCCGAAGACGAGATCATTCAATTTTTGAAAAATTCCACTGAACACAGTATATCGATTTTATTTCAAGTGAAGATTGATATGTCGGGTTAACCTCGTAGCCGTAGCAAGGTCATACTCCCCGTCAATGGTTTTGGTTCAGTGGGAAAGTTTCATTTTTTGGCATTATTTGTGGAACACATGGCACTATGGATTGTTGTGTTTTTCTTGGCAACCACGAGTGCACAGTGCTTGCAAGGCCCTGACACACCTTTGATTTGCATTTTTGTCTTGCAAAGGCACAGTGCACAAAGTGTGTTAGTTTTTGTCCAATTGTGGTAGGTCTTTTATAGGTAGTCAATACATTCGTATTTAAATTTTTTTCTCCATCTGGTAGACTTAGCAGGTAGGGGAAAGATGTTGTAGCCCAAAGATGTGGGTCATCTTTCTTGTTGCATTTGGGGGGGCGCAGTCTTTCTTCCCAATTTGATGCCATGTTTGTCTTGTCATTTGTCATGTCCAAGAGAAGGTTGAGCGGATCGCTTTTTCTTTGAGTCGGTTTAAGCTGCTGAGGTTACCTTCTTTCCTTTGGTTGAGGCCCGTCAACCTTATTGCTTCTTCAAATAAGATTGACTTAAATGTCGTCTTTGGGTGGTGTGACTGTGATTTCCCGTTGATGAGCTGCCTTCCCTCCGGTGTGGGTTTTGCGAAGTCTTACGGACAAATGTAAGCGCCCTGCCGAGCAGCGCTTACATTGAGAGCGCAAGGAGAAGCGCATACCCGGCCAAAGCATAACATCCTCGATAGTGAAATCACTATCGGAAGCTTCCTTTGGCTTAAT
>JGI24021J15306_10003335_pt1 | contig 18028 bp, 10 predicted proteins | sample Ectturendosymbi1_FD_15306 | JGI IMG/M metagenome (IMG submission 15306)
GGGGGGTTCTACATTTGTGTAGGTGTCTTGACATTCTAAAACTGACAAAAACTCCACTGATTTATACAGTGGTGTTTCATATTGCAGTTTGGAGCTTTGTTTGGAGGGGCTAAGCCCAACAAAGCTACCTTGTGGCAACGGGACTGGTTGAGGGTTTTATTTTTAGGTTTAGGGTTTTAGTTTAAGGTTTTAGCTTTAGGGTTTTAGGTTTGGGGTTTTAGGTTTAGGGTCTTACGTTTAGCGTTTTATGCTTACACACTAATCCAAATATGTAACTTTGTATATTGTGCTTGCAACATGACATGACCACTTCAACCAATCATGTTCCACAAAAAGCAAAATAGTCTCAGTAGATATTTGCCTCAGAAGGCAAAATACACAAGTCTGCCAATTGCTTAGCGGGCCATGGGCGGGCCGATTTGAAAAAAATAAATGTCCTCGGTCCACGGGCAGTTAACGGGCTGGATGTTGCAGGCTATGGGTGGTCCGGGCCTGAAAAATCTTGGACCGTGCTATCTCTAGTGCTGATGCAAATATAAAAAAATCTTCATCCAAACCAACTAAATTCTATATTTTTAACACCAACCACTCCTGAGGATATTCTCAAACTTATAAATAGAATAAAGGTCGAGTGGATACGATGATATTCCCGTTCGCGTTTTTAAATCTTCACAATATTTACTGGCACCTTTTCTATCAAATGTTGCAAAGAATGCATAAGTGACGGCGCTTTTCCAGACAATACAAAAATCGCCAAAGTAGCACCAATTTTTAAGTTGGTAGAGAGCGAAATCTTTACTAATTACAGACCGATATCAGGGTTAACATACCTGTCAAAAATATTTGAAAAAGTACTCTACACAAGACTGAACGATTAATTTATTAGAAAAAAGACTTGTTGAGTCGGCAACAATACGGTTTTCGCAATAACCATTCCACATCCCTGGCTATTACAGACTTGTACGAAATCCTTCTCCAACACCTCGATAAAAAACTTATCTTTTGTGGCCTTCTTAGATCTAAGACAATTATTTGACTCAGCGAGTCACTCCATATTGCTGATAAAACTTGAGCATTGCGGTGTAAGAGAAAACGCGTTCAAGTTAGTACAGTTGTATCTCTCCATCAGAAAACAGTACGTTCAAGATGGAAACACTAAAATATCTTTGAAGTCAATTATTTCTGGGGTCCCCCAGGGTTTAATTTTAGGATCGTTGTTCTTTTTAATATTCACAAATGACATATCAAACTCAAGTTTTGTGAAAACTATGTGAAAAAGCTCTTTCTTCCCAACAGTGAAAATTATGAATTTTTAGTGATTGCCAATGACATCCCTTGCAATGACCTGGCAATTCAATCGCTTTAAAAGCTTATGCAATATCCAGCCACCTGTTTGGCCGATGATATAATGTGGTAACGCTGGAGAGACACTAGAAAACTTCATGCTGGGAGCGTTGCAACTTATGTGGAACTGGTCTGATATTTTAAAAGTATGCAGCAACAGACAAGCTTATAATGTTCTATTTGAATGGTTTGAATAAACAAGGTGATACTTTTACACATTATCGTATTTGTTCTTTTTTCAGTCGGTAACAGTGGCGTAGTCACATCAAAATTTTGGAGGGGAATTTGAGAGATAAAAATGTTGGACTTCAGGCGATTAACAGGATTTTGTCTGAGACGCCGTTTCTCAAAGCAAAAAAGGACTAGATTTCCTAAAAGCGTTTCGGGTGGGCCATGCCCCCTGGGCACTCTTTGCCAGGTCTATGGTTGGTAATCGTCATTGTGGTGAAGGAAACAAAGTTTCTAGAGCATTTGTAGAGTTTATTTTGATTATATGGCTAAAATTTAGGAATTCGGGTCAGTTGTGGAAGTGAAACTTTTGTGTAATAATAGAGTACGAACCGTTTCTCTAAAAGCTGATCGTCATAGATTTATAAAAACCTGAACGATTTCTTGCTTTGGGAAGCAAGACAAATATTGCAAAGAACTTTTGTACTAGTAGTAGATAAACTTTATGCAGTTAATACGTTCATCAGACGCTGGTTTCTTTCGGCATGAAACATCTGACAAGCATCAAGCTTTGAATATTTGTGTCGCGAATGAAATATCTGAAAGCCTGATTTAAGTTGTAAAGACCCTATCATGATGGGGTGCACATTAAAAAGCTACGCTAGCTTTTGCACGCAGCAGCATTCAGATAAAACAAGATATTTGCATCAAAAGAGAGCCTTTGAAAATGAAAAAATCCAAATAATATGCAGACTTGCAGCGAGTTGTAATTTAAAAGTGTGAAAGAAAAGACCACCAAAAATTGGAAATATAAAAGACAGCAAACGTTCCAAAAAATATGTAAAGCTAAGCACACTCAAGTTAACCACCAAAAGATGCAAAATTATTAATGGGACACACACATCTCTTGAACGAACCTGTGATTTTGCTGATAATGATCTGAGCAAAACAACTTAGCTTCTCCCACTTGGCCAAAACAAAGTCTTCCAGAATCAAAATTCCACCGGCGTTTATTCCCGAGGAAACAGTACTTTAAAAAAATATTAGAAATGTTGTAATTGGTGTACCGCAGTTTGTTTTGCCACATTCTGTTCAATTAATCACAAACAAGTTCACACCCTAAATTTTGGTTGACACTCACAGGAGTCAGAAGGGGATGCAAGTGGGGACAAAGCCCGCCAAATTTTCAAAAAAGAATGTTTTCTTAGTTTCGAGAAGGAAAATGAAGCTTAAGCATTTTTCGACCCCTTCTACAAAGCCCTGGCTTCTTGTAAAAAAACTCTTACTATTTCCCCCATCCTGGAAAAAAACTTTCCAACGCCCATGCTGACACTGTCTTTCAATGCATAAATTTAGAATTTTTACTATTTGCTCAAAAAGGTTTTATGTCTTCAGCAAATACTGTGATATTAACTTTGGTCTGCTCAAGTCAGCATGCAGAAAACCTTTTCATAACTAGTTAATCAACCATTTCTTCATTATCTTTTGTGTGTTGAATTGACCAGTTGCGTTGTGTTAAGTTTGTCAGTTGATTCTTTTGCACATCGACACACTTTGGCCCCACGTCCAATTAAATTTTAAAACGTTTTGAGGACTGTGAGAACTAGCTACGGAAACCAGAGACAATCTCTACTATAACTCTCCGACCGATTGTGCTAGACCAGGGGTGTACAACCTTTTTGCTATTGCAGGCCGCATTACTTTTACTTATATGAAGTATGGCCGCCAATGAGTTCGAGTTATATTTATGAGATACTGCGGCACTGCCTACTGCCAACCAACACAGAACACATTCAAACATACATTGCGTATTCATTCCATTACTCATTGTGACATCACCATCGAGATTGTTACACATCGTGTCGACTGATTTTCTTGCCTTGCGTTTGTTTTTTGCTTCAATATACGCCAGCGCGGCCGCCAAATCCTATATTTTGAATTACATGTGGACGGCCGCAAATTTCGTTATTTTTAATAGTACACCTGGCGCAATAATCTCAGTACCGCCAAATAAATCCGTCTATCTATCCGCTAAACGCGGCCTTCTCAAAGTGGCCCCCTGCCAAATTAATTGCCCATTTTTTCATACTGTAAAAAGCTTCTGTGAATAGATAAGATTTCCCAAACAGCATTATTTCGCGCTAAAAATGCACTCAATTTTTGGAAGCACACATGTGCGTGAGAACACATTTTTATACTATCAAGCAAGTAAAATCTTAAATAGAATGGCACACAAAACACTGGACGATAGTCTCCGACTGTTACCACTACCACTGGTATGGATAAAGGATTGATATGTCAGAGAAGTCTCGATCACCAGCATCCCACTAATAGAGATTTGTCAGAAATTGCTATTTGCTATTGTGTACTGTGTAGCAATTTCAATGACGCACTCACTTATCTTCCCTTTTTAGTTTTAAATGTTGTGAACACATTGCTTTATAGCTCATTTTATTGGAAGTGGCCCTCAAGTTATCACATTTTTGTAAAATGGGACGAAGGTCAAAAGTAGTTGGACCACACTCCTGTAAGCATCCAGCAGTTACCACTGGCCGAGGAAGGAGTGGTAATATTTACACTGCCGAGGTTTCCAGGCCTCCACGCCCGAATTTCCTGGGTAATCATCTCAGCTCTGATCAACAACAAAAAGCCAATGGCATGGAAATAACTCAACGCATTTCACTATTGTATTTCATGCTATTCATCAGCATCGCATTTCAGATAAAGTTAGACGGTAGCTGAACACGTACATCTGATTTACTGGTTTTTGATAGAGATAGCGAATCGAAAAACAGCTTTCTTGCAAGCATTGTTGGACTGCACTGACCATATTGATCGGTTTCGCGAACTCCGTCATACCACTTCTGTTGCAGTAACCGAGTTTCTTTAGCCCATCTCGGAACATTTGAGTGACCGCATTGTGTCCGATGTCAAGCAGAGCCTAGTGTGGTCGACGAGACAACCGATATGGCTGCATTGTGCTGTTCATTCCACTTGTCACAGCCTGGCCAGAGCGAGAATTTCCAACTCTGTGTCGTGTTAAAACCAAGCTGCGGAACCGACTGCTTGATGGAACTCTGAATGCGATGATAAATGTTTCAATGAACGGTCCAGACAGAACTGTTGCCAGAAAGTCGTCAATTGACGAGCTTTACGTTTGTGCAGGGGGCTGAACCTTTTTAAAAACTAACAAAAACTCCACTGATTTACGCTTCGGGGTCCTTGGAGTTTTGGGGGGCTAAGCCCCTCATGGCGACGAGACTAGGTTCAGAGCAGTGGGCGTGCTTGTGATTGCTCATGACATTTGTGATTGAAATGGATAAAAGCAAAGTATAAACAGAGAGCGACAGAGTGAGCACTGAAGACCGTAGTATCTGCAGATGACGAGTTAGAAACTGAAGAAACTGATGCTTTTACTGATGAACAAGAGCTGTTTTATGAAGTTGAAATTGAAAAAATTGTGTTGTTATTTTTGTAAATACGGTAGCACTAATTGTGCACTGTGACTGCCAATACTGCAATACGTTTAGGAATTATTTTGAACGTTTTGCTAAAAAATGTGGCCTCATAAAATTCTTTGGTGTTCCCTTAAACCAAACCTTAAAAAAAACTGTGTGTATCACTATACAACAAGTATTGTTTGTATTGCCGATTTGTCTGATTTTTCAATTTACTACTTTTCTGTTGATCAGAGAGTTTCTGGGTACACGACTTTTCGGTCTAGCCGATTCGGTCTGTCCGTTTCAATCTGAGCCGTTTCGATCGCGGGAGTTTTTTGTTCCAGTCTCGAGACATTTCGGTCGGGCAATGAAATCTTATGTTCACTTTTTAATGCAAACGTACTCAAATCAAGGAAAATTAAAAAAAAAACTACAAACATGATCCAAGGTCCACAGTTAATCAGCATGAACATATGTGATTTTCGTTATCAGCAAGCAAATTAAATCATTATCTACATTTTCAATTAAATACAAATACTTCAAACTCATAATTACAATTCAGATTTAATCGCAATCATGACTCCTGAAAAGCGAGTTGGTATAACACCAACTAGCGTGACATTTCGCCTGTCTATATGATCATTTCAATAAACAAACGCAATCAGTTCCTTATGTACAAAAATGTCGTGACTGAAACGGCCCTGACCAAAAACTCTTTGTTCCGTTTATTTCACTAAAAAAACATTCTGGGGTTTGTCATTTCTTACAAACATTTTCCCCCTTGTCGCAGGGGAAGTTATTCTGTAGAAGATGCATACGTGTTTTACTGCATTGGGCATTGATAAGTGTTTGCAGGCATTTTTGTGTGATGCATCAAACTTGTTTGTGAACAACTTAACAGTTGACATAATGGTATGTGAACTGACGTCACGGCAATTGATCATTTTTTCCGGTTGCTCAGGTGAACGCTCAAGCTGTTGGTCGACGTTATTCTATACTGAACCAATTTACGTTACTTTCTTATAGCTTCACGTTCATGTGTGTTAGTCATTTTGTTTAATAGTTAAGCGAAATCAAGGAACGCAATCTAATCAGAGTGTCTCTGGTTAGTAAGCTATGAGAACCTTCGTACGCCTCGTTTCTGGTTAACATTTCATTACATCAAGTCGCTTCGTTGCTTGATGTAATGAAAGTTAAGAAACTGACCCACGCACTTGGAACAACTATACATTGACCTGTCAACCAGAAGCGGACTCTTTAAATCAGTGTTTCCCAATCTTTTTTGGCTAGCGCCCCCTTTTTTGAAAAACAAATTTCTATCGCTCCTCTACCATGCCTAGCACACATATCAACACCATTTTTTCGTACATTGCACTACAATTTAGTAAAACGCTAAGTTTTTTTTTACAAATTACATGCATACGTTTGTTGATCATACTGTTTTTTATGACATTTGGTCACCTAAAGTTAGTAAGACAACAGAAATGTAATTATTAAGTGGGCTTCCTATCGCCTCACAACCGCCCATTTCTGCTTCACCGCCCCCCTAGAGTTTCTCACCGCCCACTTTGGGAACCACTGCTTTAAATGTACACAAAATCAGCTCTTCACATCGCGTTTCCTAGAGCTAGAGAACTTGTGATTATCATAAATTTCTTTCAACATTTCTACAATACAAGCTAGGCTCATTTTTGAGCGGCAAATGATAGCAGGAGTAGCTTGATATGAACTAAAATCATTCAATCAAAGCATCTGCAGAGGAACAGCAGCCCACCGCAAGAGAAAACCATTCGAGCAAGTGTCAGGCACCTGAAGTTCCAGATGTATGAATGTTGTACAGTTCGATTGCATTTTCCACAACAAGACAGGTGCTAAAAGGTAATGGTCATTAAAAATCGTCATTTTTTTGCATCAACACAGCACCACTTCATTGTTTCACCATGCGAATTGATAAGTTCAGAAAGCATCTTATGCAGAAAAGCATACTCCAGACTTTGAAAGGTCAACTCCTACCTTAGAGTTCCGCTAAACGCAGCAGAAATGAACAGACCAGCAAGACCAGGAAAATTTTCAAATACATTTACAACTAGATATGGAAGCAGCTGGTCACTTTTTGAGATTTTTCCTGCTTTCAACGGATCACATCCTTCAAAATACGCGTACATGGCACATCCAGTTGCTGTGGCAAGACCAAAAAATACTGTGCCTGGGAGTATAGAGAATAGGGAAGCACTGGAAGGAAATGAACAAAGTAAATACGAAATACTTTTTATTAGGCAATAATGAGACGGTAATGTAAATAAAATTTAGCTGGGTCAATTCAACCAAAAAATGAAGGCAATAGATTTTACCAAATCAAAACCTTACATTCGGGCTTGCTTCACCGATTTACATGAAAGATATCTCTGAGTGATGGATTGGTTGATGCAAAGAGTGTCACTCCACAGAAATGCTTGGCCAACGAAAATTCCCCAAATGGTATAAGGTACAGTCATATCGGATTTGGAACTGCAAGTGCAAAATGTTCAACAGTAAAAAAAACTCATTGCACCAAAACATCACTTATTCCCGAACATAACGTGCTTTTCAGTGCGGAATATGTGCTAGCTAGTTGTATTTTGAGCATACAACGTGACGTTTCTTTTTTCTGTGCATTACTTGTATCACGGCTGGAACCTGTGTTACCAAGCCATAATGGATAAACACGACAAACAACAAAATTAACGGAAACCCATGCTTTCTTATGTGACTGTATTAAAGTGCAGGAAAATCAAAACCTTAATGCACACCTGCAGTTGAAAACAAGATGTACTGCTACGCAAAATTGCTTACCTGTGTTATTAAGCACGCAAATACGATTTTTTGACGATTTTAGCAAAGTTACGTATTGCAGGTGTACGTTACATCGCTGTTTCCAGTTTCCTAACGATGATTTGCCGGTAAGTTGTTCATAAGCAACTCTTTAGAGTTTTTGCATGCAGAGGATGAAATTTAAAGTACATACTCTCCGAAATTAAGTCTTTCGCTCCTTCTCATCGCTTCAGTTATGTGCGATAATCCTCCGACGTCCACCGAGGTTTTGATGAACACGGATACCATTCCAGCCAACATTACAACCGCTTGCAAGGTGTCGGTCCAAATGACAGCTTTCATTCCTCCCTAAAAAGCAAGACATAATTTTGAGGTTCGTTGGTAATGTAAACAGCATAAAAACTGAAAAACCAGCATATTTGATTTTGTTATCGATCAGAACACGTATCTTTAGAACTTTCTGTTTTCCATAAACTTTACTTCTTCACCGCAAAGTGAGGCTACGAAAAGATGAGCAGATGTACAATATTCAAACAAATATTTTCAGATTAAACATAAGGATTTTATAAAAACTTGTAAGCGTTCTCATTGGATAAATAATTTCTAACTTCATGTAAGAAACGATGGATCTGTTGTTCCATGTTGAAAAGAAATAAATAGAATGACAGTTTTGCATTAAAATAAAAACAAAAGTAGAGTGAAATATATAAGCGTAACAATGTCCAGCGCTTTCTCGGCTTATCCAGCTTCGTTGGAGAAATATTTTTATATCTGAACGGATCAACAAATATTGAAATCTTATATTTAATAGAAAGAGAAATCAATAACTAAAAAACACGTTGATCTTTCAAAGTTTGATCAAAGTTCCATAATTTGCTAGAAAATTCCCGATTTGCTTATCAGTTGTAATTGTAACAAGAGATTTATTAGAAGCAACTCATTTGTACATGGTTTACGGAAAGATTCGTGTTTTCCAGCAGTTAAGTCGCGAATTTCTGTAATGCGGACAGCGACTGGATAATCGAATACTTGTCAAACAAAGTACAGATAAATATTTGATGAAGCACTTTTATCTAATTAAGGTAAGAGCTAGAAGGCATAGAAAGTATACCAGAAAACATCTGACTGCGAAATGCTTGAACACTGACCTCTTTTCATATGCTTGACCCCTTTTCAAATCTCGCGAAAATAAGTTTGACATTGTTTTGGCTGTCCGAACGAGATTGTAGCGCATCTCGTCTCGGCCCGCAGCCTTGTCATGCGCTAATCATCATCTTATCGAACGCATCTCGCGCGGTGGCGCGAAGCGCCGCCAAAAAGGCGTTTCTCGACTCGCGCTGCGGGACAGACGCAACGATGCTGAGTAACGCGACACAGCATCTGAATCAGTAAGGACTGCGGATGCGAGAAAGTCTACGATGCTACCGTAATCGGACAATTATATTTTTGTGTGAGAGCCAGTCAGAGAAACGCACGAAAGAGCCAGATCCTGTCTACTGCGTGTTTCAGCATTTCTCGAGCTTGTCTTGTTGACCTTGTGTTTACGAATAAAAGCGACATCGATTGATCTACGCAAGGGTTGTACAACCTTTTGCTATTGCTGTTTATCTATATGTAGTACGGCCGCCAAAATACTGCCAAGTGCCAACAAACACAGAACACATTCAAACATAAATGCGTATTTTATTACTATTTGTTACATCACCATGTAGATTGCTACGCATTTTGTCGGCTGATTTTCTTGCGTTGTGTTTGTTTTGCTTCAATATACGCTAGCACGGCCGCTAAATCATTTTTTAAATTACATGTGGACCGCCGCAAATTTCATCATCGAAGGTCGCATGCGCCGTACGTTGTGCACCGTTGATCTGCGTCTTCGTGGTTCCTCACTTGGCAAGGCTACGTATTTACTGTCCCTACATGAATTGGTTGCTACACCGGATCAGCTAACACAGTCGCCAGAAATTGGTTCCCAGACCGGGAATCCCAGTCCTACAAGAACAAGATGAAAAAACAATGTCTGAAACGTATTCCTGACCTGCTTAAAAGTACAACAGTTCTTAATCAAGTGAAAACTGAATTCCCTAGATAAGGAGTATCACATTTTCTTACGAAGCTTATGCAGCTACATGTACATCATATTTATTGCTAAAACAAAAAATCAAGAAACATTTGCTATAACAGCCTCATTAGGTAGATTTGATGGCTATCGTGAAAGCCACTCTCAAAATGGCATGACAGCTACACACTTGGTTTAAAAACATATTGCCCTAAAAAACGTTCATCGCCACTAACAAAAATATTTTAATAACAGTGTTTACTACCGTTTAACACGTTTGGACATTGGAATGCTGATGTGATGAAAAAACAATCCCATACTAATCCAGGAATAAATTTAACCAATAAACTAGGCAATTCGTTATTGGTTGCAGATTTTTCTAACCATGGTAATTTGTCTTTCCCTGGCCGGCGTGAGCTGTCTCGGCGTTTGCAATTGCAATAAAAAGGATCGAAGTCGCATGGCTATAGCTTCTTACACGATGCATCATGGTTCAGTGAGGGGTATTTGTTCCAACAAGAAACTCATCGACTCACTTTTATGTTGCAAAACAACGATGCAGACACACTGCGAACTCACTGACAGCACTGGCTACAGCCCTGGATTTTTTTTCATTTAAAGTGTTTAAAATATTGCGTCAGTTATAAATTTTCAATGTTGCGTTTCTAGTTTCTTTAGTGACATTCGTTTCAAGGCTGCCGTCAGGCGTTAAAGAACACCCAGGTGACTACAAACACAATTCTGGGTGGAAAAAACGAGCTAGGAGAGTCGTGGTGATTACTTTAGAAAAGCTGGGGAGTTCGCATGCAGAAACGAAACACCAGAGCAGTAGTATTTTTACGAAAGGATAGCATTGCAAATACTACTCGATAACAAACATTGGGCAAAAGTTGGAATGTAAATCTGTAAGTTTAACTAAGCCTACAGTATTTTTTAATTTTGCAGTTTTTTTTATTCCCTGAATCTACATAATCATCAAAAATTTGTACATTTTAATCGAAGGGGCGCTTTTCAACGGAACGCCATTCTGGAGTGGGAGTTGCTTTAAACTGCCCCGCTGGATCCGCCACCGTATTATTCCTTCATTTTCGTATAGGTTTCAACCCTCTGGAGAATTGCGGGGGCAGCAGTCCCAGAATTCAAAATGCCCCCAGCGTAACGCTGTGGACTCAGATATCTCATCTCTGCAGCTTGTGTGACACTGACTGGCAGGTAGATTTAAAATATGAACCGCTGGAGTATGAGGCCACGAACTGAAAGCCCACTAAGAATTACAAATACAACATGGTGTGTAACCTTATTAGACAAGTTCACTTGCTTCTCGATGCTATTGTGTGTCACTTTGCATTCTAGCTGTTCTGAATCACCACAGAGTAATGAAGTTCACGGGAAACTTCGTTTGTTTTACAACCCGTGTAGTAATCTCCTTATTCCACGTTGACCGTCTTGAATTGCTGCAACTAAATGTCGCTTAGTTGAACTGTGGACGGGCTTGAATTTCGAGGAGTTAATAACTCGTTCGTTTTAGTGATACTTTTTGTTGCCGCATGGTTGCACTCAGTTGAAAACCATTCAAGTGAATGTTGAATAACTTTTTCGGAAGATTTAACCGGTATCAAAATGTCAGGAAAGAGCCAAACGGTTGATCTCGTGTTGGCAGTCACGCTGACGCAAATGTGATTGTCTATCTCAGGGGTAGCCAACAGGTCGTTCGCGCAGTCCCTGTTGGTCGATCGCGCCTGATTTTGCATTGAATTGACACGAAACCTAAAGAGAACATTTTTCAATCAACTATTCCTTTTTGTTGCATTTTATGAAATTTTTTTACTTGTGACTTTATTACCGACCGGTCGATCGCGAGTTATCAAGAAATTTTCTAGTCGATCCCAGTCAATGACAAGTTGCCCACCCCTGGTCTATCTAAATCGTATAGACTGCGAAGAGGAGTGGAAACAACATACACCTTTTTGGGAGTCCAACGGCCGTGGCGAACGTTTGCGAGTTAACTCCACTAACATGGACACAAACTTCTGAGCAGGATCATATTGATTGCCCGCTAGTAACAGGCGGCTGTCAACACCGTACCTCAGCAGCACTCCCAAAAGTTTTTCTTAAGATATACGGTCGCATGCTTTCTCGGGGTTGACAAAGCACTGATAAACTTGCTGGGCATACTAAAGTTTCTCGAAAAGTTGTTGGACAGTGAAAGAGGCAAGTTAATTCGGCATTGCCGTACCGATTTCTAGCTACGCTGACTTGACTGCCTACCAGATTAAAATAAGCCACAAATCACTTCGTACAGTGTGGTGATCAGCCGGCATTTGACTTTCGTTAAAATTGGTATAACATGCAGAATCCATTTTTTCTCGCCATTTTAAGAGTTTTGTGGTGACCGTCAACTTAAATTGAGATATCTCAATTAAAGTCTTTCGTTTTTCAAAAGATCAAGTTAGAATATTTTTTGCATTACGCCTCAGCTCACACGGTCACACTTAAAGATTTAGTTACAGTCAAATTCTTCTATCTGCATTTCCGTAAAGACGCTTAAAATGGCATCTTGTAAACAGAGTTGTGAAAAGTCTGGACATCGGTGATGAAAAGTTTCTGAGCGTAACGTATCTTGTGTTCGACAAAACGTACGACAGAGCGGTTATCACCTGCACTCTTCGACAAAACTTAATAAAGAGCAGTTTTTTTCAGCAATCGTTAGACCAGTACTATCACTTTCCGTTTGATGAACTCCCAGACAAACGTGGTGCAAAACGTGACCACATGGGTGGGGAGAATTACTTGGACAAACAAAAGTTTACTGGTATCCAACACGACGACGACAACAACCTCTCATCTTCCCTGTATAAAAACATTTTTGAACAGAAACCAGAAAACAATATTGCATAACTAAAAACTATTTTGCATAAACTTTGAAAAAAATGCTTTTAATCTTCTTTGCAGAAATGTTTGTCAAAGTGCTTTGCATTATTATTACTTTTTCGTATAAACCCACATCACAAACCCTGAGCAGTCTAAGGCGGTGCTTCTTAACCAGGTGAATGGTTTACCCCAGGGTTAATGAATTTTTTCTTAATTTTTTATCTTCCGATATCATGCGATTGTCTTGCTTTTTCTACCCACAACATATCAGCAACCGTGAATAAAATGGCGAACGTCAAGCATTTTGACTTTACGTCTTAGCAGTCAGCAACTTAACACTTCAGTAAAACCGCACTATGGTGCAATTAACAGCGTCCGTTACGTAATGGAGTTACATTTTACCGACAGATGCCATGTTTTATTCAATCGAGTGGTTGACTCTCTGCTATGCTCTTTGTATGAAGCGTCATATACCCCTGTGCAAAAGGTGTCTGCAAGAAGCGCAGTACTTTCGAAAGTTTCAAACAGGTGAACACTCATCAGAGTTAACCTTTTCAGTCAAAGGGCGGGAATAACCAATCGAAGTACAGGAGTAGCCTATTTGCGATATTTGTTTGTTACGAGTTTGGTAATGATTTCAAAAGCCTATGTGCGTTTTTACATCGGGTAATATCTGCAGAATGTTTACAAAATTCGTACAAAAACATTTTTTGGTGAAAGTAAACGTAAATACATAGATAAAATAAACCAAGACTTCATTCATCATCTTAACCAGGTTTAAAAAGGAAGTTTAGCATCGAGAATAAGTTCGCTTCAAAAGCGAAAGTGGAATGATGACTGCATTAAGTATGGATTTTGTCATCATAGAAGTGAAGAATCGAGCCATGAGCTGACTGCTCAATGCATGCTTTGCTATGGCATAATATAGCATCTAGTTTTTGACTTCTTCAAAACTGCCGATTTGTTTTAAAAAAAACACTGCGTTCATCAGCACAAGTCCTCGCGACTTATCAACCAACAGCACGAATATTTGTGCAAATAGCGAAATTCTCTTTAGTCATCAGTCGTAACTGACTCAGCTAGTAAAAATCCTTTTATCCTTTCCTCTTCTTAAATAGCGCATGTGTTAATAAAAAAAAGAAAAAATTGCAAAGCTGAGTCTGTGATCAAATTGTATTTGAAGATCTTAGACGGTTTGTTGCACAGCTGAAAGCATGTTGTGGACGATTTAGGAGAAATATTGTGGTCTAACAATGAACACTCGATGTGCTATGATTATTATTGTCACATCGACCATACATTCACAATAGGGTGAATGGAAAACCAGCAATCGATGGCCGGGGTAAAGGAAACCACAAAAAGTTAAGAAGCACTGGTCAAGGGAACAGACAACTGCAACAGATCTGTTTCACAACACACTGAAAAGTTGAGTGAGTGACATCTCAACAATGAAATTTTGTCTGGGTAAAAGTGCGCTTTAAACCATCCTTTACACGTTTCCAAAATGGATGACAAAACTGCAATAACGTTTTCAGATTTTGTAATAGAAGAATTTAGTTTAAAGTGTTGTTACATCTATTTACAAAAACGTTTTTTTGTTTATTAATGTTGGTAACACATGTCGAAACGGTTTGAGTCTGCTTGTTGATAATTGTTGGCAACACATGTTGAAACGGTTTGAGTCCGAGCAAAACCCATCAAAAAAGAAGAGTATTTATGTATGCCGTAGTTTCAGCTCTGCTAAATCAAAAATTAATTCTCAGAATTTTTTTTACATCACACAAACATTAAACCACCTAATGCAATAAAAAATAAAGTTGTCTATATCTATATTGGAAGCTAATGACACAAATAATGCTTAGTTTTCGGGTCAGAACATTTTGCTGCAAATAACTTATTGCAAACATTTTCACATTTCTTAGAACATAAAAAGGTCGTTAATTACTTCAGAAGAGTTTTCAAGTTGCCAGATCAAGCACAGTTGTGCGGTTGGCCATTGGCCATCACTTTGGATTCCGAAAGATTTAAAGAAACACACTCGACAACAGCTTTACAGGTTGATCAATACAGGACAATTGGGTCAAAAAACATGCAGCAACACCTGAAAAACCTCCAAGTTTGTACTGCGTTGCGAGTTGAATGCAAAAAAAAACTTAGTAACCACAGAATAGGCGATTGCTCCTAATGTACTTTGTTAATGTCTGCCTTCGTTATATCTCAAATGTTTTTTGAACGCGCCGGCAAATTTAAAGCAAAACTGGAAAGATTGGCTGTTCTCAAAATCGTTATATGATGTCCAGCAGGCAGCAGTGGTGTGACTTGCATTCTTTGACAGTAACCTATTGTGAAACATTGTGCAATATGCTCATTTTTTGGCTTTCTGCATTATTCGTTTGTACTTCTCATTGAAAGTTAATGAACGTATAATAGGGAAAAACTTGCTTGAGTTGATTTCATTGCAAATTCTCAAGTTTTTCGCTTTTCCCATATTCACAACTGTTAATGACTATGAATACTCAAGAGAAATAACTCTTCTCGCATCAAGTCCAAATAAAGATGATACTAAAAAAATTACCCCCCAAAAATCAAATATTCTCTATATTGTTTCCAATCATCTTGAACAAAAAATTAACCTATTGCCTAAATGAATCAACTGTTTTAGCTTATGAAAACCGTTGCCATGTGTTCATTATAACGGTCGGTAACACCCCAGCGAAGAAACTACAAAATAGGATGTTAAAATCAAATCGTAATTTTGCAGAATCAATTAGGTTTCTATAAAATAACTTTTTTTAAAATTTAATCCTTTGAGTTTTAACCTAGGTTTTATGTTTTTTGTTAGTAATACTGCTGAAAATATTGTTTATTTGTTCTTTGCAAAAAAAAGTGTAAGGGTTGTTCAGAAGTACGCAAGACGCAAGCTTCGTACCAAATGAACGTTTTTTTCTGATGATGATTCCAATACAATACACATAATGAATTGTTTTATCCAATTCGTTTGATAAACAATTGACGATTCGAAATAGAGTATCGTGCGCAACGCTAGAAGACTGCATTGCTGAAACAAGCCAGCTATTGCTCGTAATGGCAATTATGGACCGTTTGCCATTCGGTAAACAACTGATTTCCTTGGAACAAGGAAGCAAAATTGAACTGTACTGTGTATATTTAGTTAAAACCTGTGGCTGCATCATATTCATGTTCGCTTTTCTGACATATAAATGAAAAGAACTCCGCACACCTTTGTGACGTTGGCGTGGAAAGGGCATTTCCAAAACTTGCGAATAGAAACGCCGCAGCGTTTACGTCGTAGATTTGTTCCGTCATACATTACATAAAACACTAACTAGTGAGTCATTGCAATTTGTTTGCAACGTACTTTTTCTTCTTTTCCCTTTCTTCGCAACTCGGTTCAAAATGGACCTGACTCCACTAAAAAGGTCGACGTCAATTGTAGATGAGCTTTACCTCTTGATGTGAAAAATATTGCCAGAAGTTGGAAATAAAATTTTGTAAAACGGATAAATGCGACAAAAATCGGAATGAGTCCTAATTTAATTGCAGTTCACTGCTAACAGTAAGAAATGTATCGGGAATCAGGACGGAGAGTTGACAGACTTACAGTTCTGTATAGAGAACCGAAAGTGAAAACCGGCTCGTTTTGGTGCCTGTATGCTGTAACATTGACCGGCAAATGAAGTAAGATAAAACTAGCGGAGTCAGCTTAAAAATTTGGCGAGCAACAGCAACATCATGCCACTTGATTAAAAAATATAATCACCATACCAAAGTAGTATAGAGAATGCAGACGACGCTGGTTGCCACAATAGTCCAATACAAACTCATTGGCGTAACAGCTTTCAGCGCTAAAGCCGGAAGATACATTGCTGATCCAAGGTAACAAATCTGCGAAAAAAAAGAAGCAACTTTCATTAACTATGTTACCAAAAATTGAAAAATCAACCAATACCTTGAATAGTTAGGCTGTGTTGACATTTTGGAATTTATGTTTCTTACTGCATCATTTTTGAGCCGACGATGTGATTTGTTCGGCTCAAATAAGTCTATATCTGCTGGAAAGGTTTCTGTATTAGAAGTCATTTTTAACTTTAGCAAAGTGTTTTAATGGCCAGTTACGGATAAACGGATTTATTCAAACGGCAGAATGAAACTGATATTGTTGACGAGCCCTTGTGTGGAACCTAATGTTGACCTTCTTTAAATTTTTGCTCGTAATCATTCACATTGTAAGAAAATGTTTGAAAGACACTCATTGAACTCAAAAAACTTTTCAATACAACAGTTTTGTTCAGTACAGCACATCAACGCTTCCATTTCTTTTACCATCCTAAAACCTGTAGAGAAAAATGTTGGCGGATACACGTCGCTAAAAAGCATCAAAGTTGTTCGCCAAAGAGATTAGGCAAATTTACCACAATAAATCATGCAAAGCCCTTTGCTATATCAAAGCTGAGTTGGCAATGCCTACAACAGTGGTCTAGAAGCGCTTTTGATGGTTACTTTTTGAGAAAACCTGTAAGATCTTCCAGCGTCATTTAAGTATAAAGTATCTAACACGAAAACGATACAGCAGCTAATGAAGACAAAAAGCAGAGAATTCTGCACTGTGTGCAACTCCCTCTGTCAGACCTGCGTTGCCGTACGGGTGGCTGAGGAAAATTTTATGGTTTTGCAGAAACTACGAACTAATTTTCATCCATCACCACAAGTCCGCTCCATCCAATTTCATGTTTGGAAAACAATGCGATATCAACTCTAGCTCCCAGAGCTGCCACTTTCACGTAGTACGTTTGCTCGACTTAAGCAACTTTTTTATGAAACTTCCAATTGCCTGAATTTGTTATTGATTTCAACAACTTTGCTTTTAGACTGTTGGTGAATTACTCTGCAGTAGTCTGTTTGCAGTTCGCGCACATTCGCTAAACTCTCTGTTACTCAGTCACAGTTTTATACCATATACATTGCGCTATACTGTAAGTCATCATTTTAAAACCACACAGCGCATTGAGAGTAGAGATCGGCCGATATGGCTTTTTTGAGGCCGATACCGATATTTCCAAAATTTTTAAATCTTGTTTTCTGCTGCATTATCAAAAATATGATGTATTTTATGCCTTACCTTATTTTCAAAAACTTAACAATCAGGACTTATTAGCTGAATTTTTTGAAATTGCAGCAATTTTAATATTTGATTAACCTAACTTGTTAGCATGGTATACACTGTTTACAATGAATAAACACAGTGCCATGAATAAAAAAGAATGTTAAAATAACAAAGCAATAAGAACAGAACACTGAATGTAAGAGAACTGCC
>JGI24021J15306_10003337_pt1 | contig 18024 bp, 11 predicted proteins | sample Ectturendosymbi1_FD_15306 | JGI IMG/M metagenome (IMG submission 15306)
TGCAAGTTTGAATCATCGCAAAAAGACGAAAGCAGATGGCAGTCGACTGATTCCTCGAAAGCATACAGAAACACTAGTGCTTTTAAGTGTGGCAAACAGACATGTCGACGTGAGCTATTGACGGATGCAGGCAAGGCATCCTCTCCTCCTCTCACTAGGAGGCCCTTACGGAGGAAACAACAAGCGCGCAAAAAATGGAAATAATATCTCTATTACGTCAGCAACAGAGTGGTTGCGTCACTGGCAGACAAACATTTGAAACGTTGTTGTTTGTGCAAAACATCAACTGGCCTTTTTGCGCACAAAAGACTTTGGTGCATAACGAAGCGCTGCGATAGTTTTCACTAGTGCACTGTTGTTTTTGCAGAAAGTTTTGAGAGAAACAAACACGCNAGAGACGGGAAGTGGAAACCACGATATACCGTACAAAAACTGTTAAAATCGTCCGGTTACCCTCATAGATCNATGTCTACGACATGAACTTCGCTTCTAATAGGGCAAAACAAGCAAATTTCGTTTGAACCTGCAGAATTTTCTTGAGGCAATCTGAAAAGAAATGTGTTGGCAATCGATTAAAAACAGGCTATACTGCATGCTTCCATGGGTAATTGTGAACGCATAAAAAGCAGGCCTCAATTTTTGGGCTAATGCGATGCCCTAGGCCAGGCTTGCACAACTCAGAAAGCTCGAAGTGCAAAATCATCAACATAAATTTGCAGCCGGCCTTAAAAGTCTATTTCATTTCGATGTAGAGATTTCGTTGTAGTTTGGAAGCAAAACTGGAAAGACAATTACTTATTCGAGGTCGAGCTTTCGCAGCATTTGCCACAACTGAAAAAACTCTTGAGGGCCGCAAGAAAAACCCTCGAGGGCCCTATGTATTGCGAGCCTGCCCTAGGTTAATCCACTTATGAAGCCCCCTCTCTTACTGTTACGAGGAAAAAGTGGAAAAGCGTTAATCAATTGCGTAAAATCCAAAATAACGGTAATGAGGCTCTAAAAGTACGGTCAAGCGCGCAACCAAGGGACATTTGAGGCCCTTGCTCTCCCCGAATATTTGAAAAGACTGCGTAGCAATTTTGACTTTTGCAGACACTTTCAAAATATTAGATGAAATTTTATATTTTAATCGTTTTTAAGAAAAGTTTTATTTGAATCTTTCTTTGTCTTACTGGTTAATTATCTCCTTAAAAAGTTATCTTGAAACAGGCGATTTGATTGAAAGTTTCGTAAATGGCTGGTGTTCAACCACAAATCTTCTGGAATTGTCAAAACTTGGAAGATCGTTTAAAATTTTGATATTTGTAAGGCATTTTCATCCTTTTGTTCTTATACCACTCTGAAAATTTTCAGAAATGCAAGGTGTGTACGTTTTGATTTTGTTTCTTGCCCATCTTCTGAGGAAGAGAGTATGCATACACTCTCGAAACATCAACAACTGTATTGTTATCAAACCAGTGGAGCAAAGTTTGCAGCCAGTAGACTACGCCTGTTGAGGGAAACATCATTATATGTTCACACTGTGTTAGCTTTCCGTTTGCCCTGGGTTACCAGGCTACTACGTAAGAATTTTTGCATTTTCTGTTCAGTGCTTATAACCGTTGTTGGGGTTTCACAGCCAAGCTCTAACGTTACAAGGAAAGTTTGAATTTCACATGAGTCTCAAAGTTACTGGGCGTTGTTTAGGTAGTCCTGGCAAACGTGGTGAAGTTCACTCACGTTTCGACATTTTCATGTGGTACCAAGCGCGTTGGTTTGGAAGATCAATCAAACATCACTGACGAGAAGGAGATGGTGGCAACCAGGATGTTTCAAGGGAGGGTTGAAGTCATGGAAGCAAAAAGCCTTAAACAAAAAATTGCTTGTGATAAGAATAGTCAAGGAAGGCACATAATTGTGGATGAACCATTGACTGTCCTCACCACTAAATCTGGGGGTGCTTCCAACCAAAACGCCATCTTGTTTCTTCGATATTCTTTCATAGTGCGGTATTACAATAAGTCATGTCAAGATTACTGTAAACATACACTACAGTGATATAAAAAGGCCAATATAATTCGCAAGCTGTTTAGCGAAGTGTAAGAGTATACGCGTAAAGTAAAATTTGCAATAATGCTCCAAGTAGCTATGACCCTTCATAAAAACAAAACGACTTGTGCAAAATCTAGATCCTGCTTGTGTAGATGACAAATATGGCATACAGTAGCCTAAGCAAAACTGCTGCAAAGTTCACATTTAAAAAAATGCAAACAAGCAGAGTGGCACATTCATTTACAATTAAAAAAAAAAATGACGTGAGCTTGGCACAACTATACATGGCGAACTTCCATCCCACACATCCCTAGAGCACAGCGCTTCAAAGAATTACAAGCAAAATCTTCAACTTCCGCAAACCAGAGGCAAAGGGCTTAACAATCACTGGATATGTTTTTTAAATGCAGAATCACTGTCAGTGTAATTAAACAGCTAAGTCTAATAAAACACCAAAGTCCGAACGACGCTTTTCACTCGCAACAAAATCTTCAAGAATTTCCTCCTTGTTGACGGGGCGGTTTGAATGCACTGAATAAGAGCTAAGCCGGTGAGGTGGTGAGGCGGTCACTTTCCATGTTTTTTCTCAGAGATGTCTTCAGGAGTCTCAGTGTGCTGTTGAAAGCTGTTGAAACGGAAGTGTGGCTATTTGAGGGAGATTCCTCACATTTCGAAGTGATTTCGTATTTGAGGGAGATTCCTCACATTCGAAAAATGTTCTTGCTGACATTCCAACAGTGCTTCAATTGCGTTTGACGGCCGCCTTCCCTCTTCTACCCCTTCCCATTGTTTTGTCCATCGTCTGATTTCTGCTGAAATAACAACATGGCTGTCTATATCCTCTTGGTACTGGGTCAGCAAATGGTTAATCTGATCGTCGGTGGCAAGTGGCAAAACTTTGGAAGTAAGCTCCAAACCAACGTACATGTTGCTGCAGGCTAACCATTTAAACTCCACTAACCATTGCATTTGAAATCGTCGCTTCTGGAAGCATGTGTGTAGTCAGGGATGTAGTGCTCACAAAAAAGGTGTGGGAACGCACCCATAAAATTGCCAATTTGAAACAGTTTCAAACACATTTTAAAGCAAAAACGTGAAAAAGGTGTGGGAACGCCGTTCCCACGCGTTCCCGCCCCGCTACACCCCTGTGTGTACCACAGGAAAATCGTATGAAGATGAAGGAGTCCAGCTAGTTGACAATGAAGATTTTCGGTCGCGTTCACTCAGAGACCGAAAAAAAAATCTTCCACGAAGTTGCCAATGTCATTAATCTTATATATGCTTGGGGAATTCGCCAAAATCTCGTCGCTACCAGTTGCGCCAGACGCCTGTGGCTGCTTTTCTAACGATGGGCAGGTAGACCTACAGTTCTGATATCGGTCAATAAAACGTTTCGAGGCTGATCACCTTGATCTGTGTCATAACAAGATGAATGGCTTTTTAATTTTAACACAGACATGTCCATTTTCACTCAACGCTTTGCGCTGACTAAAGAGCAGCGTGCAACTGATTAGCACAGTGTTTCTCAACATTTTAAGACACGGACTATATTTTCGGACCAGTATAAATCTTCGCGGAATCAAGATAGACTAAGACTACGAAAATGATACAAACACAAGTTTTAGCAAATTCGGTTCATCACCAGCATTCACAAATTTCAACGCGAATCTTGCCTTTGAGTTTGTTTCACAAGTTTGTCGAACTAAGAGCCTGTGGTCGTCAACGACCACCTGATGTCGTCTTCTGGTTGAAGTTGGTTTCAAAAATCGTTGTATCTTTGAAAAAGAGCTTCACAATTTGCTGTCGATGAATCGTTCAATTAAACAAACATCCGCTGTGTTATTAACGAATGCGTAATGGACGGCTTTGGATGTGATTAACAGCAGATGAAATCTATTTGAAAACTGTCAGATCTTCTTAAATTTCTTCGCTGTCTGATTTTTTCTCGGCGAAGAAGCCAATAACTACCTAAATACTTTCCTTTTTCATAATTTCATGCAACCTTTTTCATTATAATCATGCCCGAAGCAACATGGGCACAAACAGGCACGCAGTGAATCCGCGAATGCTGAGGTTCCTTAGTGAAGGAATCGAGTACATTCTTAAACATTTTTTTTTCTTGTTGTATGATTGGCAAGTGGACAGCAAAAGAGAAGTTGTTCCATGTAGTCCTCAATCGCACAGTATCGCACGAACACCGTTTCCTAAATCTGTATTCTCGCGTCTCCCCATTTCTGAAAATTTCACTCTACCTTCGCAGCAGCAATAATTTGTTTCAGAATATTGACTGTGGGTTCTGGGATGCGTCAGTTAATGTTGTTATTTGAAGAAAAAGCATAGCTAACTTATTGGGCTGCGGCATCACTGCACATCAACCTGGCTATTTTTACGGCTGCTGGTTCGACCAAGCTCCCTCCTGCTGTTTAAGACGCTTTTGCTCTTGTATTTTTCCAAGCAACAGTAAAAGAAGCATGCACTGCTTTACTACGGGAGTAAGTTTTTACTCCTGAAGTGGATGGACGATGAGTACAACTTCACGTAACCTGGTGTGTTTCCTCTTTAAAAATCGCAAGGGTTTGGTCAACGTATTTAACATATTTTTACTCGAAATGCCGAAGTAGCTTCTTTGAGAGATACGTGAACAAGGATTCTAAGCAATACACGAACTGTGGCCGGATTTCACCGTTTACCACGACTGAAGTAAACCCAAGTTTCAGAAGTTGTCGTTATACGCAAACGCCTGCTTTAGTTTAGCAATTATAAACTGAGACGGCAAGAGCACACTGCGGTTTAGATAACAACTTCGCGCTTAGGCTGCTGAATATACTGCCTCAAAATATAAATGCCATGCGGAACAGCAAAACATTGACTTTTTCACGCTGGTTAGGTGCGTTAATCGCTGTACGAACAAAAATGTCGATTGTACTGCACAAAGTTAATAGAGTTGTTAATGTGTCAGGGCATGACAGAAACCATGTTTGCCCCTAGTATTTGCGGACTCATCCGGAACTTTCCATCCCGCAGACTCGGGTTGAGAAACACTGGATAAGCAGAACAGCGAGTTAGTTCAGAACAGCGAGTTAGTTCAGAACAGCGAGTTAGTTCAGAACAGCGAGTTAGTTCAGAACAGCGAGTTAGTTCAGAACAGCAAGTTAGTTCAGAACAGCGAGTTAGTTCAGAACAGCGAGTTAGTTCAGAACAGCGAGTTAGTGGCCCCCCACAGTGGCATAGCCAGCCCAAAATATTGGGAGGCCAAATCTTTTTACTTTAAGCGAGCAACAGGACTTTGCAAGGAGATAAGTTCGTTCTTCTGGCGATTACCTTTATTATTTAGCCGACGTTTCGTCTACCTGTTCAAGTAGGCTTCTTTCGGGCAATGTTTTTAACTACATAATCTGCAGTTTACCAATAACAAAAAACAGTTAGCAGAGTGAGGTACCAGAATAAAACGCAAAACCGACCGTCACAGTATAGGTGTGTGACAGTATGCGACAGTGAACAGGAAGAAGTGTAAAGTGGGAACGCCGGGGGTGACTATGCATAACAAAGCAATAAAATAGCGTAAACCTTGCACAGAGAAATGCACGAAATGAAAATTTCGTTTTGTGCATTTTTCTGTGTAGGTTTTACACTATTTTAGTGGTTTCTGATTAGTTAGTGTGAAACAAACCAGTAAATAGTACGAAAGTATGCGGTAAATAGCAATTTGAAAATGAGATAAACTCTGTGGTGAGCTAGTAAATCAACAGGCCGTAAAGCGGGCAATAAGATGACAAAGTCAAGGAAGTCAAATAAAAGATATAAAATTCACTCATGTTTTAAGACACTATGATAAATAGCTAGGAGGTTGGCGCTTTGATCATTCACAGTGTTAGTTTTTTAATTGATATACAAGATTCTAAAAAAATAGGCTTGTCGTGATATAAAACGGGGCGCAATCCCAGTCAAAACCATGGCCCCGTTGGGCTGCATGTTTTGTTGAAGCTGTCTTTTCAAATTTAGGAATATGTTTAGGCAAATGATCCTGTTGTGTTCTTTCAATCAAGTACTCAGGCTTCGTTTCGTTTGTCCAATGTATTTTTGTTCACATTCCCCACATGGAATTTCATAGACTGCACTTCGACGTTCACTGGCGGGTACGATATATTTCTCCTGAAGATAGGATTGTGTTTGGCTTAATTGCAGATTTGAAGATAGTTCGTACAAGATGTTTCTCCCGAATTCGTTTTGATGTCTCTCCCAAGTCAGTTGTGTACGGTAAAATAGCTTCAGATGTAAACTCAAAAAATCGTGTTGTTTATTCTTTTTGTTTTAAATCAATTATTTGGGGTAAATATTCAACATGAGAGTCCGTTTCCTATATTTCATTTCGATGTTCAGGTTCTGGACTGNGGAAAAAAGTTTTTTAGTCCGTTNGAAAAGGGTGTTGACCACTGATTGCTGATGTTGTAAGGGATGTCTTGACCTAAAGNTGAGGTTTCTATCTGAATNAGTTGGTTTAAGATAGACTGCTGACAATAGGGGGCGATTTGATGAGTGNTTGATCAATAAGTCCAAAAAAACTCCCAAACTCAAACCCCCCAGAAAAACAAAAAGCTCTGATAACTTTGATTTCTCCATGATCACAAAAGTGTCGTCTACAGTCTCGCCGCCACGGTTGGGCTTAGCGTCCCCAAACAAAGTTCCCACCTCCCAAGTTGAAATATGAAACACTACAAATAAGCATAATTTTGGTCAAATTTTTGAATTTCAAGACCCCCTGAACAAACGTAAAGCACTCTTATTGAAAAAACTTTCTGGCGACTGTTCTGCGTCCACAAATCTTTTCCACCAAATTGGAGTATCTGTGAAGGTTTCCAAAGCGAGTTTTTCGACCTCTTCACCTCTTCCGTGACTAGGTTTCCAACTACTATTTGAAACGGGAGAACCCATCACTGTTCCTAAAACTTCATTGTAGTGTTTTCCACGAAAAGTAAAATTTATTGAATTTAAGCAAATTTCAATTTATTAAAATTAGGTCGGAAGTTGACAAATATGTACGTTGATTCAGATCAGGTTCGGATTGTAGACGTTGCTTGGCTATGTTTAATGCCAACTGAATTGCAACTATTGTGAATAAAGATACAACATGGAATGAGACCATTATTTCATCAGTTTGCAGTAATTCATTAGTAATAGATGAAGTGAAGCTTGCAGAGTTTCTTACGTGATGTTTTGATTATCCAATAAGCTTTTTCAGAAGTGAGAATAATTCTTTAGCTAAGCAGTAGGTAGGTGAGTCTGTGAAAGAAACTATTGGTCGGAGAGGGAATGTTTTCTTTCTTTAATTTCGGTAGTCCGTGCAGTCGGGTGTTGTAGCATCTGAGGCTTTCAGTTGGAAGCTTGCTTCTTTTGTGATTTATTGGTTTCGAGCAAGTTGTTAACACATATATTGACACCTTTGGTTATGGATGCGGTTGGGTTGGTTTTAAGATNTTTNTTAGTGTTATTGATCATCAAGCATTTGATTAATCTTGTGGTCATAACATTCTTTGTCTAAGTGNTGTTACCTTTGTCAGTCTTGGTGATTATTATACTTGGATCTTTCTTTAATTAATATACTTTAGATATTTCTTTAATTGAATACGCCATGTGTTCTTTCTTCGTCAAAGCTGATCTACTTCGTATTTTGTTTGGTATGTTTGAAACCACTTTTCCACGAATTAGGTCAGCCTTGCTGGGAGAAATGCCTAGTAATCCATCTTTAACTGGGGCAAGGGTATATCTCACTGGTACATCTTCAGGGGCAATAGCAAAATTTTGAGCCGATACCGATGCTTTTAGTTTTTCACTGACTATAATCAATGCCAATGTTTTGCATCACGCAAACTACAATTGAAAGACATCACAGCGCATTTTTTCTTCGGAATGTAGGCCACATAAACAAATGGAATAGTTTGCACAAATGAAAGAGCATATTGTAATAAGTTAGAAAGGTATTACAATTATAAGCAATATGAAAAGAAAAATATGAAAAACAACAGTATTTTGTTTGGGAACTTTGGAACACCGTCTCTCAAAGCTCAAAGCACAAAATGACAAGGTATGTCAACATTTGGGGAGACTAGGGTCCCTGTGGCCCCCCTGGCTACGCTTATGGTCACTCACACCTCGCACTACATATCTTCCACGTGTGCACATCAGGAAGGTCCCCAGTTTTGTGACGTATTAACTACACATCAAGGGACACTGCTGGTAGTTCAAATTTCTAGCTTGCAGTGGTGCAACTCCTAGTGATTTTCCACTATATCTAATGTTCAAGTAAGTACTTTCCACGATGAGTGCAAGCAAGTAATCGATCAGCAAATTTTCAATAGGAAATGGATTTCACGTAAAAATTACGCATCCTAAGTCCTTATTCAAATAGTGTATATCTAGTGATTTTGTATTTCATTTATTGTGGTTTCATAGTTATCTGTTGTTTTCGATGAGTGAGCTGAATGTAATTAATTACACAATTTGGTGTAATTGTAGCTGTAACTAAGACTTTGATTTTGCGCGATTGTAATTTACTAAAAGTCCTAACTATCAAGATGCATCTAAAATTGCACAAGATCATATAATCTCTTTTGAGTTGAACCACTACGAGGTCGCTGCGGTCATCTGTTAAACAAAAATTCAGTGACCTGTACAAACAACCAGAACCGTTGCTGCTGACTTCCGTTTTCTTTGTCTCTGGTTTCGAAGAAGTTGCGCAACGTATTTGTTTGCATTGCAAAGCATTTTCTGGCCATTTTCGTTGTGTGTAAGTTTGCCTTTTGATTTTGCAACACCAATTGTCCTGTAATCTGACAAACCTGTTACGTATTTGTAATCTAGTGTTTTTTTATCATGAAATCTAGTACTTTTCCGTAGCAACAGAGTAACAACACTGCTAGCTTGTTACAAGCAACGCATTAATGAAGAAAACTGCTTCAATATTTCTCAAACCTCGAAAATTCATAACCGCCTGGTTTGATAACAAATGTGTTGCTACGCCTTGTGGTACTTCCGAAGAACATTCTGCAATGCACCCATTCTCGACTTACAATGCTGGTGAAAAATTAAAAAATAAACATCGACATTCTGATTGCTAAGGGGGGTTCGAACCCTTTCAGCCCTTCCCCCTCGCTGAGCCTTTGCTTGGTCGAAAGAAACTGGCACTTAGTTTGATAAAGCCTTTGACGCAAAGGCGTCTTGCCAACCCTATGTTGCCTTCCGAAGTGCGGTCCACCATTAACACCACATTTCCTGATATGATGTCAGCGATTCTGACGCAAGTCCCTCAACAACTGTCCGCAGCAAAACGCTGCCAAATCTGCCGTCCGTCGCACCGAAATAAGACGAGGTTCGTATGTCGGGAGTGTGGAGCTCCTGTGTGCAAGGAACACTTAATTCGAACCTTCTGCCCAGACTCACTGCTGAAAGGTAAGAGTTTCATGCATATTGCTTTTTGTTGTGTAGCAAGCACATTTCAACGTTGGTACAGTGCGAAAGAAATTAATTTATCTGCCAGAATTGTGTGTCCAAGTCTTCAGCCCAGTTGCGCTTGTGAGACGTAAAGTAAAACAGCACATTAGTTTGTCAATAAAAATCAAGTACAATCTTTGCCGTTGGTATATCTTGGAAATCACTTTCTTGTTCCTTTTTGTTATCGATTCTGTGTAGCAGATTGGCAGATATTCTCGCAAATAAATTTACCCAGTTTGGGCAAAATGCACCTTATGTGCAAGAATTCACACAATTATCACAAAAACAACAAATTTTCATATCTCGACCTAATTTACTTTTTTGCATGTACGTCCGCCAGATTCGAACACATCACGACATGGATGTTGTACGGACTGCCAATGAAGGCTACTGGCAGAATTTCGGACGTTTTCATGCATTTTTAGTGTCGTTTCCTACCCGCGTTTTTTCTGGAGGACATGTGTTTGGTTTTGAAAAAATTGAATTTTTTCGGCGCGAAACAACTTTCGTTTTTAGGACCAGTTGAGCTTGGGAAAAGTTTCTGAGTTGTTCAAACACGTGCCTGTGAATGTAAAATGGTTTCGTAAGCTTTGGTTAAAATGGAAACAAATTCGCCCGAGTGGAGCAAATTAAATCAGCATTTTGTTCAAAGATGTTTTGACAATTGCTGAAAGCAGATAGACTTTGCACGTCAACAGACGGTCCAGAGTTGTAAGTCTGGCCGGGTTTTCGGATCGGGCCGAGTTCGGGCTTACATTTTGTCAAAATGTTTCGGGCCGATTTTGGGTCTGCATACAAACGTTTTTCTGAAAAACCGACACTTATATCACCAATTACTTTTGAAGCAATGTAGTTGATTAACTCTTCAATAAAAAATGAACAATAGTGAATTGTTTTGTCATGTATACTTTGCTACGCCCCAATATCGCGCAGTTACGCATATTTTGAAACTCACCCGTTAAATGTATTTGACTTTCAGACGTAAATCGGGTTTCACAAAATGCCGAGCTCGGACATGGATTGAGCTTCAAAATGAAGCCCATTTGCATCTCTGAGTCGGCCTCAAACGCTTCTTTCAAAACGAAGTTCTTGTTGTTGTCAAGAATTCAGCTGTGCATACCAAATTACGTTTGTCCACAAAAAAAACACGCATACTACATATATGTATCCAGGGGGACAAAGGGGATATGTTCCCCCAAAATGCTTAGAATATCTAATCATTTTGTGCTTTGAAAGGCGGTATATCATATAAAATACTGTTGCTAGCCTAAAATTTTGAGTAGTTTACTGAACGGTTTTCACATCTCGGTCAAAAGTTGCGTTATATCGTGCTTCGTCAGCTTGTTTCTGAAACTTTTTATTTTAAGGGAGGTATACTCAGTTATTGACCAAATGCCGTATCAGCATCTTTCATTTGATTTTTAAAATGTTACTTTGATTAGGGTTTCGAACAATGTCTTTAATGTCACAACGGTTCACGTTTTATGTTGTAGTTTTCATTCCATTCACATGAAGCTCAATCGTCTCAGTTTGGGTCCGAAAACTGTGATGGCAATTTAAGAAGAGGACATTGCTATTCAGTCATCCTCGGACAACTTACGAGAGGGTGTGTACGCATTGGAATCAAAAGTTGAATTTATTGTACAGTACACACCACTGCTAAATATTTGGATTGATTTCTGAGATAAAATATTTTTATGGAATGCTTGCGTGCTTACATAATCTCATTGAATGGTGAAGCAAATATAGCACAACCGTATGCAAGCAACCGCAATCTTTTCCATTTCATTATGGCATTTAACTCAAACTCTTGAAATACACTCTGCGCGACAGCACATTAGGGCAGACCCGTAGCCAGGTTTTCAGGCGTAGAGGGGCAAAGTAAATTTTTAGGGGAGCAAATTTTTTCTTTTATTATATGTTTACAACAAATTTTTCTGAGCACAGCAAAATTTAGGGTGTCACAAAAATATTGGGGGCCACTGCCCCTGAATGCCCCCCCGTGACTACGGGCCGGCATTAGGGTAATAACTGTACAAAAATCACGAGACCCACGTTCAATGTTGATTTTCTGCTAAAATCTTTCATAACTGCTGAATATCAACTCACGTTTCGAATTTGCCGTTCACAAGTTATAGAGCTACACGTGGCCAGTGCGTGAATGCCAACAAGAGCGTCACTTACTCTGTCACGCATGAGTGGTTCAGGAAGTTGTAACTGAACAATCGCTATCAAGCGTTTGTCATAAAGCGCATTCAACACGAAAACGTATTTTCAGCAGTTTATGCAAAAGGTGAAAATGTCAAATGGAGAAATCGAACGTTCCTCAAAGGTTCAGTTGCAGACATCACTTCATGCTGAGACAACACTCGGAGTTAGAGATCTTTTATTTTTCTCGGTTTATTAGTCGCCACCAGATCTTCCTAGGGCTACATTCTCCGGTGTATCTGACACGTAAAACGATTCTGAAAGTACACAAAAAGTTTTTTGAATTTCTTGTTGTTATGCAGTATGATATTTTTGTGATTAATTTCACAAAAACACAAAGTTTTCTATGATCAAAGTTTTAGCTTTTCTAGAAGGGGCTTATTTGGTGCTGAACTATTTTAATCTCTTTTCTCGCCATAGGAATGTGGAATCAATGCAGGCGAACAATAGCAGGTGAAAATAGAACCATTGATCATGCTGAGGCAGCACACAGAAAGATATATGCCTGAGTGGGAATTAACCATCCAGTTATCTGGATGTTAATCGATTGTCTTAGGAAAACACAGACAGGATGTAGTACAAGGTTTCTCAAATGGGGCCCTCGACCGCCCTTGGGGGTCACGGAGCAGTTCTCTGAGGGTCACGAGCAGAGGTCTTCACTAGGTAGTTTTGCCGTGATATTGCATAATTTGAAGTAAATTAACTGTGATCTGTTTAATTCTTTGACTGTGATTGCATTTATTCTTTTACTTTCGATTGTTGGCTTTTGTTATTATTAACCGTGGCGAATAAAATAACTGATGGAAACCCGTTAAAAACAAAACTAGTGTTTTTATTTATGAGAAGGGGTCACAAATGTTGAGAGTCTTTTGAAAGGGGCCACGGCTCATGAAAGTTTGAGAACCACTGGTGCAATATGTGCTATGAGCAGTTCACCGCTAGGAAAGCTCCGAATCAAGAACTTCTTGAATATGTTAAGGCTGATGAGCGCATTCTCAACACCATCAAATATTTTGACTCAAGGGCACCACTTCAATCGTGTTTACAGCACGGTAAGGGCTACAAGTACGATATGCACTAAAGTTTTATCCATGTTTTTGTCGATTTTCTTTGCATACACTTGTCAGACTCGGAACTAGCGTCAAAAGGGATGGGGCCAAACACTTCGGCGCTGAAAAGCTCCCCTTAAATTTTCAACGTTTATTTACATCAATACTCTACTCAGAAAGACAACCCATTTTCTTTTGCCAAACAGAGAGTTTTGTTGTTCTGCTTCAGTGTTTTTCCATGATTTAAGTTAAACAAAGCTTTTATCTTGCTACTCGTATTTGCATTTGAAATATTGTCACTGAACGTGATGACCTCGTCAAAAAACTGGCATGATTTCATTTTCATTAGCATGACTTTGACAAAAAACTGTTCTGACTAATCTAAATTTTCAACAATATTTTCGTTATAATCTGCACGCTTAAAGCTCTTTTTTTGTAATATTTATGCATAGAAACAAACATCTTTGTCAACTTTGTTGCACTGCACCTTATAAGGAATATTTTACAAAAAACTTAGGATTTCGAAATAGAGTAAAACTGAAGGTGTTGTGTAATAAAGTTGTTATCACAACAATAGTTGCTACTGGTTTTCATTACTGGTAACACTGCGCTAAAATCCTCAGTGGGCAATGGTGGCAGTCAGCTCGCAAGTTAACAGCACATGAAAACAAATTGGAATTAATGTGTGGAAAACAAACATGTTGGTTTCTTTGATTCGTCTTTCAACTTCGGTCAAAACCTCCACAACATTTTCAAATTAGTCATTAAATTTAAACATTTTTGAAGCGGCAACTAAAAACCTACGTTGCTCAAAGCCTTAACTACATTTTTAAGCTACTGTAAAAGTGCAAGTGCAGTGACGTCATACCGTTTTCTGCAGCGATTAAATTCGAGCATGCACTTGTTTCCATATGTCTTGCCGTCCGTTCCGCATACCGGAAGGTACATTCTGTTGCACGGCCTGGGCCTGTAAACAATAGACAAAACTTAAGTGCGGACGAAAGCAATGGTTTGCACAACGTGCGTGATNAGGTTCAGTTATTTTCATTTCAGCAACCTTGCCTCCATTCTACGTAGGGAAATACTTTTCAAAAACATGTTGACACTGGACCAGCCTGTGTTGACAAAAGATAGCATTTATTTTGCTTTAGGCCAGTTTGTTTATGTCGGCTGACCAGACAAAGCAAATAGAACTTTCTTTGTTTGCATTGCAGAATTGCATCTTAGGGCTTTCTAGGCTTTTGCGAAATTTACGAGGAATAATATCATCTCATTTCTTTTCTTTGACTACAAAATTTAACTTTCAAACATTTTTCAGGAAAACCAACAGAACTTTCAAATGATTATATAACCGTCAGACACAACAAAGGCAAACATCGTCTCAGAGCTCGGGGTGGGCAACGTTTAAACTTGGAATTTTTCAATTTTTACCAAGTCTGAGGTGTCATAAGCCATGAATACCCGACTCCACCCTACCGGCAAGGATGAAGACGTCGTCGTGGCGGGGCAGCTTCATATCTGGCAATGAGGTGGAAGAGGCAAACCAGTAACAGAAAAACAGTCAGCTTCATGACGTATCAGCAAATGCACAATATGTAGGTCTATGACTGCATATAGATCTGAAACAGAAATATCAGCTCCTGCGTTAAATGTTCCACAAATTTGCAGTTTTAGCATCGTGTCGTTCCCTCCAGGATTGCAGCTTTAGGNCCTGCGTTTTCCAATTGGGATATGTAAATTTGTTAATCCTTTGTTTAGGTGCAGTGGCACACATGTCTTTCTGTTTGGGAACAAGAAATAAACGTGCAAAAATACTTAACTTGAAGAGACACCCACAAATTGCGCAAAGCTTTATGAAAGTTGTTTTGCGCATTTCCGGCAGTTTATCGGTTTACAGCTTTTGCTAAATTTTGCAGCGCTGCCCCACCTACCTTTTGTCGGCGTTAAGGCTAACTCTGGATCACGGAATCAGAAACAAACTTTCAGCAAATAAAGCATAAAAGCAGTAGTTTTGACATAAAAATGTTAACAAGATTCCACCAACTCAGAGGCTTATTGAGGGAGGCCAATGGGGTCACAATTCCCCGACACCGAATCACTACGGCGGCGCCGAATCACTGCAGGCACTGAAAAGTCCCAACAATGTCACAAGTACTTTCTTCGATGCTGTGCATTTGCTTCCGAAAGGCCTCAGATTCGAATATGAGGGCGCTAAACTTTCTTCTTGCCCTGGGCGCCATCTAACCTCCTTATCGGTTATTTTTATTGTCACTCTTATACGTTTCTTTACCCCTGTAAGTTTCTGAACCAGTTCTTGATGAAAGCAGGTTAAGCATTAGCAACCAACTAAAGAAGGGAGGTCATCCGAGAAAGTCGTCTCCATTGCTGTTCTAAGTCATTTCCTGCTGCGGGAAAGGCGCATTTCAATGCAAGTTCACAGCTGGTTGTTTGTGACATGAACTCAGCCGTCTTCCCAACAAGAGTGTAGGTATAATGGCATGCGCTGTCATGAGAGTAAAAACAAGGCTCAACCAAGCAGACATCGGTTGGGTCGGCGAAAGCAAAATTTAATGAAGAGTGCGAATATCGACGGAGCATCATATTAGTTTGAATTAGTCACGAAAGTACGCAAATTCACGCCATTGTTCAAAACAATCTCAAAAGTACGAATAGTGCCCTGATCAAACACTGACTGAAAATGTGAATGACGAAGTATGAGAGGCTTTCAAAATAATAATAATAATAATTACAATAATTGGAAGGAAATAATTGCAGATACCTCCTGATTAAAAATATAGCCTACGTTGCATTATGACATCACACAGTCACAAGTACTGCTATGCAGCATGAAAAGTTTGCCAGACCATTATGAAAAACTTGGTTTGACTCTGGCGTTCGGCTGAAAATGGTGCAGACAGGCTTGCAAAACTGCATGAGCAACTTTACAGCCGAAGTTTACGCGTGGTGTGTGTGTGACCTCACTTGCCAAGGCACACGTCTTTCTCGTTAGTCTGGTTGTTGCACCGGAAAGGTACCTGGACAGCACAAACCGAAACGAATCTCAATCTAGTGCACAGACCCTTTGCAATCAGCTGACCTTTCAAAGCCACCCAAGCAGTTATTCAGAAGGTGGAACCACGCCTTACTGTCTGTTGCTGTAAGAGTTCAGCTCTGAAGTTCAAGGTTTGCTTGTTTCAAGTTAAGAGGAACTAACTGGACTGTGATGGGAAAAAATATTTGCTCTCGACGACGTCTTTTTGCAATCTTTCAATATTAGCACGTAAACTTCAGAGGATTTTCACATCATCAAAGAAATCATTTCCGTCGGCTGGACCGGGAGACTCTTTATGTTCTGAAAACAAACGTCCACTCGTTGCTGGATTGCGGAAGTGACTGGACCTGTGTGTCGCAAATACGTTCCAGACATGACCCATTTAAAACGAAAGACAAATGGCAGAAAGCGGTGTCGTGTGAATAGTGCACGCAGTCGCAAACCTCAACTGGCTGTTGAAGGGAAGATCATATCCGTTCTGCATTTGCACTTGGTACAAAATTGGGTTCTGTTCCAGCACTTCTATTCGAAAATCGCTCTTTGTGTACACGAGACACGGATGCTGATCGGGATTATTCCTGTATGAAGCAAGTTTCAAATAGAATTTGGGAGCTCAGGAATCTGTACTGCTCGCAAATTCATAGCAACCGCCATTGCAGTTGTTCAAACGAATTGATGCAAATCAACATCAATTCCGATTTTTTCATTATCAAATAACTTCAACTATTTACATCTCATAAAAGTTAATTTTGTTGTAACTTTCATCGTTAGTTGCTATATTTGAATTTGTTGAGGCAAAACGCTGCCGTTGTTCACACGCCAACACCAGTTTCTAAATGTGTAAATGTTCTTGAAGCTACCGCATTAGGCAGGTTAACTCTCATAAAAGTGTTTCTAGATATCAGAAAGCGAATGAAAATATCACAGCGATGAAAACAACGCAATCTGCAGAAGCAACAGTCCTGCGTGACCGTCAACTACAAGACACAAATGTTCCCAGCAATTTTCGTCGAATCGTTGGCACGAACTGGCAATTCATTTGGTTGAAACGCCCTCTGTGTTTCCGGACCAATTGATCGATGTTGTGCTTTCCCATGTTCGCCGCCGAAAATAAGTTTCCTTTCATTCCATCTGGAACAGATGTTCTTAACCTTTGCTTTCCGCGACATATTTACTTGAAATCCTAATTCAAGCTTCAGTAATGCATTCTGCCAGAGGAGCAGTGCTAAAAAAGAGGTGTGGGAACGCCGTTCCCAACAAGGTTGAGAATAGCCCGGTTTTTTTCACAAAAAAAAACAACCCACCTGTTTTTTTTAGGTTTTTTAAAAACACCGTTTTTTTGTTTTTTTTAAAAGAAACAAGATTTTGTTTTTTTTAAGGAAAATGGGAAAACCTTCTTCTTAATTGTTTTTATTGCATCATGTAATATCATTATTTTCAGAATTACACAATAATAACATGTTATACCTATTATGCCATTCAACTTTGAGGGTAAAGACATGTATCCCATTTACGTTTTTGTAAATTTTTCGTCAATTCAATCCAAAGTGGTAAGGCTTGGCAAGAATGCACACAGAAAACAAAGAAAAACTATTTCCACACAAACTCTGCAGTTTCATGTCAAGTTTATCTGCATGCCCTGCTAGTTCAACATCTATAGCAGGGATCACCAACCTTCTTGAAGCTGAGAGCTACTTCTTGCGTGCCGATTAATGTAAAGAGCTACCAGTTTGATGCAGGCTTCTGAAATAAAAATGTTGCTCAATTTACCTTTAATTATTTGATTATTAACAATTAAGATATTCCTCAATGTGAAGACACTGATCATGTTCATGTTATTTTTAGAGCAGGCCCGCGGGCAGTAGCGTAGCTAGCCTGAAAATTTTATCTGGGCCAAATATTTTGACTTTCAGCAAGCAACAGTATTTTGTTTGGGACAACACCTCTCAAAGCGCAAAATGACAAGAAATGCTAGAAATTTGATGGGCATGCCTTTTGGCTGCACCTACGCCCGTGGACAACCTGCTTGGTCCGTGCAGGCGACCTGGGCACCATATTGGTGACCCCTGATTTTTAGAGTGTATTGTTCAACATATGATTGGTATGGTCCAAAACCAGAAAAAGTTGATAGATGCACATAAGGCAGAAATATTGGTTAAAATATACTGATTGTGCAGAGCTGAGAAAGATAACCAT
>JGI24021J15306_10003339_pt1 | contig 18018 bp, 14 predicted proteins | sample Ectturendosymbi1_FD_15306 | JGI IMG/M metagenome (IMG submission 15306)
AACCCAGAGTTTCACCAAGGACCAGATGAGGTCAGGTGGTGTGATTGCATCTCCAAGCAAGGTAGGTCCTGCTGTCTTCTTGTTTAGACAGCAGAACCAGCGATTTATTTCAAAGCTGACTTACTGGGGCTGCTGCCCCCGCAACCATCCCGAGAGGAGAAGCAGCTGTGAAAATTGATGGAACAGTTTCACATATCTTATAGTTCGTTATTGTGATTGGTGTCATTGTGACTGTAACATTGAAATTGCCAACACCGTGCACCGTGAGGATGTGGATCAAAGTGTGGAATATCAAGCTGCTACTTTAACCTTCTAAGCCCTGTCTGCTGCTGTCATTGTGAATGTAACTAATCAGATAAACTAAACTTTGATTAACACATTACAGGTAGGTCACTCATCTGAAGGAACATTCCAGTAGCTCTACATGAGGATGTGATGATGTTTTTTTGTCCGCAGACACAAAGTCTGCAGTTGAAACACATTATCGATTATGCACAACACAGCAACAGGTTGATAAAAACGTACAGAACACAACGCAGGTTGATAAAAACATATAGAACAGAACGTTTTGCAACAACAAAAAGTACAGTACTAAGAAACTGAAGTATTTTTGCCATGAAATCAAAGATTTCGTAAATCAATAACTAAGGGTGGAGAATAATGCACATAAAAAAGTATATAAAACAATTGTTTTATATTACATACAGAATATACATCAACATAACACAGATGATTGTGGGCAAGCAATGGGTGAAAAGTTGAGGCAGGTACAGATGGGCACTGGGCACTTGAAGCAAGCATATAGGTGAAGGAAGCGGACAAGAATATAGGTTGCGAGGCAGAGCAATGCAATTAGAAACATAACATGTCATTACAGAAACAAGTAGCAAGGGCAGAAAGCAATGTTTACACATATAAATCATGAAGAAATAACAATTTACCCATGAACCATATAATGGGGTAAGTTCCATGGATGAGTTATGTCCAACCACATGCATGATGGTATCAGCAAATGATGTTGAAAAGACAAGGGCATGGACAGATTGCAATAACTACTACTTGCAGCAAACATCAATCCAATAAATAAGTGTTGGGTACATGAAAAACAACATATGTTTGGTAAATGAGTGATGTATTTAGTTCTAAAACGAAAAAGGTAGTTTCACAAAATGTCGTGACTTATGAGATCTAGCCACTTTTTCCACAAATATAACTGGTGTCATGCCATTGACACTGTACTTTGGGTTCACATGATTGTGGGCCTAGGAATTTGACTGAAGTCAATGTCCGTGAGGTCCTGGAGGTGGATATCATTTCATTTGCCTCGAAATCCTCGTATTGCAGCGAGGGTGCTCTTCAAAAAGGCAAATCCGAGCTTTGTCCTTATGTATGACATGACAGATGCACATGGCTTCCTGCATTTTCAGCTATTTTGTCTGCTAGCTGCCAGTCTTTTGTTGATTCTGGTGCCATCCCTCTACTTGTTGTAAAGACAAGGGGATTGAATGAAGACTCCTCAATGCCAATCACTCATTGGTTGTACTTATCCTTCTTTTCCATGTTGTTGGCAGATCTCTGCTAGGGACTTTCCAGAATAAGACTGTGAGGTAGGATGTGTGATCCTTATGTCAAAGAAAGTTTTCTCACAGCTATTCCATAGTCCTCTCATAAAGATATCCAACCCTGCATTGTCATCTGGGTTAACTTTTCTTTCAAAATTGTATTCGTTGATTGGCAGAGGTGTGGGTTCAGTCTGAACATCTCTACAGACCTGTCTCATTATCTGTGCCTATGAAATTGTTGATGATTGCGTTCACCTGAAGGTGTGTTGCCTTGCGAAGTCACAAGGCAACGCATTCATGGTACCATTGCGGTCACTGCAGTAGCTCAGTTCTGGTAGGCCTATTTCTAGTCCTTACTCCTGTTTATTTTGGGGTATGATGATGTCCCATGTGGTATTTTGACAGTATATCTATATTGTGTGTTTTCGTATGCATTCTGTCATGACCGTAACGTGACATGGGTCTCAAAATGTACTGTAATAAATTTATTGAAGTTTTCAATACTCTATTCTTAACATGCAAACTAAACCATGTGGCCTGGGCATTAAATGTTGCTTTTAATACTATAGCCTACTCACAAGTGCTTCAATGTAAAATGCAAGCCAAATTGGTAAAGCCAGAACACCACGTTTGGTCAGTGATCTGTAATGCAAGCTTAACCTGTGAACCCATGTGCTCTTGTATATAGATTTTACACACAATTACACTGTGTTAAACACTTTCTTCAAATTACTGTCTTTTTTGTTAGTCTGATTTTGTACTTTTATTCTGGCATCAGTTTAAGTTTAATTTTTAACCATGGAATGATCAATTGATGCAGGAAGTTCTGAGCACAGTTTTCATCATGAGCTTTATCCAGCTACTTGTTGGAGCAAAAATATCATTATGTTATATGATTAAGAAATAAAAACACAGCAGCCATTATGCTGCATTGCCCTGAGCCACAAAGTTGAGGGACAAACCAGCACTGTTAAGATTGACACTCCTGGTAGATAGCAATAAAGATTCTTAGCAAGACCAGGTTGTTCACTACTCAATTGCTGTCACTAACACAGCCTTACATGTCGTGTGCATGCCTTGCCACATTACTTGCCACATCCCTCTTTCACTAGGCTCAGGACAATATTTTGTATTTTACTTCTTTATGTCTAACATCATTTTTTCCTAATAATTACGTTCCATGTTTGCCATGTTTAAGTGTATTTTTGACTCTTTTGTCATGCTCTGCAACCGTACATGGTGGTATAGTTTATTTGTGGCATAATATTTAACAATAAATGAAAGTATTCAGAGCATATTGTCATGGCAAGCAGGAAATCAAGATTTCTGTATCGTCTACTTAGCAGTTGTTACCATGTATACTAAGTTTTTCAAGTGTAAAGATGTTACAGAAAACGATCACATGTAAAACATGCAAAGTAGAGCAAGAATTTACTGAAGAAACTAAGTTGGGCACAAGTTAAAGATAAGTATCAAGAGTAAAACTCTAAGTTTGTTTTGCATTAGGACATTAAGCTGCCTTGTACTTGGAAACTAACAATTTGCGCTACAGTTTTGAAAGCATTGTAAGGACTTGTCTTTATCCTTTTGGCCATCCTTTCAAATCTTAAGCCCAATATAATTGGATATTTTTCCTCAACTTTGTTTGCTTGCCCACTGAAAAAAATGTTTTTACTGAATTACAATGTTGTAGTCTGACATCAGAAATTTTTGCCTTTTTATTTTAGTCTTCTAATTTTTTCATATTGAAACAAATATTAGTAATTTCTTGTTACTTCAGGTTGTCATTTAGCCAATTGGAATTTGTGTTTGTGTCTTGTTGGTGCAAAGTTTTGCCTGTGAAGAAATTTATGAAAGACCTCTTAACTCACAAAAAGCACTAATTCAATCTGTGCATATATGATCATCATGGAGTCTGATGAAGAAGCACAAGGCGGAAGTAGTCAAATATTTTGTCTGAAGTGGGTTAAGCAACATGTAGCTAAATCCATTCCTGACAAAATCCAAGTGTCTAAAGATGAACTGGAGCAAGCCATGAATGGATCAGAGTTAGTGTCTAAGTATTATGATTTTCACTAAATCCTACTAAAATTTAATTTGGTGAAATAAAGAAGTATCATTTGTACCTAAGTATTGTGCAGACAAATTTCTCATTGCGTTTTTATCTCAATATTGATTCTGTGCCTTTGTTTTTGAAAATTTAAAAGAAGTGACTTCATTCTTTAGAAATCAGATTGATGTTATATGTGTGTGCTGTCAAATTGGAAAACAGTTTCTGAGGTGGTGTTTATTATTCAAAATTTTTATTTTCAGTATAAACACGAAGCTCCTTATTTTTGGGAAGCACATCCATGGTGGAAAAGCAATATAGATTTCAATTATTTTAACCAAAAACAAAACTTAATGCTCAATCAACATAAGTGATTTTGTGTAAAACTTGGTGAGGTGAACATAACAAAGCTAAAAAGCTGTATTTTATGTGTTAACTAAAAATATTTAAAAAGTTTGAAAGTAGTTAAGTGATCACATGTATCTATTTAACAGCATTAATTCTTTATGGATGGCGAATGGACTTTGTCAAGTCATATCTTGGCATCCAATAGAGCTGCAGAGGGATTGAACCCTCTAAACAAGCAGGAAGTTCTTAGCTTTGATGTAAAAAATTCTGAGTACTTCTGGTTTCAACTTATTTTGGTGTGATCTCATGATTGGGAAGGTCAACCTCGGATAATTTTTTGGATGATGGCATCAGGAGCTGAGAAGGAACAAAAATGCAAAACCATTATGTATTTGCAATTTTGTTTGAAATCCAGCTTTGCAAGGCTCCCATTTTTTCTTTGTTCAAAAGCTGATTGCTATGTTGAGATTGAAAATTTGTTATGTTTTTATCTGCTGCTGTTTTGTATTTGCAGAGACCTGGAAGCAGAAGATAGTGACGATGAAGAAGATGTCTCGTTTGAGGTGGGAATGTGTAATATCTCCACACATGTACTGGCTAGCAGATAGCTCAGCATGCATTCACAATACAGTTACCACTCTGACACACGGTGTGCATTACTTACATTAACAGAAACAATAGACATACATCACCATACAATGCCAAATGCAAATGGCTTTGTCACATGAAATCTCATCTTTATCGCTTGGCGTGCTATGCCCATATATTGTTACATGACAACCCATGCATGTCTGGAACTGATGTCACAACATTATAGAATGTATCGAACATGAAACATTAGACTGATATTTTTGCATAAAATAGATATACCAGTACTTACTCAATGTTTTCCTTCAATGACCCAAAGTTGGGCAAAAATAAGTCTTAGTTTTGAATGTAAAGGATGTGTTCAAAGACTTTTCTTCTTTATGTTGTCTCAGTTTTATGCTAGCCACAAAATGAACACATTCAGAAGTAGCAATACTGCATATAAATGCACTTCAGTGCCTGGCCTGCTGCTGGGCACAAAAGTATTAATGGCTAATGCTATTTCTTAGTGTCATCATCTTTTAAACAATAATTTGTCTTCGAAGTCTTGTTTCTGTACTACCAACCTTTTGAACAAGTATAGTGGTCCACTTTAAAACTGCCCCATGACAAAACAGTTTGCCATGGCCCCCTGATTGGGAAAACATTGATTTATTACATAAGCTTTTTTTTCAATTAAACCTGAGATTGGAATTGGTATTGGATAAAAAACTGGGTGAGTTGAATTGTCAAACCAAATGATGACTGTGTGGTAGCTTTTTTTTAAATCCTAATCCAGTTGTCAACAAAGTAAAAGCTGTGGTGTATATTTTGTATGAACTGTGAAGACATCACCAATGCTTTGAATTGTATTTTTTAAATGTCATGCAGGCCAGAGATGAATGCAAACCCAAAGATGATGGTGATGACTGTGATGATTTGAAAGAATTCAATCTTGAATCTTATGATGTGGATGGTATGTTTTAGTCATGAACACATGGTGATCATGCAGTTTTGAAAGATAAAGATTTGCGAATCTATTTTTAATGTCGTGAAGAATTATTTGCAAAATTCGCTGTGAAAACTTCATGCTTTTTCTTAAAAACGCAAATGAAAACTTCCTGTTCAAATATTGGATTAATTGTAGATTGGAAAAAGTTTCTTGACTTTCAAAATAAATTGCTTTTCACCAGTTACAATGCTGCTAGCATGTCTTTTGAGTTCTAGCGATTTCCATTTGGTTAGTGCCATTTTTATTAGCAGTTTTTTATAACTGTAGTTATGAAACTTTTGGGAAAATATTAATATCGATGTGGCAGTTCATTTGCTGGTTGTGGAAGAACATGTTGTCAGATAGAAGTTGTTATTTGCTGCAAGTAGTGCTGATTCAGTATTTTTTTTGTCAAAAAACAGGAATAATTGTCATGATTTTTGAAGAAGTGACCATGATTTAAACATGCATATGACTCTAGCACTGACTCAGGGGCATGCAGAGGTCTGGTGATGCCCGGGGAAACTGTTTGGTTGTATGCCCTCCCCCCTACAAATTCAGGAATGTGAGAAATGCAGGCATTTGAAAAACACATAGTGTTTACAAAAAACAAGTTTCGAAAAAATAAATCCATGCAGCATACGTTGGTAGCCTTACAGTACGAAAAAGCATCTATAATTACAGCGTTTTGATTTTAGCATTTTCATTTTTTTGGATGGTCCCCTGCCTTGGATGCATGGGGCCGTCGCAGTATTTGCTCCTCCTCCGCTGAAAAGGTTGCTTGTGTTGCAACCCCTCCGGTGGTGTTGCGTTGATTGTGTGATTCACCACGAACGGGATGTGCGTGAAGAATAACACCGTTACATATGTAGCGCGAGTAAGCAATAGTAAGAGAGATTGCGACGCATGACCTCTATTGTTGCTTGCTGCCACGGTGCGAAGCTTTGTGCACATGCCGCTCGGGATTTCCGATCGCAACACTTGAAACTAAAAGATGGTGAAAAGCTGGCAAATTTCTTTCTGCACAACCATAGTAAACAGTGAAATGAATCAACTAAAGCATTTGATTATCATCTACGTGAAACTTATAAAGCGTACAAGATTCATTAAAAGTTGTGTTAAGGGAAAGCTTTTCGGCTATATTGCTTAACATTGTCGGCAAATATGTTTTCTGTTGGTGTTGATAGCAACGTACATATACTTTATTATCACTGAATGGTTTGGCAAAAGTTGAAAGATGCGATATGTAGAGTATCGCCAGAAGGTGAAAAAACTAAAAACGTACATAAACGTTGGGTACATGAGGTCCAAACCCCTAGAAAAGTCGTTCACCTTGTGAAAAACAAATCGTAATGACTAGAAATGCGACTTTTGGATACTTCCCCACTAAATTATTAGTCTGGTTTGAACCTCTCAGCCGACATAGCCACACCGATACATCTTCTCTGCAGCACACTCATCTGCTATGTTTTGTTCTAGAAGAAAAGCAAGAGCAAGCCTTGTCCAGTCTTGTGGTCTTTGCAAGCAATGATGATGACCCGTATATAACGAAAAAAGACGATGAGTCGGATGAGGTAACTTGTATGCGAACAATGTTGATTTTCATGCGGTTTTCAACGTTCAGAAACTTGTGAGTAACACGTTGTTAACTGCAAAAGGCACAAAAATGTATGCAGTCATTCCTTAAAATTTCGAATGTCATGGTGGTTTTTGATGTACGTTCCTTGAGTCTTTTTGCTGGTATTCAATAGTTTGAAGACCGCAACAAAAATTTTTGAATTTTCTTTTCTAGTGAAATCCCACAGAAAACTGGGCTTCGTCAAAACAAAAAATTGTTATTAGTTCTGTGTTGCAACCATTACAGCCGACATAGGTGTGGGAGCAGGCAAATTTTGGGGCATGTGAAGGAGTTTGCCTGAATTTTTCCAAACTTGCCCGAGAAAACTCCAAAAAAATGACCTCAAAAAAGCGTCTTCATGTGATTTTGGACGCCATTTTTTTCGAATCAAAGCACGCTGGGCGCTATTTTTGCTCGTATTTTCAGGAATTTTGCTAAGGTTTTCACAGGTTTTGCCCAGATTTCCACGAACTGTGCCCGGATTTTCGTCAAATGAACACTTTTGGGGGTGCGCCTGCGCCCCTGCCTCCTACACCATTGACAGCCGATGCTAGTTTACGGCTCAAAAATTTTTGTTTCGTCGCCAACTACAGCAAACCTGTTTTGCAGTCCGAAACCGAAGTGGAAGAGAAGGCCGCTCTGCATCTGCGACAAGACGACAACATGCTCGTGTGCGGGCGCTGTGAAAGAGACTTCAGCTTGCTTGAAGTGCACGGCAAGTTAACATGCTTGGGATTTTTTTTTATTTGCCTACTTTTCGGTCTGCTGGAACTCATAAGTTGCGCTGGAAAAGTATGCTTCAGACGTTACACTTCACCTGTTTTTTAAACTTTTTACTGCAGTGTTTACTTAGAACGACTTGCGTCTCACCATGTGTCGCAGCGTTTTGCCACAATTCAACAATGACTGTCCGGGCATCACAAAACGATTACGAGAAAATTTAAAAGCGGGTCAAGGAGGAACACTGAACAAACTGCGAGGCCATGGTGAACAAGGGTATAAGAAAATAAGTAAGACTTTTGCAGACAGCGTATCTTGCTTATTCCGAGAGCTCCCGGAATGTACAGCAGGCGCGGAGGCGGAGTGACGGCTGTTCAAAGCCGCTGTAGCTTCATCTGCTGCTTGGGTGCGTTGGTGGGACCGACTCGGTGTGTCGAATTGTGGCAAGAACAACCCCGTTGTGGAACCAAGTGGAGAAAGATGCTTTATGATCGAAGAAAGCAGCCTACAAGGCTTTGCATTTGCGGTTCGCTGAGGGGCGAAAGTCCGCAGGCGTCACGATGTGAAAGTCCAAAATGCAATATTGGGAGAATTCGGGCTTAAGCCAGATGCAAATTACTAGCAAGCCTACAAAGTATTCTGTGGCAAACCACGGCCGTCTTCTCGGCAAAAAATCTAATGTTGTTCGTTCCATGAAAGACCAAAATGGTGTCTTACTAAGTAGTGAGGACGACGTCCTTGGCAGATGCAGAAAGTATTTCAAAGATGTTTTGAAGCCATTCATTCCCACACCATGGTTCGGCAACTGGACCAGAATGTCCCGGGAAAGATTGGCGAGGGAAGTCCTGCAGGCTACACCCATCCACGGGAAAGGGGCTCAAAGGCATACCAAGGACCAGCTGACATAATTACCAGTGATGTAGTCGAGACCGTAGCCTCCGTGGCCGAGACCTCGTCAAAAGTTCGAGCCCGCGGCTTCATCAAAAATTCAGTGACTCGAGACTTCAAAGTTAGTGGATTTTGCCGAAATTTTTCAAAAAATGTCGTCATCACTTTTAAGTTGAACTTTTTTCGAATTTCTGTCATTTCCCCCCCTTGTAATGGTTGTTTCTTGCCTGCAAATACAACAGACAAAATGTTTTTGAATGGCAAAAGTTTTACTAAGCCATATCCTTGCGATTTTCAAAGTCTCAAGACAATAGGATTGTGACCGAGACCTGTAACCTTCGAGACCGAGACTCGCAAAAATAGGTCTCGAGACGAATCTTGAGATCGAGACCAGGTCTCGAGACTCCATCGCTGATGATTACATCTCCAATCTGGTCCCATCTTGGTGTAAAGCCAGCAGAAATATCAGAGTTTGCTGTTGATCCCGAGGCATTTCGAGTCCTCCTAAGGCTGCTGCCTCGCGACCCTCTCCAGACGAACAACGTTTATGATTATGAAGGAATAAAAATATAAGGAAAAATGGCTGCATTTCATATAACTTCGGTGAATGCGCACGAAACACAAATATGGAGGTTTTTATATTCGGAAAGCCGCAGAAATAACTTAATTACTGTGTGGTTTCTGACGCTGGTTTGCAAGCGGCCAGTGCTGTGGTTCTAATCTAACCGATTGTCTCCGCTTTATGGTGTGAACAAACAACATCCGCATTGCGCGAACTTGAACAAAATTGGCTCGTTGTACGTGGGTTGAACGCTGCTGAGGAAACTGTGTTTTGACGAACGCAGTTCAAACTTGTGTGTTATGATGTGACGATACCTTTTCTTGACGTGACAGAACTTTTTTTGACATGGAAGCACCTTTTGTTGTTGTGATGTGACAATAGCTTTTTTGATGCGACATTACCTTTAACGTTATTTCTTGAAGACCTGTGTAAACACCACTAGTGGCGATTTTCAGTAAGTTTTCCGATTGATCCACTACGGTTAAAGCGGAAATGTTTTTAGTGTAATTATTTTGACCAGCGGAAGTTTTATTTGCCAATACTGCAGTCTTTGGTCGATTCACTCTTTGTAAGAATAGTGATGGTCCTTTGACATGCTTTCAATCTGATGGACCTGCTTACATTAAGTGCTAAGACAAACGTTTTATTTGTTCATTAAAAGTTTTTTTTTTATTTGTATTGGGTTTTGTTTAAGTGATTGCCAAAAATTGAAAAGTCTGGTTCTGGCACGTTTATAATTAGATCAAAACCTTTACGTGGAACATTTATTTACGGTAGTTATAGTACCGGTATCTATATTTATTGCTCTGGCTGCAAAACAAAATGTCTTGTTCTAAATTGTGAACCTAGCTTTATTTGCAAACAACAAGCTGTTCCACAGATGCAAGATTTTCTGCTGTTCAATTTTTTTTTTTTTTTTTTTTTTGTTGGTAAATTGATGTCTTCTGTGGCAGGCAGCTAAAGCTCTGTCAAGTGAACGTGTGCACTTAGTTGAGTCTTCTCCTTAATTATGTTTCTTGATTTGTCATGCCGCGTGCTGTCTGCGCTTTTTCGCTGTATTTTATGATCGCAGGACAATGCACGTCCGAGCGATATCTTTGCATATTGAACACGTAGCCTGCTTTACCTTAATTTCCGACTAACCCCCTTTTATTATTTCACCTCTAGTATACAATCACAAAACAAAAGATTTCTACGTCCATCACGACATCCCCCTCTCAGCCCCTCCCCTGTGCATGGAATGGTTGGACTTCGACCCCGGGAGTGAGTCAGACGCGGACAAAGGTAATCTGTCATGTTTTCTTGTTTTTACTGAACTTGCCATAATTCGATGGTCACGAAAACGTGTATTGGTGCATTCGCGAATGTTGGACAGTTTTTTTGCAGAAACTCTGTATTTTTGCTATTTTTTGGCACTTGAAATGCCGGTCCTCCCCATTTCTTATTTTTCTTCAGCTCACCGTAGCCAACTACTTCTTGCTTGCAACTAAATAAGCAGCTTGCTGTAGCTTAATTGCTTCTTTGTCAATTAGGGCCCGCTTTGCGCGACAGTATCGTTTTTTTTGTTCGTTTTTTTTTTGTTAGTATCGTTTTTTTTTCGACAGTACCTTTTTTTTGTCAGTTGCTTATCAGGGTTACGAGAACATTATTGCTCTTTTTGGTTTTGCGAGTCATCACGCAACGCAGTTCGAAAAAGATAAATCCAAGCAGTTAATTTGCGTAACAACCGCTTTGTCATTTCATAAAATGCAAGAATTTAAGCTTGGTGGGCATCAGTCCCGCGTGTGTGTGTTTTTGTTGAAGATATGGTTTCTTACAGCGCCCTCAACAACAGGCACGTAGCCAGGTTTCAAGGTTTGGGAGGGAAATACATTTTTAAGGGGAATATTTTTGTTTTTATTACATGTTCAAAGCAAATTTTTCTGAATACAACAAAATTTGGTGGGGGAAAAAAGTGCGGGGGGCGCTGCCCCCGAATGGCCCCCGTGATTACGAGCCTACTCAATGACCGTCATCTGATGTTTGGTTTTGAAGCTAAAATTTCAGCGGGCAGGCTGCATTGTGGCGTCCCTTCAAATTTTCTTCACTCAGTTTCTATTTGTCTTGCGCTAACTTTCAAGGCGCTAAGAAACTTCGACAAGCGATAAATCGAACGCGGTTATGAACTTGTTCGAGCTCTATACGTAGCGAATGCAGTGCTTTGGAACAGACGCCTTGCATGAAAGCCTGTGTCTTTCAGGGAACTTCATTGCGTTAGGGACGATGGATTGCGTGATCGAGATTTGGGATCTCGATGTGATTAATACAATGGAACCAGCTTTTCAACTCGGTTTGCCGTCGGTGCGTTTTGTGCCTTTCGTCGTTTTTTTTCTGTTCTTTAACTTTCCTGTGTAGTTCTTCATGCGCACGCTCCTTCGCTAAAAACGGCAAGTTAACCGCATCTTGGGATGTATTTCTTCCGTTCCTTATATGAAAATGGAGTGCTTCTCTTGTTGAAATTAAGATTTGTATCGCCTCTTCATTTCTACCAAACTGCCCAGAAATTCTGCCTTGTCTACGTAGTGAAGGGTTAAGGCTCTGTCTGTTAAAACTGCTTGCCGAGCTGAAAAGGCAGCACCTGCGCTTGTAGCCGACAACTGTTCGATACTCAACAACTTGCAGGCCGCTAGATGTCGCGCGCACTCTTTTGCAGATTCAAAATGAGCTTCTATTACAGGGGTCGGGAACGTTTTTGGCTAAGGGAGCCATGAAACCTACATATTTTAAATTGTAGTTCCGTGAGAGCCGTATAATATTTTTCGACAGTTAATGCAACTAATTGTGCATTTTTAAGTAAAATCAACAATTTTAAACAAGGGTAAATGTCTGAATTTCCTCCTTAATAATATACTTCCTACTGTTAATGCTGCGTCTGGTGCTGTATGGTGTTGCTGATGGCTTTGTAGTTTGTAGATGGAAAATTACAGAAAAAGTTTCATTCGCAACAATCGTGTTAAGAAAATATCAAGCGAGCCGGATGTCGTCATCAAAAGAGCCACACCTGATTCGCAAGCCATAGGTTCCTGACCCCTGTTCTATTATTTCCGTTAATATGAATGAAGGCGCTAATGCCTGCTTAAAGTTTTTTTTGTTCAGTAATTTGACCAAGGCGTCGTACTTCTTGCACAAGTTAGAAACGGCTACAGAACTATATTCGGACTTCGCTGGATTTGCTCTCGAATTCCTATCGTATGTTGGAAACCTTATCGGTACCTACCAAACCACCTCCAGCTAAAGAGGCTTGGCACTTTGATTTTACCAAAGTGCTTGGCACACTTACTTAGTTTTAATCTAGATCGGTTTCAATTGGCGCTGTTCATATGAGATTCTTGCGGAGTCCATAATTTGCGATATAAGTTATTACAGTTTGATCGACGTGGCAGGGATTGTGTTTTTAGGCGCAGTCGAAACTTTGGGTTCTTTTGGCCTTTGTAAAACTGAGAGCTACTTCTTGGGGACGGATAAATGCGAAGGGCTACTAGGTAGATACACTCTTGTGAAATAACAATTTCACACAATTTATCTTTCATTATGTTATTATGAAGGATATTCATCTACATTATTATTAAGGATATTCATGTATGTGAAGACATTGACCACGTTAATGCGATTTTTAGAAAAGGCCCGCGAGAGACTCACATGGTCCTTGCGGGAGACCTTGTGCCCGTGAACACCATGTTGGTGACCCCCAGGTTAGTGTGTCCCTACCTTTAGGGGTTGGATTTTGTCTCGTCATCCTAGACTGGCCTGTCTTGCCTGTGCATAAGTTGCGAGCGTTCTTTTCTTTTTGGCATGGTGACGATCTTGCTGCTGTACTAGTTGCCGCAGCAGTTGTTTGCTTTGTAGAGAAAACAAAAGAAATCGGTACCGCGCGACCTGTATCACTCCGGTGCGGTGATGGACATCGCTTGGAATCCCTGGCTGAGGTAACCATTGCATTGCTGCTGTCATAGCAAACACGACTCGCTGTGCTGGCGTCACTGACCTGCGTAAAGCCTGACCGTGAAACTGTCGATTGACTGCTTTTCGGCTTGCCCGCTGGGACCCGAAATAACGCGAATTAATCCGAAATAACACGAAACAACCCGAAATTAACTTCGACTGAAACAAAAAACACGAAACCTTGCAAGTCTGGTTCGTCGTTTGTCTTTCGAACATTCTTTTCATCGTGACAATTTCATTTCGAACTGAATATTCTTCAATGTCATTTATTTTGTATGGAGTGCAGGCGATTCTCAAGTGGAAAGGAAGTCAAAAAATTTCTTTTGGCGTTGTTTTAAAAACAAAGAACGCATTGTTTTGAAAACAAAGAACGCATTAGTTCAAAACACAAAGTTAACGCGACGTGGACGGTTACGTGAAGTAGTAAGCAATGTGATTTCAACGACGGAAAGATGATTTTGAATAAAGATGTAACCGTTGCACTTTATCGGTCCCATCAAAAGCTGCTTTATCGTTGACTCCGTAACCACCACAAAGTCTTATCACCGATATTTGCGTATTTGCGAATTTCAAACGAATGCAAGTAAAAATCTGTGCTAGTGACCGAAATGCGCCAAACTGATATTTCAAAGAGAAGTTAAGGAAACAATTGTTTTTGAAGTTTCAGGAACTAATCACGGAAATTCGCCATACTGCCAAAGTGCAGTTTAGTATAAAAGTAGTATCATTGTTGTAACAAGTGAAACAAAAATCTTTGCCAACTTCCCGGTTTTCTCTCACACGCAGTGAGTGCGTGGCAAAATGGGCACAGCGAATATACCCCCCAATATCGACACCAGAAGACACTCAGGCGTGGGTCGGACCTCTGCTTTTAGCACATTATAAGTCTGACGTGCAAATGAACTCAATCCTGGCACGCAATGTATTCGTTGCCGTGGCAATAACGCAGGGTGTGCAACGGCGCAGGTCATTGATTACCCCGCCTTTTTGGCCATCAATTGTGTCATTGGTGTGGTGCGAACATAGGATGTTTGGCCAGGTCGATGCAATAGCACTGTAGTACAAATGTTGCCATTGTTAATGGTAGTGGAAGGGGGTTACGGCGTCCAGTTCGCCTGGTAAAGTCTATCGTCGCGTTATGTTAATAGCGTTGTAAACATGTCGGTGCAATTGCTTAACGTAAGTTGCACTGGTACAAACCCATCGCCATGAACGTTCTTTATTATTGTTATAGACTGTGCCTGTGCTATTAAAAAAAGATCCAGTCATAAATAGTATGCGCGATGAAGTAAGCCATTAACATATTTTCGTATCCGACGAAATGGCAGCAAAATAGCCTCTGTAGACGAAGAAGAATGCAATACAGTTATATTAGATATTCGCCAACTGCATACAGCCAGTCATTGCCTTATGCAATGTTACGGGATTCAACTTGGCGTCGCGGCGGTGTTGGTCTTAAAAAAGAAATCTTCAACAACTGTTTCTCTCTTTTTGTCCAGAGACAACCTGGCAAGTTCTTCCGCCGACCGCACGGTAGCGCTGTGGAGTCTGCGCGAAGGCCGCAAAGAGCGCGAATTTTCGAATCACGCCGAAAAGGTCAGTGCGGTCACGACGCCTGCAGCAGGTAGCCGTTGAAGGTGATGTAGTTGCCGTGGTTACTGTACACGGCGTAGTCCGGCGACCGGAACGACTTAAGCCACACGGTGTCGCCGGCGCGCAGCTTGAGCATGATGTTCTGGCCTTGCATTTCGCGCCGCTTCGTTCGGCTGTCGTTGTAGATCAGCACCTGTTCGTAAGCGTCGCACAAGTTGATCCGCGGTTGTCATAGCAACTGCCCTTCACACAAGTTGTTGCACTTCGCCGTAAGCCGTACGGACGTTCAAAGCACACGCTTTCGGTCAAGATTAACTTCAGTGTTGTTTTGCCCAAATCTCTTGCATTTAAATCAGTTGTTTTCATGCTGAGGTTCGCGTTCCCCAGAGGGATTGTGAATCATTTTTGGAGGGGTCGCGAGTCGATATTTTTGTACACAGCTGTATTACATTTGTTTTAATCGAATATTATATGGGGGTGAATGTGTCATAGTTTGTTGCTCTAATGCAGGGGTCACCAACCTTTTTGAAACTGTGAGGTACTTCTTGCTACAGATTCATACGATGGGTTACCGATTTGATACACACTTCTGAAATAAAATTTTGCTCAATTTACCTTCACTTATTTTAGTATTGATATTCGTTAATGTGAAGACATTGATCATGCTAATGTTATTTTTAGAACAGGCCCGCGGGCACCACGTCGGTGACCCCTGCTCTAATGGGTCGCGGTACAAAAAAGGTTGAAAAGCACTGACTTAAATGCAGCGACGGTCTTGCACTGAAACGCGTACACTGACCAAGACCTTGAAAATCGGTGAACGGCATGAGCCCGTAAACTAAATCTTAGAGCGCGAGATACCCTGCGTCTTTGGTGTTGCTCGCATAAACTCCATTTGACAAATTGCCTCCGTAAACCTCGCAAGTGTTCAATGTGGCAGAGCCGCAAAATTACATTTCACGGCGCTGCGTCGGTCCTGACGCTTGCTTCGGCCTGACTTGAAAGTCAGCGCAATGATGCGAGGGTTCGGTCAGTGCCAGACCTGTTGGCATGGGCACCGGAAGGGGGGAGGGGAAGAGAAGGGTCTTACCCCCCGGATTTTGAAATGTGATATTTTCCCATTAACATTTTAGTACGAAAAAGCTGTTCTCTTAGTTTCGAGCTGGTAAATGAAATTTCACCACATTTGCCCCTCATGGAAAAATCTTTTTGGCAACGCCCTGGAAAAATCGCTATTCCCACCCAGGAAAAGCCACTACTGCCCCCTCTGCAAAAACTCGTTCTGACGCCCATGCTTGTTGATGAACGATGGTCTACGGCAGGGGTGTACAACCCGTGGTCCAGGAACTGAAGTTCTGTGGCCATCGGAAAGGTCCAGATTTTAAAGCAAGCATTACGGTTTTTAAAGGGCATCGCCAATCCTTGCTTGGCGGCCAGCGAGCTGTCTGACCCGCAGAGCTGGACACATGTAGCTGCGGCCCTTGGGCCAATCTGGTTTCGTGCACTTGGCCCGTCAGTGCTGCATGGCTGCACACCCCTACTGTGCGAGACCAAGATTTCGAGTTGATGTTCGGAAATACGGTGCTGGCATGTTAATTGGCCACAGCGCCATCGGCAACAAAAAGCTCTTAGTGGTTCGAAATAGGAGGGCGGGTCGCCCGCCCCTCACCTGGAACACGTTCTCGTTCTTCATCAAAGCGACCGACAGCGTCTTCTTCGGGTACTTCCCCACCGTGAACGAGAAGTAATAGACGCCGTCGACCGGGGCGACAAACTCGCCGGTCTCCTTGCGAAACGCTCGTCCCTCGTTGACGAACACTTTGTCGAACCTGATTTTCGAGTCGTCGGGCAGCTCGTGCGCTCGGGACCTCGCGGCGGCGGCGCTGGTGCGACTGTTGACGAAGCTCCGCGTCGACGTGACGGAAAACGCGATCAGGTTGTTTCGCGGACGAGGCGTCGGTTCGCTGTGACGCTTCTTGTGATGTTTCGCGCGGTCAGTGACGTGGGCAGGTAGTTCCGGTTGCATCATCAAAGAGCTTGTTCCTGAAAAATCAACGCACCTTTATTTCAGGTAGAGAGAGAGGGGGATGTTTTCTTTCAATGTAGATGCCCATGTGGTTTGTCTTAATTTTGTAGTGAATGAGGAGAGGCAAGAGCTTGTTTCTTCCTCCTACGCTGAGGTCCCAAACTAGCATTTCCGAAGCTTGGTATTTGAGACGAATGCGCGCGGGCTGTTTCGTCGCGCAGTTGCGGCTCTGAGTTTTGAAAGAAAAATTCATTTTCAGTTGCAAATCACGTGATGCAAGTTTTGTTGCTCTGCCCCAAGACAACGAAGCACTTGCTGCAATGTGAGCACTCTTCGCGACATGCTTTTGATAGATGCTGCTGGGGGTTTCATGACGAGACCAAACAAACAAGAAAGGATTCGAAGATGCCGACAATTAAAAGCTCTGGGTTTGTTGCAGGCTTCCGGAACCTATTAGCTAATTTTTTATTAAAAACAAAAACTGCTGATGCATTCGACTGCGTCGCCTTAATTGTGGAGACCAAATACTTGAACTGATACTGAGCAGTGTCTGATAAGTTTTTCGTGTCGTTGTTATGTCAATTAACTGCATAGGTGGCGGAACCGGGGGCCGCATGGGTCTAGGCCTCCCACTTTCTGGTGGGGGGTGGCCCCTCCACTTTTAAATTTCGAATTTTGCATGAATAAGTTTAAGTAACGCAGTTAATAAGGACAACTAGTTTTTTACGCGTTCGAGTCACTGTAGCATTGATGCGGGTGGTCGAGGGCTCGTAAAGCACTGCTTAGACATGCTGACAAAAATCAATGACGTCATATTCCAATGCTTGTGACGTCAAAGTTGCCAATTCAAACCGTAAAAAATTGTCTACAGTTTTTTGACTTGCACTTGTGGCCCCCACTTTGAAAAAGGTTTCGCCGCCCCAATGCTTAGCTGTTCCCTACAATGCATCGCACCTGGACAAGACCTCGCTTAGTGATTATTGTCAGGAAATTGTTCCCCTGCTGCTCTTCTCATGCGTCTAACTAGTATCTTAGACGCGCCACAAGTTTCCACGTTTCACTGCCGCCACAAGTTTCCACGCCACAAGTTTCCACGTTTCACTGCCGCCACA
>JGI24021J15306_10003340_pt1 | contig 18015 bp, 10 predicted proteins | sample Ectturendosymbi1_FD_15306 | JGI IMG/M metagenome (IMG submission 15306)
AATAATAGAGTGATCTCGTCGGGTGATCTCTATTGTTGCTTGCTGCCACGGTGCGAAGCTTTGCGCACATGCCGCTCGGGATTTCCAATGGCAACAGTACAAAGTTTTTTGCTGTTTCTATACCATCGAGGTGTGATCTTAAAGAATCTGAATGATGTCACTCTATAATCCTTTAGCAATCCCCCCCAACATGGAAATTAAGGCCGCCATGACAAAATATCTTGTGTTCGTCAACATCTCAGTCATGGTATGCAGGAGCGTAAAGAGGAGGGGCGAACGGGCGACAACCCCGGGCATCCAAAAAGTGGAATTACAAAAATTATATTTTATTAAAATGCTGTAACCAGATGCTTCTTCGCATTGTAAGGTTACTAACACATGTTGCATGGATCTTGTGGGAACTTGCTTGATGGGGGCATGCAAACGTATGTGTATTAAGTGACCCGAGAGAGTGAAAAAGCACTGTTATCGTTATTTAAGGCCTTAGATCTTAACGCTCTTCCCCATTTTTTCTGGCCAATTCTTGTTAGCCTGCTGTTAGTCTACCACTTGTGGTCTTCAAAATATCTCTCGATTCCCAATAGAGCCTGGTTCTTAAACTGGGGGCATGAAAGATTCACGGAGGGTGCGCATAAGGCAGCGCCATATTGTTAATGCCTTGTTTTTATCATTCGTAAGTTAATCATCATTTTACCATAAAAACCACAGTACAATGGACAAAAACCGAGACCTTTTAAACTTGCTTATTCAATATTTCCATGTTAATGTGTTTTGGCTGCTTGGTTTCATTTTTTTGTGGCAATGCGAACTGTGTCACAGGGCTATGTCATGCGAAACGATTTGGCGACAGATTCTTCAATTTCAATTGTTGTAAAAAAGATTAAAATATTGCAGTAAGTTTGTCAGAAAGAACATCGTCCAGAGCTGTTAAAACACTTTCGGGGCCAAGTACGAATGTTTGAGAACGTACTATGTTTTTTGAGCAGAGCGCCAGCACACGTTCTGAAACGTACTTTACTTTTTTCTCGCCAGAAGCGCCACTTCAAAACTCTGTGCCATTTACACACGTAGATTTTTCTCTTCCCAATTCTCACTTACGGTGAAGTTTTTGTGTCGTAATCCTTTTGCACGCGTACAGTGATTTTCAGTATTTTGAGACCGAAACGATTTCTCAAAATAGAGTAGAACCTCTCTGCACAGCCACCACCAAAAACACTAAAACTCGCTTTATGACAAACATCTCGGTATTCAGATAAAATACTTGCGGTCTCTGAAAATGTCTTAACGGTCACCCAAGTCAAACCTTAAAAAAAACGTGCAAAGACCTGGGCGGGTAGTTTTGCTGTGCCTGTCACTCTCACATTCTTCAGGACTATAATTTGGTAAGGGGGCATACAGTCAAGCTCAAGCATTTGCCCCAGGTATCGCCAGACCTCTGCACGCCCCTGGATGGTATCAAAATAATTTTGGTGTCTAACCCCATGATTTGGAGGGTAAACAATAAGATCAAGCCGTTTAGGTAAAGATTTCTCCTTTATTTTGTATTGAATAAGCATATTGAGGCCCTAATTTGCATATTCGGGGTATTGCGCAAGGATTGCAGAGTGACATCATTCGTATTGTTAAAGATCACATCTCGGTGAAATAGAAACAGCAAAAAAAAACTCTGTACGGACAGTGTTGCACGCTTACCGGTCCCTGCCACCCAACTACACGTTTCTACAAACAAATCGAATCCGAGCAGTCGACTGGAAAATGTCAAGGTTCAAACTCACTTTTCACTAAGACCCCTCGAAAACATCGAGATCCTGCTGCTAAGGATGCTTTCTTTCACTTCTGTGGCGATTCTTCGCTCCTAATATCTTTACAATGACTTGCTGTAAATCCTGTCTGTTTCTGTTTCGGGTTGGTTTCGCAACAACATGTATGGGCGAACCGCCATCCGTTCAGCTTTAAGTTGCTCCCCGGACTCTACTAAATTATGTTTATAAAACAAATTTATGTTTCATATTCCTTGCATTGTCCAATTATCCCCAGGACAAGGCACACTCCTGGACAACTGAACATTTGTTGATGTGCGGTTCACTTTGCTCTTTAAACATCATCAGATTTCGACCTGACAAAGATGATTACGAAACTACAATGTTGAAGGAACATGATTTGCTGCCACAACATCCGTATCTTCACTACATGGTGACGGAAACCTGCAGTGCGCTGCTTTTATGACCAGAACACTTGCAACAACCACGCTCAACAGCAATTCCTGACACCATTCCAGGCTCTTGCTTAGTGCTGGCACAGGTCTGTGCAAAGTAATCACTTACGATCAAGTGCACTCAAATTGCTCTGCAATCCCGCGCTTGCGAGCCTTGTCTGCACCATATCCTTCACCAAAGGCCATGCATTCGAGGACGCGCTGCCAAAGGTAGCTACGTTCTTTGATGGTTTCGCCTCAACTTTAAAAGCGACATTGACCAGACTGACGTTGTCGTACTGCGAACAACGGACAAAACACGGTCTTTACTTGCAGTCATCAACATCAACAACGAAAACAGAACAGATGATTGCAAAAATGAGAATGTCAGCAAGTGCATCCGCTGCTCAACATTTGCTTTTTTAACGAAACTTCAGTTCCTCACATTTTCACAAAGATTACAGGCACTATCCTTCTAATTCACGTTCTTACCAAAACTCAACTTTTAACTGTTATGCCCTGTACGACTACTGTATTGCCACAATTCAACCAATAACTTATTTTGGGGATTCAGCCAATAACATTTTTTGGGATATGGATAATTATATAATCTGTCGAATTCTTCAGAATAAAATACGGCCAATGCCAATAACAAACCTGGCATTCTTTGGTGGCAGCAACAGAAAATACGCAAAAATTTCGTTTACTCAAAGAACGCCCAGTTGATTAGTTCATTCGTGGAGTGTCTGAGCTCCTCGAACATATACATCAAATCTTCCTCTACTTCATGTGCAATTAAAATGTTAAAGCTTGTTTTCTGGAATACTCCCCAGTAGAAGAAATTGAAAAAGCTTTTTGTCAATTTATAAATCCAGTCGAGATTTTTTTTCTGTACAATTCAGACAGGTCAACAGAAAAGTAACAATTTTGAATACAAAGGATCGACCTACTTTCACTACTTTAGTTTTAACAGGAGGCCCAACTCGAGGTGTCTTCACAGAGGATCGCGGTAAAATACCAGTTTCAGGAATAACAACACGTTTTATAATCGACTTCGGGGGTTCTTTGTTGAACGACTCCACAACGACTGCATCAATGTTGAAACCTTCCGCCTCCAGAGCGCCGCGCATCTGAAATAAAGAAAATGAATGAAAGGAAAAGTCGAAAGACGCAAAAGTCCTGAACACCTTCAAACGTAAAATCGAACTTCAATGTAAACTGCAGTTCTAAGCCACTCGCTTTATTCGGTGTCCAGCGACTTATTCTGAACAACTGCAAAAACGCTCTGCCGTATATTTCTGCGCATCTGTGTTTCATGCAATGCTTTCTTCACGAATGATGGTTCAAGTTTAAAATGACATGTTTGAGAATGCCTTTAGTTACCGCGGGTTCGATTTTCCGCATTACCAGAAAGCGAGAGTTTTGACCAACACTAAATTCATTTTCTTCACAGTGATAAATTGTGACTCGTTAAATTTGTCTGATTTATAACAAAATACACTTGATTATTATTATTATGGTATAAAAAAAAGATTTTGAAAAGCAAACTTTGCACAAAAAAAGGAAAATCTGATTTATGTACTGAAACACGTAGCATTACTGCATTTTTCTTAGACTATCATTTTATGTAAAAGTTTAGACAGTCTGCCACACCTGTTGTCTCTTAAGTTCACCAAACAAGTCAAATATCTCGGTGTATTACTTCATGCCTCACTTTAAAGGATAGCAATGACAATCAGAGGCAAGTGAACTCACTATAGTGCAGCGGTTCCCAACTTGGGGTACATGTACCCCTGGGGATACATTTGCCTATCAGAAGGGCAGTGTTCCCTATAAGAAAATTTTACACTGAGCAAATGTTTGTTTTGTTGCGCACGAAGCACATGCAACTGCGCAACAATGCAGACACACAAACAGTGAAGCGTTCCGATCGATGAAAGGGCTCTCTATGCGATGTATATATGTATACCGCATTAAATTTAGAATGTTGGAAGTGCGCGAGAATGAGATAGCACTGCGCAAATTGTCTGGTGTTCAATGCGCACCTTAGAGGAAATACTGCTGAAGAGGTACATTTAAGAGAAAAATACATTTATTTCCAAATATTCTAACATATAAAAGTTCTATTAATACTTCAGTGGATTTTGATATTTTACTTAGCTTTTCGGTCATAAGAAATTTTAAGGGCACATGTTCATCTGTCGAACTGCTGAAGGGGTACATGGTCATCTGTCGGAATGCTGAAGGGGTACATGGTCAGAGAAAGGTTGGGAACCTTTGCCATAGCGTGTAGCAAATAAGCTCAGACGCACCTTTGCTCGATGCTCTGCTACAGTAAAAAACACCCGTTCCGTGGTTATTGTATGTCAATGAATGCCTGTCAACTGTGGTCCGGTTACATAGTCTAATTCAGTGAAACCCAATGTGGGACGCATACCCTACAGTGGACTAAATCGATGTTGTTGGCAGAAACTTGACAATATCTTTTAATGGCAGATGAAAGCTCCCTCTACTCAAATAAAAGTTAGCTTTTTGACTTAACCTTTACATCTCGCACTGAGCACATCATGACACGCAGACTTGTTCCAACACGTCTGTATTGCCTGTTATGCAGCACAGTAGAATTCCCCAGTAACGTCACTTCATGGGACCGGAGAAGAAACGTCGTTACAGGTGAACTCTCGTTACAGCCGAACTACAATAAATCGGTCCTAAAATGGCGATTTAATTCAATGCCAAAGCCTGGCAAGGTTTAAATGTTTTCTTTGATTAGGATTGCCGCTTGCTGTATTGTATTTTCGCGAATACTCTGACAATAAAAACTGAGAAATCATTTCGTCTTTATTTTTTGAAAGTGTAGTCAACGTCGTTCTTGGAATATCGAAATGTCTCACAAGTTTTGCACTTTCATACCAACTTTGCTACTGAGCGAAACGACGATGTCATACATTTTCCGTAATGGGATACTGTTTACTTCGTTCAACAATTTACGCATTGCTCCAACAAAACTATTGACCAAACTGACTACAGTCGCAACAATCCCTAATACTAATGCACAGTACAAGTCATGAACGATTTGCTTCCATTGCTGCTGATGACGCAAACCTTGATACCATTCTCACGTCACACCTGTCATGGCTCACGCATTGGCCGCTTAACTGAGTTCTTATTCGGTCATAAAGGATTTGTATGATCGCTCCACATAGCCGAGCTTACTCTTAAAACTGTGAAAACAACTTGCAACTGCCGTTATAAACGAAAAAATATTCTGCAAGGTCAGTAAAAAAGCGTCGCTAGTATCGGCGAAGTGGCGATATAGCAGAGAAGTGGTTGTAGCCGAGCTCGAATGCACGTAAAAGATAGGAATTCTGCCGCGACTGAGGAAAAAGCGTCGCTATAGGCAACCTGTCGTTATAACCGAAGTTGTTACAGGCAAATTCTACTGTAATAACACTTATATAATTTTCGGTTACATCTCTAGACTGTAAGTGTTCTCACACATAAGTTACGCATTTAAGGAACAATTTGCATGCCTTTGTTCAATGACGCAAATCTTCTAACTTTTGTTTCGACTCAGCTCAATTGTCTGATGCTTTTAACAAATCTCTATTTTCCCCCATCATGTAACACCTCTGCACGATAACCGAATGCAGTAGTTATGGGCGCTTTCTTTTCACTTCAGTACTGACGGCACATACCAATTTACACGTAACATGTGATGTGCTACAACTCAACATTTCTGTGTTCTTTACCAAACCTGGTGATGTGGACCTTATGTCTCGACCAAATACTCAAATTGAAAATAAATATAAGTATGGTATTGGCACAAGTAGGAACCACACCTTAGTGGTCAGGACATTACTGACTGGAGCATTCTCGTGTGATCAACAGTTTTGTTCAGTTTCAAACTTACTTTTGTAGATAATGACTTCGACAGCTGAACAGCTTTTGGTGAAGACAAGTCATTTAAATCATCCGACCACATCACAATTTCTCCACCATCTTCTTCCAATTGCATTTTTCCAGTAAATTGAGTTTGGGTTGTATCAAATCTTTCATTAGCATCGCTTCTAGAAGTTAGCACTAAGGAAACCAAAAGTTATTTTGTAAATATTGTCAAAAACAAAAAATCTTTGAGTACAATGTGTTACCTATAACAAGGAACACAGCACCACTGATAACACCAATCATAGCAAGGATACCGATGATTTTCTTTCCAGCTCCATAACCTTTGTCTTCTCTTTTTGCTGAAAGTAGAGAAACTCCCATGATCAATCACAATGAAAATGAAACTGAAAACTACGCATTATTCTTCTTGAAAAACTTTCATTGCAGTCCCATTAAAAAAATGAGTAAACATACGTGTGTAAAGTTGACATCACAAGTCTTTCAAACCAGTTTTTAAGGATAGGGTAAGGCCACATCACACTGTAAAATGTGCAATGTTATCTGAACAGCGGAAGTTGGGTTGGTGAAATCAAGACGTAGTAAGTATATAGCCACTGGGATGTTAGTAACCACAAAGACACCCTGAATGTAGGGTATATTTGTACTTGATAGCCAATCTGTAATGCATTTACTAGATACTTGAACATGTGTGTCTGCATAAGGTACATGCATATGTCACTGGTCATCTGAAAATCAAAATCTGAACATAGTTGTGAAGGTCAGTAAACCACATTGCTTGTGATAATTGACCAATATTCACAGAAATAAGTTCACAACGTTTTATTAACTGAAATTCACTTGAATTTCTGACTACAATTCATCTCAGCACATATTTAAGCCGCTCTTTAAACACCCACATATGCATGCAGTGGGCCCAATGCTGGATTTCTTACACACAATCTTGTTTTTTAAAAACAAGAACCAATTAAGTTTTCAAGTAACTAGTCTGTGCACAGGTGAAGAATTTGAATAAATCAGCAAAATATTAATAGGAAAAAATCTCATGTCAAACTGTAAATTGCCAGTACCATAACCTATTAAAACTATGTTAAATTGAAAAAAAACTAAGTCTAACTTGACATCATCAACAGCAGCAAGTTTAACTTGGAATCATACATAGCAATAACTTAATTACTTAACACATTGGGAGCCGGTGTATGAGTATATCACACTTTGAGTAACACCTTGAGCTGCTATTTTTATGCCACTCTGAAACTCCATAACTCACCAGTCGATTGTGCTAAAGAGCTGTTCAAACTCTCAAGAGAGACTTCCAGTTTGCAATGAAAAGAAATTTTAGGAATTGGGCTTCGATTTTTGTTGTGGATGATGTCATAAGTGGAGTAGGTTTAGGTCTTTTTGGCTAAGGTCATCAGGCCCTGGGCCCCAAACCACAAAAGGTAAGTATTTCGCGCAAAAGTTTTTAGTGGAAACTGGAAACTAAGCTAATATCTTAGTCCTTTGAGCCTTTGATTGACTTTCTAGCATTTTTGTTTCAAATGCTATCGCCAAAAAAACAAAATTTGGGTAAAATATATTTTTACTCAAACTTGGGCTTTTGTTATGTTAATATAGGCTTTTGGGTCATAGCTTTTGAACCAGAAACCCTTGAAGGTCAATCAAAGGGTTTCTGGTTCAAATGTTATGTCCAAGAAAACATACAATTGATAATTTTATAACAACTTTTGAACCAGAAACCATAGAAAGACAATCAAAGGCTCAAAAGATTCAGATTTTTGCCTAGTTTCCAATAAAAACTTGAGTGAAATATTTCCACCTTGTGGTTGGGCCCCCCAGGGCCTGATGACCTCAGCCAAAAAGGCCTAAACCTACCCCATTTGTGACATAACCCACAAAAAACTTGAAACCCAAAACCTAAAATTTTTTTCATTGCAAACCAAAAGATTCAAAAAGTCTTTTGAGGGTTTGGATAGCTCCTTAGCACAATTGACTGATGAGTTATGGAGTTGCAAAGACGCACAACATTAGCGGCTCAATCCATTATTTCAAAGAACAATCTACAAATACACAGGCTCTCAACATGTTTAACTCTGGTAAGTGTTAATGCTCACACAAAGAAAAAAGAAAATCCTCACAAATTGTAACAGAATAGGAATTTGCATCAGAAAAGAATGCACATCAATTTGTTGTGAGAAACATCTGAACAGCAATTGATAATTAGCATCTTCAACATACGCTCAATTCCATAGAAATAATAATTTATGCCCTTTGAAGAACTTCCAGATGCTGTTTTAATTCAGTAAAAGCTGCTTTTTTGTCAAATGTAGATAAATTATGAGCTGAGAGCAACACAATTTTGTGTTTCACTTTTCAGCATGTCTGGATCATCAACCAACACCCCAATGAAAATCTCATTATTATTATTATCAAACGTAGGAAGATTAATGGCACAATATCTAGCCACATAAATCCTCAAAAAGTAAAAAAAAATTGTGGAATGAATTACTTACTTTTTTTAGCAGCTGATGTACCAGCTTGTGTAGAAACAAGAGCTTTCCCACCTTTACCTTTTTTTGTATCTGACTTGCCACCAGCATTTTTATCTGGCATCATAAACCAATGCTTTATTAACCTAATTATTGGCTTCTGAAATTTAACAAACACAAATGCAAAGACAAATGAGTTGCAAAGACACAGGAGTTATAACAGCTCAACTAGTTCATGTGCAGTGGAATACAAGTGTAAGTAAGGAGTGATTAACAACACCAGTTATACTAACTAAAAGGACTTTAGAAACTTTTGTTTCTTTCCTTGTTCATTTTATTATTTTGCTTTATAAAAACCTTCACTTAATCCCATTCTGCTTTCTACTTCATTATTTCTTTGGGTCATTTCACGTCAACTGATCCAGAAAATTTTTAAAATTCAACCCACACTCTCAGATTTTTATGAAATTTCGTATGCTTGCAGAACTTCTTTTCTTGATTCCAAATATACCAATTTTTTTTTTAAATCGGCCAAGTGGAACCAAAGTTATGAGTGTTTAAAGACGGCCACTTTTGTGTTCACTGAAGCGGAATATTCATGAAAAATTTGGTGGTCTGACTTTACAGATCTATGACTTGACTAATACTAACTTTTAGACCTTGTGGTTTGGATATATTGTAGCATCAGGCATATTTCACCCAATTTAGGAAGTACAAGTTCATTGGATATGGGTTTCTATGTGTAACCCATGGCTAAACTACAGGACCCCCTGTGTTCACTCATGCATAACACCATTCTTGATTGCTTATAACTTTTGTTTTACCAAACCAATCCACATGTGCCATACATCATTTGAAAGGTCTTGATAAGTTCTATTTAGATCACAAAAAAGAATTAGTGGCTTATTGAGTATTTATTCTAAAAATTTAAGAGCACAGTTTTACCTGAAAATAGGCCTATTTTGTTAATAAAACACTTATATTAAAGACTAAGAAAGCAACAAATTTGTCACTTCCATTGTTGTTTGTGGTTTTCAGTCACACTTAGTCCATTCACATGTCCACTTCCATTGTGGCAAAATTATGGCTTTTCCACGATTTTGGCTTTTTTCTTGCTGAGTAGCGCTGCAGGTTTGGCTTTTTGCAGCCCTGTTGAATAGGCTGGTCTACTAGCCTGGCCACAATGAAAAAAGTCATAATTGCTAGTCAACATGTGAACAGACTGACTAGGCCTATCAGCTCTTTCTGTTTAACTTGATGGATTTTCAGTTCCTTTTTTGGTAAAATTTGAAAAGTTATGTTGGTAAGTGTTTTTGAACAATATGCCACCATGTACTTGATATTCAATATCTGATTCTCCAATGGCTGCTGGAGGCTTTCCATAGCAGTGGATCTTTTCACAGTGCCACCAATGCCATCACATGGAGATTTCCCATGGCTTGTTGCAAAAAAAGACCACGATGCTTTTATTCCAAAATCTTTTTCGTGTTCACAAAGATTGTGAAAAGATTTTCTATTCTTATATTGAGCTGCACACCCATCACTGAAATATTCCACAAACTCTAATTGTGGAACTGCTTTTTTCAGATGTTGAATAGTCTTTTCCTGAATTAAATGCACCGTTACAACATCATGTCACAATTCTTCAGAAAGGAAACAAAGGCTGGGAAATCAACAGTGGGTTTTCACTGTTTTATAGTAGCAAACTACTGGATGCACTGTACAACTTTGATGTGCCCAGTGATACACCTGCACTTCATCCTGGATATGAAATGAATAGTTTTCTGCGAAATCCATTAAAATGAAGGCAGTTGCATTGTCTATGTTTTCTTTTCGCTGTTTTAGGTAAGCAGATTGGGAGTCCAAAATAAAGTGATGTGGTGTTAACTTTTCAAGTTTTTTTTGCTGAAATTTCATAAAAATCTAATGGCCTAGATCAGTTGACGTGAAATTTAATAAAATCTGATGGCTTGGATCAGTTGACGTGAAATGGCCCCTTTTTCTTGTATAATGCTTACGAGTTGCTGTTTTACAATGTGTATATGTCTTGTTATATCCTGATGATGCTATGAGATGATCTGCACCTTGTTAATGTGGCCAGCAAAATGTTTTTAATAAGAAATTAATTTAACATAACATTATGCATCTTCAGTCCTGATGTCTTATTCATCTAGAATGAAATTGTTGCAATCTCTCGGTTGGCATTGCGCTGAATGCGTGGTTCACCATGAACAGAATGTGCACAAAGAACAACACCCATATACTATATGTGGCACAAACAAGCAAAATAGAGTGATAGCAGCGTGGAAGCTCAGCCTATTTTAGCTGGTGAATGATTGAACATGATGACTAGCATACGCGGAGAGTGATCTTGCCAGGTGATCTCTATTGTTGTTTGCTGCCAGTGTGACCAGGATGTGAAGGTTGTGCTGTGTGAAGCCTTTACAAAAAGAACGTGCAATTGGTGCAGTTCATTGTTAAAAGGAAGGCATGTTGTTGCAACCTCTCAGTTGGCATTGCACTGAATGTGCGCAAAGAACAACACCCATATATGTGGCGCGAACAAGCAATAATAGAGTGAATACGGCATGGAAGCTCTGCCGATATTGACATGATGACTAGTGTACGAGGAACGTGATCTTCTCAGGTGATCTCTATTGTTGTTTGCTGCCACAATATGAAGCTTTGCGCAAATGCCGCTCGGGCTTTCCAATCACAACAAAATCTTGTCAAACAAAATCATTTTATTTGAATAAAATTTCAGGACTAAGCATGTGCAGAGTTACATGAAATCAATTTCATATAAAATATATGCTGATAGATTCAACTGTGTCAACTTTGTGGAGACTAGTTACCTGAAAGCCAATATGTGCAATTCTGAATCATCACACAGTTGCATAACTACTAATAGCTGCTAATTGCAGTGTACACTATATGCATTTTTTCTTTTTGCATAGTTTACAGAAAGGATAAACAGCACCAACATTATGTTGGTCATAATCCTGCTTTGCAAGCTGTGCAAACTCTATCAGTCACTCTTCTATAATCTTCTACCACTCTCATACGTAGCTTTCCAACTTTAGGATGCATCAGCTAACAAAAACACATACCTACTCTAGGGCAAAGTTCAATTTTTATTAAACTTTGAAGGTTTTCTTCCAGTGTCGCTTTCCGCTTACCCAAAGTGCAAGCTTACTCTCATGTTAAAAGCAAAATCAAAAACTTTATATATATACTATAGCGTTAACACCATTATCCTATGGTTTCTCTGTTTACGCTTTGCAATGTTAAGTAATAGATAAATTGGTTAAAAATCTCCAAGAAATCCTCGGATATCAATATACCATACCAAATAACATGTACCAAATTTTTTACAAACCAAATCAAAACTTTATAGCCTATAGCCACCACTTTAAAAATATACCATACCAGTGGGCAACACTGGGCCAGAGTATCCTCCTGTCCTTTCTTCCATATGACTATCAATTTGTATCAAAGACATGTGAAGTGTCGTCTGGTTGTGACTGGGCAACACTGACTCATCAGTCATGAGTGACCCTAGCTATAGGCTATACCTTGCCCAGAGACGGTTTAGAAATATTTTAAAACCATCATCTTTTCATTAACTGAACCATGTTCTAATGTTAGTTTTTTTACTTTAGGGACACCTGACATGAAAACTACTGTTTTTTTCAGTGTGCTGACAGACTTTTTACTATGAAAATGTAAGGCAGTTGCTATACCTACCTGTGGATCTTGAAATTTTAAAAGTTATTCATACGCTACAGTACCTGTGACGTGACAATAATGACGACAGTGCAGTAGGCTGCTTGGTAGAAACGAAGTAAACGAAAAAGGTAAACCCTAAACCTAACCCAACCTTAACCAAACCTTATCCCTAACCCAACCCTAACCTAATGCTAACCCAGCACTGACCAACCCGTAAAGGTAACACGTAAGCGTGAAATAAAGTTTAAAAAAAGTTAAGTCGGCAAGTTGAGAGTAGAACCAAAAATCATTGGCATAGCAGCCATGACGCATAACCGCTTCACCACGAGACCCACATCGTTTGAATGACAAAGTGACCCTTTGCTTTGAATTTCGCAAGGCGGCCAGGCGTATGCGTAGTCTAGTCATTTCCTAAAATGTAAATAAATGCAATACCTTTCTTATCGCCAACAAACTTACTAACACTACTACTTAACTACTACCATCATCTTCTTTCGTAATCGTAGACTCTCTTTGTTCAAGTTTTTTTCGAGTTTCAAATTTCTAAGAACAGAGAGAGGGAAGAACAATTGAATTCCTCAAGGTCAAATATCCTACTTCACAAACACAGACACAGTCAGTGTGATTGAATATCAAAAATATTGATGTTTTGCGCTAAGAAAATCACTCCTTGTTTTGATTCCTGTTATTAACACACTGTAGATGATGACATGCATTTCCATCCACATGATCTGATGTCGAGACCGCTGCCTATTTTCTGATTTAATGACATCTGCTATTTCTGCATTTGCAGAAATCCTTACCGAGCAGTAGCGCGCCTTTCGTCGATCATATAACCGACGTATTTCAAAATATCGAAATCAGCAGATCCACCAGATGGTTCCGAGTCAGATTTTCCCGACTCCGCAACTATTCCCAAATTTTTTGATCCAGATCCCAGACCAAAAAAATTTCCTAATTTGAGAATTCGACTCCTGTTCTGACTCCGGCTACCATTAGGCATACCATGTTTTTGTGATTGAAAACCGATTGAAAAAATAAATGTAATTAATATCTTACTTGGAGTATGTAGCTATTTTGGATTCCTATAGTTAAGACATCAAGAAAAACTAAAATAATACATTTTACAAAGAAACAAAACGATGTTCAAGCATTTGTAAATTTACACATTCGTCCAATCATACTTTTCTGCAGACAATATTTTCTTCAAGTCTTTGTTCGATTTTATTTTCTCATAAAAATCACAGCAGGAAAAGTAAGAATTAATTGACTATTCACAAATGATAAGGGCTTTCACATTCCGCTTCAGCATTCCGCTTCTCTTATCAGAACACATGCTATTCATATTGGCTGACTCAATGCCAAACCAGGACTTTTTGGTTGACTGGCCAGGACGCCGGGACAAAGCCTTCAAACTGGGACTGTCCCTGCTCAAACGGGACGTATGGTATGCCTAGCTACCATCGATGTATCCAAAATTCAGCAATGTTTTACTTAAGAAATGACATGCATAAAGACCCGCAGACTCCTGCTACTGCCAAAAATGGAAAGAGACTCTGGCTCTGGTGTCAGGCGAAATTTTTGACTTGAAAATTTTCTAATGTTGCAGCCTCTCCGGTGGTGTTGCGTTAAATTTGCGGTTCACCACAAACGGGATGCGCATGAAGAAAAACATTATATATATAAGCGCGAACAAGCAATAACAGAGTGATCTCGTCGGGTGATTTCTATTGTTGCTTGCTGCCACAGTGCGAAGCTTTGTGCACATGCTGCTCGGGACTTCCGATCGCAATAAATGGTGCTGTGACCAGGATCTGGAGGTCGTGCCGAGTTCAGCCTTCACACAAAGAACGTGCGATCGGTGAGGTTCGTTGTAAATAGGAGGGGATGTTGTTGCAACCTATCCGGTGGCGTTGCGTTAAATGTGTGATTCACCACAAACGGGATGTGCGTGAAGAAAAACACTATATATATGTGGCACGAACAAGCAATAAAAGAGTGATCTCGTTGGTTGATCTCTATTGTTGCTTGCTGCCACAGTGCGAAGCTTTGCGCACATGCCGCTCGGGATTTCCGATTGAAACACTAATTTCACGCCATGTGCGCAATGCGCATGCACAGAGTCATATCCTATGTATCAAATATACGCTGTGAAAACTGGTGATTAGGGCTTAGGTTTTGTGTTTGATTAAGTGTGTTGGTTAGGGTTTGGGGCTTTGGATAGAAAAACAAAAATAATTGAGGTCTTAGACTAAGTCCAATATTTTTCTGTGGTTTTGCATATTCCCGTGCTACAGCTTGTTGTGGGTGTCGGACATCTAACCAAAAAGTTTTATTTGCACAACACACATCAAAAACGTAATCGCCAAACTTTATCCTTTTACTCTGAGAAGCAAAATTACTGACAAAAAATATTAGGTCAGAAATTTCTGACATGTTATTGTTTTTCAGTTATTTTGCTTCTCAGAATAAAGAAATAAAGTCTGGCAACTGTTTTTTGATGTATGTTGTGCAAATAAAAACTTTTTGGTTAGATGTCATTGTCAGGTACCCACAACAAGCTATAGCACGGGAATAACTTTTGCCATTGAAAATTTTCGGACTTAGTCCTTGACCTCAATTATTTTTCTTTTTCTCACCCTAACCCAAACCTTAACCCCACATAGTTACCTAAACACGAATTCCTAAGCCTTAATAATCAGTTTTATCAGCGTATTTGGTATGTAGAATATTACTCTGTGCAGGCGTACATGGTGTGAAGTCAGAAAGTTCGCAAGTCAGAAATTTCGCTTGACACCGCCTTGAACCGAACAATGGAACATGCCCCGTGATCATGAGGGAATAGGATAGATGTGTTGTGTACTATGTGCAGACAGCAGGGTGATAGTTGCTGTAGCCTGTGATTGCTGTATCTTCGTTGTGTGAGGTGCAGCGTATTTGTTGTGGTTTATTTATTGTTTTATTCAATATTCATAATTTGTAAGGGTGGGCTTACCGGAACGTTGTAACGTGTCCAGTTTTGTTTAGCCTGTCTTATAAATGCTTAGCCCAGACTGACAATCTCCGTCACTAGTCACACTTTCATCGGTAGAGTTAAGAGTAGGCCTACCTAGTTTTTCTTAGCTCTAGTACTAGTACTACTGCAGTAGATCATAATGGTCAGGCTCAATGCTTTAATCAATCACCACGAAATTAGAAATGAAATGTCCAAGTACAGGTACAGTCAATCAAGTGTAGGCTTTTATAATAAGGCAGTGGCTATAGATAGTATACGCCTGTGGATCTTGAAATTAGAAAACTTATTTAATAGGCTATGCCACCTGTGACATGACAGTTACGCACGACGGAAAGTGCTATAGGCTTGGTAGAAACAAACTAAATGTTAAAGATAAACCCTAAACCTCAACCTAACTGTACTAGTACTAACCGAACCCTAATCCTAACCTAACCCTAAGCTAAGCTAACCTAACCCTAAGCTGAGCTAAGCTAACCAAAAGCTAACCTAACACTAAATCAACACTAACCTTAAGCTAAGCTAAGCAAACCCTAACCACTAACCCATAAACGTAAAACCTAAGCCTGAAAAAAAGTAAAGAAAAAAGCAAAACGAAAGTCGGCAAGGTGAGATTCGAACCCAAAACCATAGGCATGGAATGCGTAGTGCATAACCACTACACTATATGATCCACGCAGTTTGAATGACAAACTGATCCTTAATTTGTGAGGACAAGCATATCCGTAGTCACTTCCTTATATAATAATAATGAGGAGATTGCTGGGAGCTAATCATTTTTTGCCAATTGATTTGATAGGCCTAGACTTATCATTATTCACAATTATGTGTCATGGCTGCCATTCGTGTCTCACTGGTACAAATATTTTTAAAAAAATATTTTTTGCATCATTTCTTGATGTACCAAATCACTATAATGCTAAAACGGTTAATCCATGCTGCAATTATCATACAAAGCCCCTGAGAATTATTTGAAAGCAATTGTGAAATTATAGATGGTTTTGATATAAATGTTTTTAGGGTAGCCTAATGTGAAATGTCAAAAAACTGCTAGGTTGTTTTGTTAAAAAGTAAGTTTTAGGCAGGAGCTATATACGCCTGTGGATCTTGAAATAAGAAAACTTATTAATATCTATGCCACCTGTGACGTAACAGTTACGCACAATGAGAGTGCAGTAGGCTTGGTAGAAACAAAGTAAATGTAAAAGATAAACCCTAACCGTAGCCTTAACCTAACCCTAATCCTGTCCTAATGCTAACCTAACCCTAAGCTAGCCCTAACCTAACATTAAGCTAACCTAACGCTATCCTATCCCTAACCTAACATGAACCTGTAAATGTAAGCCTGAAAAAAAGTAAAGGAAAAAAACAAAACGCAAGTCGAAAGAACAAAAATAAAACGAAAGTGGGCAAGGTGAGATTCGAACCAAAAACCATAGGCGTAGAAGGCATAGCGCATAACCGTTACACTATACGATCCATGCAGTTTGAATGACAAACTGACCCTTTTATTTGAATTGTGTCAGGACAGGCGTATCCTTAGTCACTTCTTAGTTTTATCACATATCTTTGTTAGGCTTATTATGGTAGGATTTGTGTAGCGAAATCTTTTTTAAGTAGTACTATAGTCTGAATAGATTCATGTTTGGTGCATGGATAGTATTTAGAAATTGATACTGATGTCCTGGCTCAATCAAGCAGCGAACAGCATTGCGTGCTAACAATATAATCACAATGATTTTGTGTATTTTGATAGCGGCTGTAAGTTTGGCAGCAGACATTCATTTTTAAAAAGTTATTTGTCCACCGCCTGTCATGTGTCACTAATCCATGACGAGTGTGCACTAGATTGCACTATGCTTGCTAGTAACATACTACACCCTGAACTGAATCAGGGTTTGAGTTTAGCTTGTGAAAAAATATTTTCACCATTACTTGTCTGGAGACAGGCTCATCTCTTATCAAAGAATAATCTTCTAACACATGTTGGACACGGTCACTACAAACTTCAATGTGTGAGTGGCCACAGAGATTCAGTGCCAAGGAGCTTGGATTAGGCACATTATAAATTATTGAGCTGTTCTTACACAATGGTAGCGTACGAGGAAAAAAGGTACACCGTGAAACAACTTAAATACGTGTGTAAGACATTCATATGACAAATAATTGCAAAGTATTCCTTTCAATGCAAAATGTTATTTCATCAAAAATGGATAAATTTTTGGACCAACCTACCTATGATGAAAAGTGGCAAAGTATTCCTTTACCTACAAACTGCTAATTTCATAAAAATGGCAAAATCTTTTTGGACCACCATGTATATGCTTATTCATTGGGACAAGGATTTTGATTTGAGATGTGGTGACTTTGTTAGCTTGCCATGCATTAAGCAGGGATGAACAATGGAAAGGCAAAGACTGTAACAAAGTATAAGTTACTTTTGAAAACATATATCATTAACATAAAAACAATTTTGATATGCAAACTATTATGAAAAATGTGGATGATAGCCAATAATTTTATGATAAACCTGTCATGTAAATATTTGGTCCTTTTAAATGTGAAATTTTAGTTTTATGATGAACCTTTTGTAGATTTAAGCCATATTTTATGATGCATGAAACATGGCCTTTCATTGGAGCAAGCCCTTTTCTTGTGTTGCAATCGGAAAGCTTGAGCAGTAA
>JGI24021J15306_10003342_pt1 | contig 18013 bp, 12 predicted proteins | sample Ectturendosymbi1_FD_15306 | JGI IMG/M metagenome (IMG submission 15306)
GATAGGTGTGCATCGGGGTTTAGGGCGTGTACCTGATAGCAAGATGTAACAGCAGGTGTAAAACGTATTTTGCAGAATATTCCCAACAAAGTCGTTCGTTTTATTATTCACACTGAATTTTCCTCTGACTGATTCTCAAAAGATGACTTTTAAACCCTACGTTGAGTTATGACTGTCTTTTCATAAGCGAAACACTCACTACCTCTAAACCAAAAAAGATTCAGACAAATAGACAATGAGCAATATAATTCTAACACAGATCCCTGCACAGTCTACTTTTGAATATTACATCATTATCAACTCAATGTAACTCAATCCTTCGATTATCATTTCGACTGTCAAAATCATCAACGAAATCATCTAAATCTGTTTTTCAGCTGGTACTTTTAAATTTATGGTAGATCAGTGTTACCCAATCTTTCACTGTTCATGGAATTTCTGGGAAATGATTTCACTAATTTCATTTTGAAAAACTTCTCTCGCATGAAGCGCCGGTGACGGGAAGAGTGACAACTTCCAGTAACAACCAAACGCAGCTTTTTAATAAGCTATATGAAAAAAAAGTTCGAGCGATATAGGCGGCTTCGACTCCTTCCGAAGCAAATTTATTTGCCAAAGTTATTTCACGTTTTAAATCATTTTCACTAAATGAATATGATTTGCGAATTCTTCCTAGTGTTTTTCTGGTGGAAATGTTTGACCTCCGGGGCAAAGAGCTCAAACACGCGAAAGAATTGCTTCTGAATCGCTACGGCAAATCCGTACAAAATTCTATGAAGTTGCAGGAGGTGTGGGTAGAGTTAAAACCGTAGTCATGAACCACTTACATAAAATGTTTCCAAGTCCTATACACAAGGCGGCAGAACGCAATACTGCAGCCAGGATAAATTCAGATAAATTAACTGACACCAATTCTTAACGCTTTTATAAACCTTTTGCTACTGGGGCAAGCAAAAATCTGCTGACAATAATACTGTATAATCCAGCTCCATCTCACACTGAAATGCACGAAAGACCAATCTTGCCATTTCTACGACTGTTTTTTAGTTTCGAAATGAATTTTCAACACCATGACCGCGGTCTGACTAAATTTCACGCAGGATCCGAGCAAACCCTGGTGTGTGTCGTCATAAACCACTCTGGTTACCCGACCGTTAAAAACAACAACACAGCTTATCATGCATTTGGGAAATATTGAATGCAGGCTAGAGGGTATCTAGATAATCGTTTAAAATATTGCTGGCCGAAAGTTATCTACAGCAGTTATCTACTGTTTAAGTCAACCAAATGAACTTAAACGGGAAATTAAGAAAAAAACTTGGGGGGCCAAAGAGGGGGTCAAGCAAAAATCTGGGGTGGCCATGGCCCACCCAGGCCCCCCTTAGAATCGCCGCTGCCTTGGACACGCATAAACTCAATTGGAATATCGTCGTAACAATTTATATGGTATTAAGTTCGAGGTGCAAATATATTTTCGCAATTTCTTTTGCAGTTTCATTGGCGAGTGAAACGATTTCGGAATTGCGAATATCTTCTCCCAATCAAATTGTCGGTCTGACCTCCGATGCGCCTGTTATGATCTTCGGCGCACGACATTATGACGTTATCCACCTGATGTACGAGAACGAGCATTTGCCTCTCGTTGCGCAGATTATCACAAGAAAAATGAAACCAGTGAGTCCTTTCTTACGTAATGGCGCTGGGAACGATTTGCGCAGCCAAGTGTGCAGCTTGCAGGGTATATACCGTTTTGTTTTTAGGATGACAGGCATGCGGCGATGGTATTTGACTGCGGTTACTTCTGGAGACTTGGCACTTACCATATCCAGCTTCAGAATCTTTCGAAAGGTATTTAACACACGAAAATAAAGCGTATGTTGATTATAGATTTGTAAATCTTTTGTGCTTGGAAGATTTGAAGGGATACAGAAAACACAGCAACGTTTGCCTACTGCACCTGACCATGCCAAAAGTAATTGACACTCATCGTCGCAGATGTCAGAAAACTACTGAAAAATACTCAGTCGTACTCAGAACTGCAATTGCTGCTCCGCTTTTTAAGTTGTGGCTCTCTTCAGTGCTTCCAGTGTGTACCAACCAGCACCTAGCCTGTGATGATGAGCATTATTGTGTTGTTGCGTTCTTTGTCTAATCCTATGATAAGGGGCCATTAGTCTGAGTCAAACACGTAAGTAAATAAAAACCGCGTATAGCAACACCTACGGAATATTGCATTGCATTCGTAAAAATGTAAGTGTGCGAAAACGTCAGGTTACCCATTTCGCCAAGACATTTAATGCTTTGATTTGAAACAACTGTTACATTGAGGCATTTGTTCAGCGACGTGTGCTTTTGCCTATGCTTTTCATATGCAGTTGCCAACACTCTTCATTTTTATACCAATTAATTATATAACCCTTCTGTGTGATGATGAGACATTATTTCTCTTCTAGGTTTGCTTGCGTGTATACACCACCGCCCTCTCCTCTGCTGCTCAATATGTGAATTTTTGTATTACTTGTGTACTGTTACTGACCTTCAGTACATGGAATAGACGGCATAGACCAGGGTCTCAAACACACGGCCTGTGAAGGCATTTTGTGCGTCCTGCCATGCTTTTTGACATTTCTCAAATAATTAACATTTAAGTTATTTACTTTATTCCCTGGTGTTTGAAATGTTCCGCTAGCGAGTCAACAAGTTCTGTTTCTAGTGTGATGGAGATCCGACCGTTCTTGCGTTAGCGTCATTGTTCAACGGTCACGTGGTCATAATTCGGTTCCAAGGTTACTTTATAAGTACCCATTAATCCCTCGGAACAATTTGAGTTTGAAACCCCTAGTAGACCTTGAAGTTGAGACAATTACACCAATACATAAATGAAGAAATAAATAAATATACTCAACAAGGAAGCTTTTAAATAGGCTGGTGATATAACTGATTTCTTGCGCAATGTCTTGTGTGAGAAAATGTTTAAAAGTTATTAATATAAATCTTAACTTGATCTTTTCGACAATGAAAATTTGCTTAATAACATCACGCCAGGCAATTGCATACATATAGTCGAAGAGGGCTTACCCAAAAATTCAAGAGGCTTTGGCAGAAATTATACAGATAATTTTACAGCACAAAAAATGATAGTTGTGCCTCTTGCAGTAGGCGAAGTCGTTTTTTTAGTAAAAATGCAGATAAATTTGTAACACCTAAAGCGCTGCAACCAGTAAAAAGATGAAAGGTGAACTTTGAGTTATATTTTGTTGTTGGGCAATTTTGTTTTAAAGCGTTGAAAATGGCAAAAATGGCGAATACAGTGTCGATTTGTGGGTTAGTGAGTAACGATGAACGTGACACAGCAGGAGAGAGTAAGTTGGTGAAGCGGGAAGAAGTTATTTGTGGGATACAATACGTTTACAGATATTGCTGCCGTTATTTCGGTTGTGAGATATTCCAGATGGTGGGGACACCCGCGGAATGAATGGTTTAATAATGATAGTGATCGGCAGGAAGAAGCTTCGCCAACGCATCTATTGTTGTGAAAGAATGGCCGAAGCTTCAGCTCAAAATGAAGAGCTCGCACGAGGCTCTGTCAACAGATGTGGAGGTGCGGTATTCCTGTGATGACTAACTAAAGAATTTGGAATCTTTTCAATGCATATTCAAACATATCGAAGCTTGTCTCGAAGCTTGTCTTAAAACTGTAAGTCAGACTGCAAGGTTACCGGTTAAACACCAGGCCTTCACCTCTGTAGAAGCAAAGTTCTCTAAGCAGATTTTTTGTGGTGATCATCTGCGCTTGATTGCTTTAAAAAGTTGGTTCTGACACTGCGTTGCTTCAAATTTGTTTAAAAATTTTCCCGACGTAGAATAAGATATTCTTGTTTGTCCTGCACGCTTCCCGAAAACTGGCAAAGAAAGGAAGCAATCCTTTCCTATAACCCTTGAGCTAAGTTTACGCCACGTGGAAGTATCAGGCATCAGATTCCACGCTGATGCTTAGATTCTGCTGAACTTTTTCCTCATTTGTCCCTTGTCCCATTTCATTATCTCCATTCCAATTCTTATTTCTCTTCTCTTTGTTCTATTCTTATATATATTTTTTAGACTGCGACATATCTAAAACAAACTGTTTGGAAGTGCGAAGTCATAGGGGTGTACTTAAGAAAAACTAATAAAAGACAAAGACAATTTCTTTTTTCAGTAAGGACGCAGTTGAAGCCACCTAAAAATATTTTAAGTACATATATGCATTGGTTACCAACATGTTAAAATTTAACAGTTTGTTTTCTCGAACATTTTTGAAAAACTTTATGAAACAGACATGATGCAAATTGTTTGCTAATATGTACTGCCTCAACGGAAGATGGTAATAGGTATGACGTTCACATCATGTTTCTGACGTGTGTTGCATTGGCCCTTTTTATTATTTCTGAAAAAGTTGGGCCATAAGTTTTGAAACATGACTGTAATAAAAGCGCTAAAATCCCTTTTTCTGTGTAAGTTGAAAATTTCTTTTTCGAAAGGGCTTGACAAAAAGTTTGAATTGTACACTGAATCATCTGGTGTTGACCAGCTTTTTGCGTATGATTAGTGCAAGAACAATTCAAATAGTTTACCAAGTTTTGATTTTTTTAAAATGTTTGATTGCATGATTCGAAATTGCGATTTCGGAAGTAGTTCTGCGGAAAGCGAATGTTTTGCGGTGAAGACTAATTTATTAAACGGATAAAAATCTTGTTTATATCTAAACACTTTATAATTAGCTGTTATAAGAGGGTGACTTTGCTTTTGCGGGATCATTAGTTCCTCACTAGCATAAGATATTGCTGAGCAACAATTCTGAAATGGTTTAGTGCTGCCAACACTGAGTTGCCTAAATAGCAAGATGCAATCTAGGCGTCTGCAACAGCCATGCGGTGAGTAGTCTCATTCTTAGAAGATTAACCGGTCGATCGGTAAATTTAGACAACTGTATTTTTTGGGAAGTAAATTTTTATTCATTGTTAGCGTGTAGCCCTTTTTTGTTTTATTCATTTCTATATTTTCAAGTATTCCCGGTTCACAATGTTGGAACATCAACTTCATCTTTGCAACTCCATTATGCCTGATGCTGTTAAATATATTGGACTTTTGCGTTTCAAGAATATATTAAGTTTCGCTATCACAAAAAAGTTTTTCTTGTTTGTTGAAACCATTACAGCCGTGGTTTTTCGTTTGTATATAAGTTGCCTGTTTCACTTGCTCAAAAATACTGTAGCTGCGTGAATGCCAGTCAAGAAGTGCTTTTTCACTGACTTTGCAAAGGTTAAATTTAAAAAGAATTTTTCCATATTTTGTTTGCTATTTCACCAAAAAAAACGTTTCCCAAGGCAATGAGTTCAAATGCCAGTTGTTGTTCTGGCTAATTATTATGCGCAACAAAACCTACTTGCTCTAACCCGACATTGTTTTACGTTATATCAACCAATCCAGACCGTTGCACCAGCAAACCTCGCGTATAAATTTCACAATATGTGAAAAAAAGACCGTGCATGCCATTCATACTGCAACTAGTTTTCTCGAGCCCAGATCATTTATAAGTTTTTGTAATTTGTTTTTATGAAGTTTTCGGGAATCGGTCTATACGGGGATGAGAAAACTACGACCCATTGAGCTGTTTAATCCAACCCGCTGAATTTGTCCAAAATACATTAAAATAAAGCCAACTCATTTTTCGTATTCCTGGTGATGTCCACGTTTAACGCAAACAATCCATCCATCTACTCCTGATTTGACCTGGTTTCAAATTTTAGAAACAATTGCGGCGGCGAGTCAAAAAGTTTGAACATCCCTGGCCTCCACTTTTATGTTCTGATCAGGTACTTCAGACGAGACAATCTTGGTGATGTGTTGATATTTGGAAACGTCACTGCGCTTCTCCAGAAATGAACACAACTGTCAACACACACCACTAACTTTTTGCTGTTGTCGTACTTCTAGACATCTATAGGTGTTCTTTCACAAACACTACGCGATCAATGTATAGAGTTGAATGGCAGAGATGCAGTAGAAATTGCGAAACGTAAGCTATTGAGCGACAATTTTCTGAAAAGCAAGTCTCTTCACGCCTCACAAACTTCAAATTATAATCACATGGTTTTCCAGGAGCGAAATAAGACGGAATGCATTGTTAAATATTTCTAGAGTTTTGATAGAGAGCAACAGGCAGAAGCTCTAGGAGAGAGACCGGCCAACTCGTAGAGAAATTTCAGCTAGATTCTCTTGTCTTCTGTGAAGCTGCCCTGGCTGCCGCTATAGCGTATTGCCGTAAAGTAAAGTTAGATGCCGTTGCGCACGACTTACGCGATACTGCCGTTGCGTAATATCGCAGTAGCGGTCACAGGCCCACGGATGAGTTGTGCGTGGCCCGCGCCACTGTGGCTTCTTCCATGTTTTGCATTTACGTGAACATTCCATGTTTTGCATTTACGTGAACATTCCATGTTTTACAACATTCTAAAAAATTTCGGTGTGGAGAAATAGAAGTCTCATGTCATGATAATCCACCAAATTTCTTTGCATTTTTTTGCGTTGGTTCGCCGGAATATTTATCGATTTTGTAGTTTTCGAAGACTTTGTATCAGACACAAAGCGTTTGCACGTAGCAGTCACAGGTTTTCAGCCAACAACACCAGGCTCGCTTGCAGGACTGTGCGTGGCTGATATCAGAGCATTTCATTTGGTAATTTCAAAGAAACCGATCAGCTGACTTCACAAAAAAGGAATCCACACTTAAAGAATATCTCATTGACGTGCTAGTGAGTTTGTCGCTGGTCATGCATGCCGTGCTACAATACTTTTGCAACGTTTCGGTATCAGCGATCAGAAAGGTGATCAACATCTGCAAAAATTTTTAAAGCGCTAGAACCGTGATAACAAGGCAGTGGTGCGGCTCGCGGAAGTATATATCAGATAGAAGCGGCCCGTAGAACAGAATCTAATGAATAGCACTGACGTTCGTTGAAACTAATGAAATGTCTTTTTATTGCGTCGCTACGTGGTTATTGCTCTCGCTATTTTGGAAATGCGTAACCTTACAGAATGTTATAAAAAATCAGAGGTGGAAAATAATTTTAATATTTAGTTTATTTAGAACGCAATTTTTAGTTTCATTTTTATCTCAAACCTTGTTAAAATGAGTCTAAACCTTCGCAAGATCATCGTTCCTAACGAAGAAATATAAAGGCTAAAAGCAAAAAACGCTTTGATGAAAGGGGTACCTGTTGTGGCTATTAGCACAAAGGAGAAACCCTATACCGGGCTGAAACAGTTTTAACATGGTTTCTTTTGTTCGCAGGTTGCAGTTTCACTGCCTCAGCAAATTTGTGCTTCTGAACTCCTTACGCAACTTCAATTTAAAATGAAAATCTTGCAAAACGACTCAGGTATGCAATGAGTGCCTGAAAACATCAAGTTAAAAATATTTTTAGATTGCTTTTCTCAAATGCTGTGCATGAAATAAGGAAGGACAGCAAATTTTCATGTAACCAGTCATGTTGAACAACGTTGAAAACAGTTTCATGAGTCACAAGCCTTTCGCTTTACTCGGTGACACTTTATTATTTGAAAATAGAATTTGCACAAGGTCATCACATATGTCTCTGCTTCGTGTTCAAAAGCGTTTTTGATCTCTGTGCAATGGGGTTGCTGGTTCGAGGTCAAAGTGCAAAAAATTTCGTACAGAGTAGTAGTGTGTAGTAGTTTATTGGCGATAGGGGGATAATGTATTTACATTTCCAAAATAAACAGTCTACTGGGACACCCAAAAAGCCAGAACGGTTATTGTGTCAGGTGTCTCTGGATCTAGAGGAAGTGAGGAACTGATAAAAAAACACATCACGATGAATGAAATAAGTCCGTGTTTATAGTTTACGACAACGTTTACAGTTTTCATCATCTTTCGGTTATTTCCTTTCATTTTCTGAAAAGATTTAGAACTTTACAAATGTTTTAATAACTTTAGTTTTCATCTTGGAGATGATGGCGTGCGACGGTTAACACTTTTTTCAAGGTTCAAGCCACAGGTGAAAACCTTGAAAAACTAATTTTGGACCGTTGTTGAAACGAGAAACCATATTGGATCTATATTGTGTAGAAAAAATTAAATATTACGACTTTCCTTAACAGTTAGAGAAGTTCAGAAAGTGCTGTGTGCTTGATGTGTTTCAGCATTTCAACAACCTGCGTTGTTGTTGGAAAATTTTAAGGCATTCAAAGTAAAATTTCGGAAGTCCCATGAAGCTGTATTAGAAGCAACAATTCAAAAGCATTAATTGAAATGACTTTTTGTTTTAGAAGTTTTGAAAAAAGTGTATTTGCCGTCAGGAAAATTTTATTGAATGAATACTTTGTTGACAAGTTCATTAATTTTTGCTGCCAATGAAAACGTTTTTGAAACGTCTTGCGTGATTTAATTTAAATATATGCTTTGCGTTGCAGTGCTGTGCTTAGTTGAGGTTATTTGACATCGTATTTTCATTGGTTTTACGAAACGATACTGTCGTCATCTACTACGGTACCGCTTGGGGGTCGACTAGGGCAGTGGTTCCCAACCGGGGAGGAATTCCTCCTCAGAGAGCAATTTCATGAGTTCAGGGGAGGAATTTCCACTTTATAGTTAAGTTACTCATTGTAAGTGTTGTACTTCTTTTTTAATTTTGACATTGGCTGTTTCAATATTTGTAAGTTATGTAGTGGACTATCACACGTTTTTGTTGACAAACTTTAGTGCAGGGGTCTCAAACACGTGGCCCGCATGTGACCCGCGAAGGCATTTTGTGCGGCCCGCGATGCTTACTGGAACTTTTCAAATGCTTACCGGAACTTTTGAGACCCCTGCTTTAGTGCCATTATTTGGCAACAAATAATGTTTGTCCCGCTTTTATAAATCAAGTTATTGTCGTCAATAAAGACCATTGTTCCAATTGTAGTTAATACTAGCCTACGAACCCAAACAGGGAAGGAATTGAAAGTTCCATAGGGGAGGAATGAAAAGTTCCAAAATAAGCAAAGGGAAGAATGCATCAAAAAAGGTTGGGAACCATTGGATTACGGATTCAAAAAATTCGCTGCTTTCTGTTCCACACTCATGCTACATGTATGAATACGATATGCTGCGGCTACAGCCACGACGGCTTTAAACGTATTTTAAACCATTGAAAGCTCTAAAGTTTGCTGTAAACATTCGAGGAACCAGCCGAATGGGCTCTGCTTTCATATTTTTGCGATTATTTAAGCTTGCACACATCTATACTTAAGTAACTAGTCTTTACACAGGTTAAGAGTTTGAATCAATCAGCAAATTTTAATAGGAAATCGATTTCACGTAACACTACGCATCGTCAGTCCTACAAGCTTTTTTCAAATAGAATGTATTTTAAACCAAGCATTTTCTGTGCTGCAAAACTTTATAGTGACAGATTCACAATTTTTTTGCTTTTGCAGTTGTGGGGATGCAGGAAGTGGGATTTCCTCCGTCATCAGCTGTATTTTCTTGCAAGCTGTTTGCTCGGCCAGGGAAATACAAAGCTGCTTTATTCGTTACACATGCCGTTTCAAGCTATGTGATCGCAGAGAGCAACGTAATGCTAGCACATTGGAGTAGCGAATACTCGGTTGCAGTTATTGGACGTCAGCCCCTTTGCACTGGTCAGCGTTTCATATTTTGCTTCGTGATATAATCATGTTTTTGATCTGATGGTGTTGTGAAAAAAACCCTTCAGAATCAAATGTTTTTCAAAACCGATTGCTTTGATGTTTACTTTTGCTCACGTTGACGCTGTCATAACCTCAAAATCCTTTTACAAACGAAATAAAACGCGGAATGCAAACTTGATGGTGAAATGCACTAAGAGTATGGAAAGCACTGATAAATTGTATTTGAGAAAGCATCAAAAGTAGAAGAAATACCAACTCCACAACAATGACCTGTGTAGTGTGTACCTGTGTACATCATCCTCATGTTGGTCTGCAGAAACATCAATACATGTTCCTCAAAGTGCACGTAACTGCAACAGAACACGCGCTGGAGCGCATAGTTTTTGTAACTATTCACTTGTTTTTTGTTTTTTCAGATGGCTACATCCGCTTAACCATAGGTCGTCCTCCATGCATCATAGAAGACGATTTTCTTGAAGTTGTTGTGGTATCCTTAAAAAAAAGCAACCAAGTCGTACAAACAATCGCTGTAAAAGATCATGGTGAATATGTTTGGTTGGTTTTGTGTTTGATTTTTTTTCAACGAAAAGTAAGTTTTTTGCAGCTTCAGGCCTGATGCATTGTTTAACAAATCCTTGAAATTAAATCATAAATTGTGAAATTACTGTTTTGTGATATGAAAGGAGAAAGTTTGAAATTGAACTGGAAAGAGTTTTCATAATAATATGTTATGAATATTCCACAGGCACCTTTTTTGAAAGACCTATCTATTTCCGTTAAAATCTTCACATAAAACACACTCCAACCCGTCGCCTACTTCGGAAGCTTAGAATGTTAACCCAATAAAATACCAAAAGTATTCCACATCAGAAAGTCTATCAAAGTTGCTGCTATTAACCAATGACTTTCAACTGTGGAAAATATGGTCTCCGCGAAGAAGGTTTCACCTGAGAAATGTGTAAAAATATCAATTGAGAATTTATACATTTACAGCAAACCTTTAGTTTTTAATCATTTATAAAAGAAAAAATTTCACGTATGAGTACGTTTATTATGCTTACTTGGAGTCATAGCAATCACTTTCAGACCTTTGCTATAAAAGTTCTTATACAAGTATGAAAATATTTTTTGTCCCTTCATATACTGTACATCCATTTAAGAGAAAAAGCAAAAAGTTTTAGGGGTAATTTTCTTGTTAAAGTTGGTATAAGAAATAAACGAGAGGAAAATGCGTAAGAACTCAATATATAAACACTAGCCGCAAGTTTTTCATAGCACAGGTTTAGGTTTTTCAAAACGCCTTTTCTAAATCTTTCATTTTAACCGGTGGCGTTGAGACCACATTTCCGGTATTCACACCACAAAATCTTTTACTCGTCAGTGTCCCTTGCAAATAGATTATGGGTTCTAACGGTGTCGCATTATCAGTGGTTTGAAACGAACTGAGCAGGAGATTACATCAACGTGGGAAAATAACAACCTTTCAATTTGTGATGATATTTTTTGAAAAGAAAATTAGCGCTTTTGCCTTCCTCCTGCATAGAGGCCGCTGGTTATAATCAGTCGATCGGTGGTTGGCGATGACGTACAGGATTCGTTCGCATTTTTGCAATTGCATCTGTTGTAACTTGCGAAAGCAAACGCTTTAACGTGCAATCCTTTGAGTATGGTACTTGTAACTTCACACTGTTTGCACGTTTAGATCGCTTACTCATTGACTGCCAACAGCTTCGTCTGAATAAAGATTCTGCTGGTGTCTGCTTCCGTTACGTCACTTTTGGTCACACTGTACGAACTGTGTGTGAAACTTTTAATATAAATTCAGGTAAGTTGAACGTCTTCAGTAAACATTATTTGACGGAGTTATTAAGAATTCTGGTCCATTTACCTGAAACTATTTAAAACCCACGTCAGCAAATCCTTTCTCAAAAACACAGGGTAAATTCTGTACTCAAATTAATCATTTTTCTTGTCGCCCTGAATTTAGCTTCATTTCCTAAATCATGCAGCCGGTTTTAACGGCAAAATTAGAAAATACAGAAACAGAAGCCGAATGCGTTCACAGAACAGACATTTCGGCTTAGATCCACAGCAGCATTGCCATAGAAAGTAGCTGAGGTCTTCTGCTCATAACACCGCACATAAGTAAACGTAGATATGCCCACTAAGTGTGAATAAATGGTCTTTTTGCTCGTATGTTAGCAAAACGAAGTGAGGTGTTCGTTGAATTTAAATCATAAGCAGAGGCGTGATAATTGATGTGCTGGATCAAAACTGCCTGTTTGAAACACGAGGCTGGCCAAGATTACTGTTGCCATTCGTGAAGATAGACAAAGGTCGACATCGACGTGGATTTTAAACTAATTTCATTTGCCAAACTACTGCATGCGAATAGCAGGTTCGTATTTATTATGAAGATGATTTCTAACGAAGGTATATGTAGTGGTTCAGTGTAGGTTTAACGAAAGTATATGTAGGAGTTCAGTATAAGTTTAACAGCTTTTTAAGGGATCGATGACATAGTAATAAGCTTGTCGGCCATTGTTCCAAACTGATTTTGACTAGAAAGTGCAGTTGAACTTTTTTCCGGCTATTAGCGGTGGTGTTGCGCATTGTTTCACCTGCAATTCATCGACCAACGCGCTTATGTCTTCGTCAAGGTTTGCGTGTTGACGGCATGTGGACTGTTTGGTCACCCTGGTCTCAGTGCCGCAGACCTTGTACAAACTCAACGTGGAGACGAACCAGGATCTGCGACAACCCAAGGCCTCTAGGGATGGGGGTGCGGTGCAAAAGAGGTAACCTTTTTTTGATGAAGTCATGTCTCCTATTTGCACACGCTTTGAAGCTTGTTTCGTAACAGAGCGAGAAACTTGAAACTGTCTGTATTCCAAATGTTTTTAGGCCAACAAGAAAACCTCCATAGCCAGCTCATGTTATTATGATAAGGGTTAAACAACAAGCAAAAATTAGTCGTTTTAGTAAATGAAAGACTTTATGCTTCTTTGCAATCGAAACTCCATAATTAAGAAAGCACGTTGTATGCCTGTCCTGGGCAAGTATATCGAACTCATTTCCGTTGCATCTCGGTGTATAGACTTAAATGAGCGATAAAAACTAATATACCAACGCATTTTAACGTTTTCCCAAAATTTTTGTTTGTATTCTTGTCTTCAGAGACCGAAAATGCAAAATTTATCAAGAGTTTCTTTAATTTAACTTCTTTAATTTTATTTTAATATTTTGAAACAGACACGAAGTCCATAGAGTACAAGCACACCCTGTCTGCAAAGCGCAGATTGATAAGAGACACAATAGAACGATTTATGACAGCGTTGGAGGTAGAACTACAGGGTTACAGATACTTTCTTAAACACTATTGTTCGCTAACCTTTAACACATGGTTCAACACTACATCCAGAACAGGACACTGCGTCGAACCCTGGTCCTGTTTTTTTTGCTGAGACAAGTCGGTCATTATTTTGCGAGACATTTTGGTCACTGAGACATTTCGGTCATTTGTCTCACAGCTGTATTCAAAAACTCGCCATAACAGTGTTCACTAGCCTATATTTTCAGACATTCTGACCGAAATGACTTGATTTTCTTCGATCATTTCAAAAAAATTTCGGTCTACGACCAAAAAACAGCGCTGGTCAAGGGCCAGGTAAAGTACGAATGTGTTGTGGCATGCACACGCCCTCAAACAAACACTGTAACGTCCGAGCACTCAGTAACAAAGTAAATGTGGTCGTAGTGTTCAAAAAAAAGAAGGAATATAAACAATCTGAATGCATCAAAGCGCGCAACCATACGTTGTTAGACTTTCTTCATCGTTCAAGAAACAGATACACATTTTTTTCAGTAAGGCCTCAAAGGTAGGAATTTTACATTGGACCTGATGACTACCACCACTCGCTCGCCACGGCAGGTTGTATAGAACGTTGCAACCAAAATATAGGTCACACGCAATCTCTGCCTTCCTGATATCACGCCATAATCGTGATGCATACGTGGACGAACAGAAGGAACGAAAAAGTACGTGGTTTACTGCATTTCAACATCGGGAAAAAGAAGCTCGCAGCTTGTTTGCTGCACAATATTGATATCGCAATTGTCTCTGAATGTCTTTGTCATCTGAGAGCTCATCATCTAGAACAATCCCCAAATATTTGTAGTGGGTTTTACACTTTGTCCACCCTGTGTCAGCAACGGGATGACCGTGATTTTTGCTCTCTTATTCTTAAACGTAATACAAACAGTTTTGCTGCAGTTGAAAAGAATTTCATGCCATTCTACATAAGCCTGACACACATCTAATATACTTTGCAACCCACGTACACTTGGACAAAATACACAAATGTCATCAGCAAACATCAAGTGGTTCAATAGGACGTCACCAATATAACACCCAACTTTAATGCTGTTTAGTTCAATGGATAAATCATCTAAATATACAGCAAACAAGTATGGACTCAATAATCCTGCTTGTCTAAAGCCATTAGTAACATGAAGCGGTTCAGACAAATGCTTGCCCCATTTTATTTGCATCGTTTGTTCCTTGCACCAACATTTCAGCAGCCGCACAAAGCATATTGGCATATTCCTCTGAATTAATTTCTCAAATAATTTCATGTGTAATACTTTTATAGTGTTTTGAGGTTGGTCTTAAATAATAAATGCAAACATTGTTCGTAAATTCGATTCAATGAGTAGGCGACGAATATTTACGTGTGCAGAGAAGCGATTCTTAAACTTCGCCCGCGTGCCCCTGCGTTGAGCTCACACTGAAACAGATGTTACTTTTAAAAATGCTAATTTCGGTGTCATGACGTCCACATTTGTAAAAAAAGCTAAGCAACACACCTGGCCGCATTTGCAAAACTGTAAGCATGTTTTGAAGGGTCGATATTATTTAAAAGTTATAAGCTATTTCACATGAATAGTTTCTATAGCTTCTATAAACCATTCTCATTTTTCAAAATGTCTCAGCGTAAACTGCTATTGTGGCAGACACAAAGTATTTGTTTTGATGATAAAAAAACAACAATCATCATCCATGTTGTTCGTTCAATGCAACTCCAGTGTTTAATGATACTGGTCTAACTTCTTGCATGCCTCCGCCACAGTGAAGTTGCATTGTAAACAGCAGGTGATTCTCTGCCTTCTCCCGTTTCAAAATGTTGCAGCATAGAGTTCAAAAACATGAGGCCGAAGATTTGTTTTATAAACTTGCGAAAACTACAGGGTGTCTTGCTATTTAAGTAAATAGCTGTGTGCAAAGATATACCTCCCATGTTTTAGTGTATTTCTTCTATTGCTTAAATATTCAGCAGAAAAGGTTATTGTGTTCGCGTAACCCAGTAGTTCTTAACCTTTTTAACATATCTTGCTCCCTTTTATCAAACAAGATTGCCACATTTACCCCAATACACTCAATGGTGCTCATTTCTTAAGAATATGAAAGTAACAAAGTCTTACAGTTTAGAATGATTTATATAAATTTACATTGGCTGTAATTTATGGTTCAGTGAATTTACCCCCTTGGAAGATGAAATTTACCCCTGGGGTAAATTTACTCCAGGTTAAGAACTACTGGCTTACCTAATAACAATGAGCAGTGCAGCAAGCCGACTATGATTGGCAACAAACTTGTCACTTTAACCCAGGTGTTAATGTGATCACTAGTTATTACCGGAAGGAAACATTCTTGTGCGACAGAATTTCTTCATGGAAATTATGAGAAATTTGCCTGCGCCATTTATCAATGATCTGACGGCCTATTCAACTTTATATCACCCTGGTATTGTTTTACTTTGTTTGCACATTTTATAGTGCTTGCCAACCTAGGCGTAGCCAGGGGGCGGGCCAAAGGGGCCATGGCCCCCCCAAATTTTTGGGAAACATAGTAATTTTGTGCTTTGGGAGGCGTTTTTCCAAACAAAATAGTGTTATTCGCCTAAAATCAAACATTTTGGCGCCCCCAAATTCCCCCCTCCAAATTTTTGGGCTGGCTACGCCACTGTTTGCCAAACCACTTTTTACGGCCGAATTAAAATTTTTAGAGGTTCTTCAAAGACACAAACTAAGCGCCACGGTTTTGTTAAAAAATGATATTTTTAACATAAAGAATCGTTTTGAAGCATGTAATTTACAGAAGCCAAGCGTCATATTTTTTCTCCACGGGTTACAGATCAGGTGACCTACCCACTTTTCAGTGTTTCTGGTTGTAGGACAATTCAAAAGTTTTCTGAAAAGTTGTGCAGTAGTTACCTTACTAAAGTTAAGTGCTAACACCAAAAGTACGTGCTGTTGCTAGAAAGTTGTCGTAAGAGCTAGATGTTCGTGATACTCTTCTAACAAGGAAAGAAAATCTGCAAAATGTTTTTTGTGACTTTTGATCAACTTACTTTATTTGTTGTGATATGAAAAAGAAAAAGATTTAACGTTAAATAAGTCGGAGTTGACTTTGTAAAGATTAACCTTTCAGTCACAACGTTACTTGGTTTCAGCAGACAACGGCTTATTGTCACATTAGCGAACAATCAAAAGTTTTTCGTTTTCTGGAATAAGAACAAGAAATAGAGGGAGTAGGCCTGAGTGTTGTTGAAGTAGGTCCTGTCTTGTCTGTATAAGATATGCATGACAACATTGTAATGTCAGTACAAAGATATGTAACACAAAACTTTAATAGAGGTCTGATTCACTGTCTCGAACCATTTATCAAACTGCACAGTGTGGGAGTAATTGTGACTTAAAAATTAAATATGGTATGTGGCCTGTCGTTTTCATGGATTACATTCCACAGGGCGGCACGAGCAGGAGATTGAGGCACAGTTTCGAAATGACTTTCATTTGTCCAGTGCCTGCGAAAATTCGTCAAGCAACAGTACCTCTGTCAAAACAGCTTACTTGTGTAAGTGCGGTTGCAATCTTCACGTGTCAACGTCAAAGAATCTTCTCTTTTCACCAGTAGCAGGGGAGTGCCAGGCGAGAAATATCGCTGTAAGTATTGTGTCCATTGCTCAATGCTTGTTTACGTTTCGTGTTTTTTCATTTGCCCAACATGTCTATCCATTTAAAAACTTAAAGCACTGTTCGGTTATGCGTTAGTGCTAAGCGCCTAATCATTTAAACGAAACATTTCTTTTAATGGGATATTGCTGCGGTGAGAATGATCTTCTGACATTGGTTGAAGTTGATGTAAAACTGACACATTAAGTAATGTAAAAATGGAGACTCCAGTTTTTATTGTTATGGGCATGGTTGGAGCTAGTGTGTGAGCACCAGATTTGCAAGATTTTTGTTTTTAATACATGTTTAAAACACATTTTTCCAAGCACAACAAAATTTGGGGGAACTGCCCCCGAATGACCCCCGTGGCCACGGGCCTGAGCAAAGACTTGCTAAAAGTGTCGATAAAAACATTGTAAACTTTGGGGTGTAGAAGACTTCACGTTTATAACAAATATTTCATTCTTGTTTGTATTTTTCATAAACACAGATAACACGATTTGCCAAAACAACAACACAATAACGGGCGCCTTTAATTCTTAGAATTCTGCTTTTAGCAGTGATAGAAAAAGGAACGAAAAGAAAAAAATCAGAAACTATGACTTTAATTCCACATTAAAGTTTTTTCCTGAAACAACAACAGTCGCCAAAGAAATGTCACCATCTTACTGATAACGCGTGAAATCTCGCTGCAAATACGATGCTATTTTATTTAAATAAGATTTCAAGACTGAGGATGCGTAGCGTTACGTGAAATCCGTTTCCTATCTTAAAAAAATTGCTGATGGTTTTAACTGAGCTGCCTCTGTGGAGACTAGTTACTTGAATACAATAAAAGGCCGCATGTTTTATGACAGTAATCCATTTCGGCATATCTCAGATATTTCAGCCATATGCTTACCTACTAGTTTATGACTACGTCATCAAAAGAAGGTAACAGCGATTGTACATTGCTGCTGGCTTCACAATCACAAACAGAAAACGGGATTGATAAAAAGTTCCGACCATATGCCATTGTTTGGAAACAACCTGCCAACATGACATTCGTCACCACAGAGGTCAGTTGTCACTGATACTTGTGGTAAGGTTTGCTTTGATACTTATTGCTTATTTCTATTGGACCTCCATCTACAGGCACATCGGCAAGTTTTGGTTGGTGAGGAGGCCAACAAAAACCGGGGCCGGGGGTTGCATTCAGCGACAGACAAAAAAACGTTACCACCCATTATCATTTGAGGGGTCACCTGCTTCAGATGAAACTTCCCGGCACCGCTCCACCTTTAGCGATAACTTTAGACCAGGGTGG
>JGI24021J15306_10003343_pt1 | contig 18011 bp, 12 predicted proteins | sample Ectturendosymbi1_FD_15306 | JGI IMG/M metagenome (IMG submission 15306)
GTCGGAAAAGTTTTATTATTCGCAAAACAAACACAGGTCCACGCCAAAAAAACGCGTGGGGCAGGCATAGAAGTGACACAAAAACTACACGAAGAAATCTGTAATGCCGCCAGTAACCTTTGTTGGCAGTCTGTGCAAGACCCATGCCGTATTGTGTTCGGAAATTGCAGATGTGCATGGAACAGAAGTTCATGACGTTCGGACATGAAAATTTGTTTATTTTCGGAACATTTTCCGATTTTTATTGCATAACGCCAGAGACGTAACGAGGGGGCAAAGGGACACAATTCCCCGACCGCCGAATCTCTGCGGGGGGGCCAAAACTCACAACAATGCCATAAGCACTTTTTCAAAACAGTACATTTTCTTCCGAAATACCTCAGGTTCGAACATGGGGCGCCAAACTTGTTTCTTGTCCCAGGCACCATCTAACCTCTTTACGCCCCTGCACATCACGATTGTCTAACCAAAATGGCGAAATTTGTTTACAAAATTACCTGTCCATTAGTGGCAAACTATCAATCACAAACAATTTAAAACAAAATGCTGTTGATTATCGAAATCATTTGACCATAGAAAATAACTTGAAGGTCGAAAAAAAGGTATATTATTTCGAGAACAAGCACAACTTTCCCTCCCCACAAAAACGCTTGGGGTACGCGCAGAGACAAACATACCAAAAAAACACGAAAGCAATTATGCTTGCGCTTTACCTGGAAGGTGTTTGTTGAATCACAAGGGCACTGAAAATTATTAGACAATATTTTTCCAGGTCGCAGCGAAAAACGTGAAGTTTGCAGTAGGCCTAAGTCAATGACCAAATTCTCATCCATTCAATTTTTTTGTACGAAACGCAACTGTATCGCGGTAACGAAATTTTAGAAATGCGGTTGAAAAAAATTATTAGAGACAGCAGAATATTGGTCGATAGAAAGGCATCTGATTTCGTGCTGAGCTGAACTTTTATCCAAAAATTGTTACTGGCAGGCAGGGGTGTATTGCTAAAACTAGGTGTGGGAACCAGGTCCGTAACCAGCGTGGTACACCAGAGGGGAGAAGAGTTTCTTGAGAGGGGACCACATTTTTTAAGCTATGCCTAATAATTTAAACTATATCCAACTTATTTCTCCAGGGGGGCGAAAAATTTTATGTGGGGAGGCTTCGCCCCCTTCGCCTTCCCTGGTTACGGACCTGGTGGGAACGCCGTTTCCACACCAAACATAAAGGAAGACTGATTCGTCCACAAGAATTTCCACACTGGATCTTCCTGTTTCACTTTAGTATTACGCTGCTATGCACGAAATAACTTGTCATTTATTCATTTATGTATCTCCAGGCGCTACACGTAGAAATTGAAATGAAAAATCTAAATCTTCAAGTAACGTTACTAGTGCAAAAAGTGTGGGAACGCCGTTGCCACCCGTTCTCAACCCACTACACCCCTGTTGGCAGGTCTGATGCTAATCAGCAGTCATCTTTAGCATAGCCTACAGTTAAACCAGCGTGCTTCATTTTAAGCCTACCTGACATGTAGGCTACGTTTTCCGGTTATGTTTGCTATTTTGGAATTTACGCTGTCATTGAGCGCTCTAACCTAGCCTGCAGTTAACTGCATTATAAGTTCGTTGTAGCGTAATTTTATTGCCTTCGCTTATTACACTAATAACATGAGCTGAACTCATTCATAAAAGCTTGTAGGAAAAAATAGTATGATCTGCAGCTTATTCAAATTTTGTGCACAGTCTGTTACGTCCCGTCGCCACGAGGGGATTGGTGGGCTTAGCCCCCCAACAAAAGCTCGAAGCCCCCAAATTGAAACATGAAACACTATAAATCAGTGGAATTTTTATCAAGTTTTAGAATGTCAAGTCCCCCCCTGCACAAACGCAAAGCTCCCTATTGAAACTTTCTAGCAACGGTTCTGAGTCTGCTGCTTATTTATCTTTTGTCCACAAGAAGCCCAATCTTACCCAAATGGAACAAGAGTTTAAATACTTACGTGCGTAGTGGCAAGACAAGACCAAAATTTTGGATGGGTCAAAATGTTTGATATTAGGCGAGCAACAGTGTTTTTTTTGAGATACTGCCTCTTAAGCACAAACTGACTAGTTACCTAAAAAATTGAAGGGGCCATCGCCCCCTGTCCCTCCTGGCTACGCCTATGTAAGCGGGGCATATATAACGTACATGTAATGTAACAAATACTTTATGTAAACACTTAAGTATTTATATAACATTGGGACCATATTTTTTATATAAAAACTTGTTTATTAGAAGTTTCATTTATAGTGAAATAAACACATTCGGACTGCCCAAATTCAGCAAAATAAGCTTGCATTTAATATTTTCGTCCCTCCTGTGTAAGAAACGGTTTATTTAAAGGCTGTGCAAAAAACTCACCCCAATTGGCGTTTCTGTGTCGGGAACCATCGATCAAAAAACGTATCTGAAAAAATTTAGGAAGGGCTTCAGCCACCTTATGAGATTAGATGACTCCCGGATCGAGGAGCAAGTTTGGCGACTTAATGTTGGACCTAGAGGTCTTTCGGAAGCAAATGTGCTGTATTGAAGGAAGTACTTGTGACGTTGTTGGGATTTTCGGCGCCCGGGAAATTGCGGCCCACCTCGCTACGACCCTGGTCATGGCCCGCTGACTTTTCAGAAGAGGGCAACGAGGGGAGGTGCCTTTTCATAACGATATCATAGGAAATTTAATGGTTGATCAATACCAAATTGCAACAATTTATTGCAGTTATTCGAGCACCCAGAAAATTCAGAACGGTTTTCTTTAATTTCTATTATAATTATTTGAGGACAACATTGTTGGTAAACAGGAACAAGCATGATTGGTAACGATTGTTTTTTACAAGTGTCCATTGCCCTCATCTCTATTACTGACCCCTTGCCGTACCGCTGCTTGTATTGCTATGAACATTAGCATATCTAACAGGACACATTCAAGCCTCGTCATTGCTTGGCAGTTCAACCGGATTGAGCATAACGGTACGAATACGCCCGTATCTGTTCTGTGCCCCAGTATAGTTGTATATTCAACACACACGTAACAAAAAATGAATGTTTTCCTGCTTACTTTATGCGCATTCCCACTTGTGTAGCTTAGAAAGTTTCGATCTTGCAACCCTTGGTGCTGTGCATCAGGTTGCTGCACTGCCCTTCACTGAACTTAGATAAGCGTAACGGCGAACCCAGAAGTCCCTCATGCTGTGAGAGCAGCTCTCCGCTGGCGTCTCAAAGTGATGCCACTGCATGATTACGACGCAGCAAACCACAACAACCTACAAGCGGCTGGTTTCATTGGAAAAAGATGGCGTTAAAGAAATAATGTTCTGCCCACTCTTAAAAGTGTGCGGCCGAAACCTTACAGGAACGCTGTGAAGCCTTGCATGTTTGAGATTCAAACCTCAACTAAATATCAAAATAAAGTATCGTAGAAATACCTTTCTCATCCTTTAATGCAACTTGGCACTAGATGCATTGCGATCATTTGCTGACTTGCTAAATTTGACGAACTTCATATACATTGCGTATTTACTGACTTGTTTGAAGTGTAGACTTGCGCTCTTGGTCGTGGCTCCTTTCCATTCACACAACGTAATGCGGATCAAACACTGACTAACTTACAGTGATCGAAACTTCGCATGTTTTAAATATCCACGTACTTGAAAAAAGCTTCCATGGCATACTGTACATTTTATCCAGTTCAAACTCTTCGGCCGCGAAAAAATAATCGAAATTGTTTTTTTTGGGGGGGGGCATGTACAACAGACACGGAAGGACAGTTTTGCGAATTTTGAGCTTCTCGGAGAACAAACCACAGCTTCTGTTAAACGATAGAAATTCATGTAATTAGGAAGAGAGCAGCAGCAACATGAATGAAAAAGGCTTGAGCGGCACTGACGTGAAGGAAAGGATACCATCTGTCACAGAGAAGCATGCTGACCGCGCCGGACATGAAAAAATCCGACGAGGAAAACTGCGGACGACGATGTTGTTGCAAGCAATCACCAACAGCCATTCGCTGGCACCAGATTGCATCAAAGCAATGATTGTCATGGCAATAATAAGCCAAAGTTTCGCCCATTCATGACCGGTAGCACATCAAGACATTGCCGGCATGTGACTTTCACCAATACAGACTATTTTTTAAGCTAGATTTCACCCAGTTACGCGAGAGAATAACTTCAACCGCTGCTTGACTGCGCATGCTGCAATTTGGTATACATGCCACAGTGTCGCAGGTCCTGTGCGGAATGAGTAACAGTACGTAAGATAATGAGTGGATTGTAGCCTAGCAACAGATAAGCAAAAAGCGCTTGAACAAAAGATAGGTAACAGGGATTACAGTGGATATGCAAAACGTACCAATAAATATAAGTGAGACTACATTTAAACGCAGATTGAGGGAGCCCATAAGCGACAGTCTTCTTTGTCCATAACCACCAGGGAGACAGCCAGCAAAAACAAACGCAAAGGATAAAATAAAGTGAATAAGCTACGTATGAGATAAGATGCGAGTTTAAAAACGTACACAGAGGAGAGTTTGCTTCTAGAGCCTGACAACAAACAGGTAACGACGTTGACGTTTTGTCACCGCAGCACCATCGAGAAAAAACAGTAGTGCGTGTTTCAACATCGACAGTTTCACGTCAGAACGTGTCGAGAAGAAACGCCTCAGCAAAAGCACATTCGGATCGAAGTTGCACAACATTTTGCGAATCAAGTAAACTCCGCATTTAACTCGGTAATGTTGCGCTGAAACATTAATTTACGTTGCTTTTCATGCTTAGCCAAGCAAATTATTAAAAAAGTTAAGACGTCGCTGTGCAAGGAAACCGGGTACGAAATTCCACATAAACACTTCGGTAAATTATCAGAAAATAAAGCGCAGCACCAGCTGTGTTGGAGGCAAGCACAGGTCTATCACAGAATGGCGTTGAAAACAAACTTCAAAGGCAAGACTTAAGAAAAATGCGTACAGGCAAGATGGAGACAGCAGCACTAACTGGGTAAAGTTTCAACTGAAATTATTGAGTGCAAAATGCCCTAAAGCACGTTGTGCGAATGATATTGCGGGTAAATAGTAGCTGCCGCCCAAAAGGCCAAAACCCCCGAAAGGCAGCTATCGCTCCAGAAAAAGCTACTGTAGTCGACTATACTCACGAGTCGAACCACTTCCGAACGCCGGAATATCTGGAACTAATTGTTCACAAATCGGGCGAGAAATATTTGCGAACATCCGGGGCAGAAAGCAATCGTTCAGTAGCCGTTCACTGCACTATTGAGTTTAACTGACGTTGTTCCTGTTTGCTTGGTCGAGACGGAAGAGGGCAGCTGCCGTCGGGATTTGCTGCTGGAGCCTTCATGTTGTACATCGCCTGACGATTGCAGACACCTGCGAAGAGCCAAGAAAACAAGCAGGAGGAAGACACGATGCCGAGGTCAGTTAAAACGCGAGCCAACGGTGTCGAGTAGGAAAACGCTGCTGCGGCGTTTCGCGCAGCGAGATCGCCAAAAAGCGAGCGATTGTTTCCGGACTATTTCCAACACAACTTTAAACCCACTCGCAGCAGACTGCGGGTCGCAGGCTCTCCTGAACGGTTTTGTTTTTATCAACAATAGATTGCTTTGCTGACGCCAATCAAAACGCCGCCGCACAGTTGCGCGTGACCGGCGATCAATCGTTGCGCGATAAAAAGGCACTTCCAGGGCAAGAAAACAACACCCTGCGCCAAAAAACAACTACTCGTAAACCGCCGGCGTACTTTTGTAGTTGCTTGGGCGACAAGCGCATTCCGGCCCGGAGCAGCTTGTCAGTGATGTCTCGAACGTCTTCGCGAAACTGATCACCGGTCCCTGTCCACAACACACGACTTGTAAAAAGCTCAAAGAGTCGGGCGCGATTAACTTGACAAGAAGCCCATCAACCTACCCGAGTTTTTCGCTGCGGTCGACGGTTGTCTTCGACTGTTCTGCGCAAATCAAACACTCCGCTAAGGTCGGTGTTCACGGAGAATGGAAAACGACCCATTCAAGCAAACACGAAAAGGAAAGCTAGCGCGAGGTCTTACAGGAGCCGTAACAACAGAAATCGAGGCATGGCAAGCTCTGGGCAAGATTTCAAAAACATCAGGCTTCCGGCACAACGACGCTGTTCTTTGACATACCAGAGCAAGTCCTTCAGTGTTCAAGCAGAAGTTGACTACAAAATGGACAGAAATTCACGACGCGAGTCTTAACCTGGCCTTGAGCACAGTACACACGTATTCACGCAGCAACCACAAGCAGACTTGGACAACCAAATAATTCTAGTTTCCTAATTCAATGAATTAATGCAAAATGACGGCAATTCTAATTTTAATCTAATTCGCTAAAAGCTTCAGTGCTCTAATTTTAGTTCTAATCTAATTTCCGGTTTTGCCAAAAATGCAAATTTGTCAAACGATATTTTTAAAGATGAAACGAGAATGCACCCTCGTGCAATGGAAGTGCGACTAAATGGTCACAAGTGCCATGCCACCATCCCATCACAGAAAAATGAAAACTCGATCAATGTCTTTTCTTATTCACAGCTGCAGTACAAACTACTGTACGTGACCTTATCAGTCATTATTACGTCACACTGCCTATCCACTCACACGCAGAAGCCACAGTAGCCATCTTACGACAGCCAGCCAGCTCTGATGTTTAGGGCAGGGTTGTGCAACGCTTGCAGCACTGTGGGGCCAAATGCACATAACTAGATTGGTCCACGGCCCACAGCTGCATGTGTCAAGCTCTGCGTGTTTGACAATGGGCTGACCACCCACGGAAGATATAACCAATGCCGGATTTACCATTGGGATACTAAGGCTATGGCCTTAGGCTCTGCAAAATTCGGCCCCAAATTTTCTTTTTGATTGGTTTTATCACAGCAACTACCGAATTATCCCTAAAATTTATCAAATTTGACGAAATATCTGTTCAGCCTTACGTCTACAGTACCCTTAATCTGGCCGCGGAAATACCTTTGAAAAACCGCAATGCTTCCTTGAAAATCTGTCCCTTGCCGCGGGTCACAAAACTCCAGCTCCCGGGCCACTTTTGGACCCGCGGGCCACGAATTACACATCCCTGTTTTAGGGTTTTGGAAAAACGAACATCGTTTCCCTTATCTGAAGGCTGCTGCTCGAGAACTGGGTATGACAGCGATACAGGCTCCGTCGGAACGAGTCTTTGGTATCGCAGCAACAATGCTGCCGAGCCCTGAGCTAACTAAAGAGGGAGGCGAACTAACGACCGTCGGTATAAAAGCAATAGGAATTCACCTCGACCAGATTCACTCAGCTATTGCTGTAAAGACTTCAACGTTATATGTGGCGTTATCACCACGCAGGCGAATTGTACAGCGCGAAACGCACCAATCTTGGCGTACAAGTCTTTGCTATTCTCGACTATGAGAATGAATGATTATGACTATGAGAATGAATCCACATTTGAGCATGAATTGAACTTGGATTAAACTTGCTTTGATTTAATCAAATGTAATCTAATTCTAATTTTACTTCAATTTATGTTTTTTGTAAATCCGCTGATTTTAATTCTAATCTAATTTGCGACATCTGAGTTAGCTCTAATTTTGATTCTAATCTAATTTAGAAAAGCTAAAAAAAATTCTAGTTGTCCAAGTCTGGCCACAAGTAGAACGCTGCACCACTTGATGTGAATTCAAGCTGCACTCTACAACGTTCAGCAATGTAAAACAGCGTTGATATGGCAAGTTGAAAAAAAAACACATGTGAGAACTTTGTGCAATCAACTACAGCGCGGTGATCGATCGACCGCCTGATCCACTTACCGGTCTATAAACATCGTTCACACGATCGTTGCACGATGAAAAACTGCTTCCTGTTCGCTGCTTGGTCGGCGCGGGGTGGTTCGGGCTGGAATTGGAAGCGGCGACAGAAACCTGATAGGGGCTCGTTACGCCATCGCGATGGATCGCCCTGTCCCCGGCGCGCACTTTGAACGGGTCCGAAATAACCTGAATGGGTATTTTTCTTCCCGAAAATTTCTTTGATTGATTCTGCTGAAGATAACGCAAAAACAAATAGCCAAGTGCTAGTTTTTTTTTCGGCCATAGACCGAAAAAATTTAAGTCAATACGGTCATAATGTCCGAAAATATAGGCTAGTGAATACTGTAGCGGTGAGTTTGGGACAAATGACCGAAATGTCTCAGCGAAGAAAAACCTAAGGCTCAAGTGACATTTGGAGGTTCGAAACGCTACCCAAAATCAAAGAAAACAGCAGACTATCCAAGTAGCAAGGCAAAGGGTAGAACTTTACACACGCCTCACTTTGTGAATTTCGTCGTCGGCCTTGTGCTCCGTGTCTGCAATTGTTTGCAACTTCCTGAAAAGACAGATCATCATATCACAAATTTTGCTTTTGCGGCAGTAATTTTTTTTGTTTTCTACAAAAAGCTTTTCAACAAAGGCATAAGCCAGGAACACTCGTCACTGTGACGTCAACCGCGCATCAAAAATCATTACAGAATCGCTCAAGTTTCAGCGCACAGGGTAACACGGAAATAGACATAAAAACCAAACAAATCAGAACGACCCTTACCCTTAACTGGCCAGAAGAAACGTAAAATGCAATAAAGAATTAACCGACGTTTCGACGGGGTACGCAGCCCACAATAATCACCATGCAACTGCTCTAATGAAAGTAGGCTGCGTAGCCACCGAAACGTCGTTTCGCTTTTTAACGTTTCACGTGTTTGTCTTCGCCAGTTGTGCTTTTAAAATAATAGTTAGTATCCTGGTGGCTTCGGGCTTTCATAATAGTCATAAGAAGTGTTTACTGATAAACGGTTTGCTTAATTTACCAGTTTAAGCTTCAGCAATAACAAAGCTTATTTTGCCCTTTCTGCAAAGCTCTGTATCACGNGCGCCGTCGTGCGGCAGTGAATCATGAGCAATAATCGCTCAAGCCCAATTACGGAATACGAGTATGGATAATGAAATTCGAAAGAAAGCAACTTACGGAGTGATTAAAATACCTGATTTCCATCGCAGCAAAATTTTGAAAGCTGTGGTAATAGCTGCATTGCATACATTTCTTGTGGGCTTACGCTATATATAATTGAGCTTTCATTTGACCTTCACAAATCACCTACAATATCGACTCGTGAGATTTTACAAGTTTTTCACTACAAATTCATCAACAAAATTTTAACAACCAAAAGACTGAACGTCATTAGCGACTGCGGTCTTCCAACTGCCTTCTCAGAGCTGCCACAGTAGCTGAAATTGCATTAGTCAGTCCTGGAAGGATACGCAGAAGTTTGAAATCAGCATCACAACCATTACTAAACCCCAGCTGCCTACTTCGTTGATATAGCCACAAGGCCAGTCACATCAGCACATATGGGGATCGGATGTCCCAGACCATTCGCAGGAAAGGGTATCCAGTTAGTTAACGACAGCTACGAGGCACAGTTTAACATCGTTGGTGCATGAAGCACAATGCGAATGCTTGCCTCGTCTGTGCCCACGTTTAAGGTTGTGTGTAAAATGTTTCGTTGTTTGGAGGTTTCATGGTAGAATCGAACAATGTCTTCTTCAAGCGTTTTCTTATTGTTTGATTAAAATGTCATTTCGCCTCTTAATTCCGAGGCAACACCAGACAGACAGACATTTTTATTTAATATCTGAAAAATCAGATAACATAGGGAAGAGAATGACCGCAAGGTCTTCGTGTCATCCTCCCCTGCGAAATACAAGTACAAAATACAAGTCACAATCTACAGAATTCTATGCATGTATCTACAGAGACGGTGCAGACATAACCACACGCCATAAGCACAAACGAGACGCGCTGTAACACAATTACAGACAAGTGGAAAAATGAAGTTTTCATAGTTTGTGAAGATGTTCAAATAAAATAGTTTTTGTATAACCGACAGAATCGAAAATAATTGACTAGTATGAAATCGTTTGGAATATCATTCCATATTGTGGATCCTCGAAAAGATGTGTGACGTCGTTCATTAAGTGTCTCAGCTAGGGGAATTTCATTTGTTCATTTGGAAGTTTGTCTAGTTTCTCTGATTTTGGTAGTAGCGGAAATGTTGAAACCGTTTATGATATAATCAGGAAGATATTGTGATACATTTTGTACATGTTTTGCTAATTCGTAATTGTAAATATTCTTGATCTGTAGTATCCGTGCTGAATAAAATAGATTTCTAAGTGGAATATGCTCTCTACGATAACTTTAAATAGAGTACTAATAGCTCTATATTTAACTTTATTAGATCAGCACTGCTTGACCATTTGGCTGCAGTCCAATTTAAAATACGGTAAATTAGACGGGAGTAGACCAGAGAAAAATAAACTATTCTTAACAAATGCACATCAGCAAAAGGTTGCTGATGTGCATTTGCCAAAAAATAGATTCTACAAGAGCTGATGATGCCTACTTTGCAGGCGAAATATATACTCTGTAAGATCTTAATGTCTGATGCTGTGCTGAGAAAGGATGTCTTTCCATAGACAGCGCCAAAAAATAGTTTATTTTTAACGAAAAACCCAGGCATAACGAAAACCGTGGTTCCAAGTTCCACAACAGCACGCATGAACAAATGTAAACAGACGATGGGCCTAGGGGAGCACCCTTCTATATGTAGGCCGTGCATTCTACGAAAAAATAGAAGATCGGCTGCATAACAATGTCTGGCCTATTGTTGCCCATGTGGCCTGAAGGACATTCTCAAAAATGATCCCTACTCCCATCATAGCCAAAGCAAGTCCTCCTGGAACAGCTCCTGCTGCCTTGACTGCAGCCAACCTGAACACGTGAAAAACCTCTTTGTCAAGAACGTCTTTCAGGACACCCAATTGTATATTTACTACATTCGGATTTATTTTCGTCTCGTCAAAAGCCCTTTACAGCGATGCAACCATAAACAACGACTGTTTCAACCAACAGAGAGCCAAACAAAGCAATCCGATCACAGTTTCAGCGCCTTTTGTCAAGCAAATCTACTTAACAAAGGGCGAAGCAATAACTCGGCGAAGCCTAAACAACTGCCTTATTAAAAGTGTTTGTCAGNACATCCTATAAAACGCTACTTTATGCAGAGGACATGTTGGTAATGTTTAAAGTATGGTTTCATATTCAACTTTTTCTTTCNGTACATAATTATCAAGTTCATTTATTTTACCGTATTTATTAAAAAACCGTTGTCCAGACGCATTTTGCTACTGCTAGCGTTTATCCAGTGGAACGTAGGTTTCTCATCCCGGTTAATTCACCTTCAACTAAGCGAGGCAGTTTTAGGCCTGGCTTTGCTGTTCCCGCTCTAAAAGGTAGCGCGCACATGAGACACCACTGGATCCAGGAACGTTCAACGCCATTTAACCGTTTGATGCAACTTGCGGAAAACAGCACATGCAGTTGACACGTCGTTCGCTCATGTTGGCCAGCGCGCGAAACAACGAAACCTCTGGCACTGGAGTGTGATGAAAGACCCTGTTTCGTCAGTGTAATTGATGCACTCGCATATTTTTATCGAATCCAATCAAATTGACGCATGCGGGGCGCACTTGAGGTAAGTTCGATGGCTGGTGAGCACTAATCAGCGCGCATCAAGTACGAGCTAAAACTGCCACGCTACATGCCGTAGAAGTCGGAAACAGAGCGTTTGCATTTTACACTGTTTCGTTCCAGTTGCAATCGAGGACAGGCAATCATCAGGAATCGAATAAGTTGCAAGTTTGAGATACGCGCATTGAAGCAAAACAAGTTTCATACCGGGAGGCCGTTTTTTTCGTTATCATCTTCTGCAGGTCATCATCTGCCAGTGGCTTGGCAAGACCCAGAGCCGACATCTGCGTCACAACATCTTCGTCCGGATGCTTCTTCCGTTTTGTCATTTCTGCCGGAAAAGAAAATCGCAACATACGTTTGCAATCTACGACGCTATATACGACACGAGTTCACTTGGGGCTTTTCGCAGAGAAGCTGTCACGCAAGGCGGTTTTGGCCGTGACTTATATGTTCATCAGCAATGATAAACAATAAACTCTTATCCAACTCAAATCCTCAAACAAATTAACGATAAGGTATAACACGCTTCTACCTTATCAGACGGCATCTTTTCAAACCTACATATGCAACACAATAAATGCCTAAAGAGGTGATCAGTGGTCACCGTTCACTTATTCGCTAAAATTTCCAAGCGCTGCGTATTTACTCACAAACACCAAATCTGTCTTTCGTTTTAATCACGCAGTGTAGTAAATTTGTCCGAAGAGGTCTGGAAATAGTGAACGTGAATGAATAGGAGTTTGTTGCACTTTTTGACGAAGAAACGTTAAACGGAATTGACAGGGGTTCTTGCAAAGTTACACAGAAAACAGGCAAACGGAATTGAAACTTTTCTCCAGCGTTTATTCCCGCCGGACCACTTGCGATGAAACCTTTTCAATACTTTGCAAGATGACAGTTTTTCAAATAATAAGTCGGGTGTAAGGGATTAACTGCGCACAACGTTGACAGGAGAGTAAATTCATTCACCGTTGCGTGATAATAGAGTAAACACATGGACGTGCGTAGCAAGGAAAAGTAGTTGTTCCTTCATAAATGAAATGAGCCGTGCACAACAGAATGTTGGAATTACTTTTGGATAAAGATTAATCTTCCCACAACACTGACACGATACCGGAATTGCAGGCTTGCAGCATTGTTATTAAAGTAGCATGCTATAACAAAGTTGGTGTTAAAAATGTGGGCAAAAAAACAATAATTAGCCATACTATAACGCTGCGAAGACACAGCAGACTTTTATGACGAACGGAGAAGAGAGCTAAGCATTTCTGGGATGAGCAAAGCCGTATTACCAATGCATTGTGCTTACAAAGGAAGTATCCAACCGGACAAACAGCAGAACTTTAAAACTTTAACCACGGGTCCAAAAAACGAATAAGTTTTAAGTTGCATAAATTAAAGAAAAATAAATAACAAGTTTTAACTCGCTTGAAAGCGAATGCGTGCAATCATAGATGCATCAGCTATGCAAAACTATGATGAGTTTTTCAAGTCTTCCGAAAAACTGAATCGAAATTGGTCCTTGATAGAATGTCCGCAACAGGAATAAAGTCTTATTTCCATTATATTCTACGACACGAGAGATTTATAAAAATGCTCAATACTAATAGGAACATGCCATTTCTGAGTTGATTAAAAACAATCCTATCATAGGCTTTTGAAAAGGAAACCGGTTTGCTTAGACATCAGAACAAAATCATTTAAATATATTTTCCGTTGTGGATGATCTAGTAAGTGACAACTTTAAGCCGATTCATATGAACATCTGATAACTTTCCAAAATAAGCTTTACATAGGGCATCCCAGCCGCAATGACAAGGTTTCTACACTGTAGATATCCCAGTCGCATGCTGCGCTGAGACTAGGGTAGTCGGGAGAAGCAGGCAGTAATGCCCGGGCGAGTGTCCCAAGAACAATATCAATGAGCACTTGACAACAGCTGTGGCGGTGAAGGATATGGATAGCAAAGGTTCATTAAAGTTGAGGGAAAAATCGTTTTTGATATTGTGACAAAACAATATCGAATACGAAGGAATTTTTATTTCATGATGCTAATAAACACTGCCGTCTAATGTTGTTTGCGAAAAACATTTAGTTTGAACGGAACTGTGATCACAAAACAACAACATGAATTCAGGAGCAACTAAAGACAGTACAGCTATCATGTGTGTGTTTTTGAAAGGTTTCTCCGTGCGGTTGATTTGCTATGGCATTCGTAGCCAAACCAATTGAATATTTAAACTGCTGGATGTAAAAAATGACCGTTTTTTACAAACTTACGCAAACCAAACCAGTCAATCCCATTGCACATGAGCAAAGATCATACTATTTTCAGCGAAAAAAGTCTTTATGCTAGTCCATCTCAAGCATCAATATGTGGCTTTTTACAAAATGACAGGATACGGAAACGTTTAAAAGTCCAACAGCAATAATAGATGCCTCAAGTTAAGTTACGAAAAAGTACTTAACATCAGTGTCTCCCATGGTTCTGCTTTGGATTGGAACAACAAACTCTACGGAAATAGAAAAGTACAAGTGAGACGTTCTGCACCCCTGCATCATGACCGAGGATTGGTGAATTTAGTATCGAATAATGTAGGGCAGCACATAGTGTGCGACAACAGCCAACAACTTAAGCTAATCACCGCAAACACTAATACCATTCTTACTTCATCGGCGTAACTACAACCAAAGACAAAACAGTTGCTCTTTTCAGCCAACTGCGATCGATTGGGCGAGCCCGTCACGTACAGTGTGTTTGTACACACTCAACAGCAAGTGCTTACTATTGTTGCGGTCGCCTTTTTCAGCTGAGGTTGGCCTTTCAGCAAATTCACATGCGGAGTAATCCACAACAACTGAACTCATTTCGACCACGCTTCGTTTGGCTGTTGACGGTCGGCGTTTCATAGCGTTCCTCACAGGCCGACGTTTGCTTTTTGTAGCAGCAGTCTTCGGCCTACGACGCGCAAAAGCTGTAAGTTACGAGAACAGCCGCACGCTAACATCTGACGTTGGCTTGTGACAGCCGAAAATTTTGAAAGTGCTGTGAAGATCTTCGGAAGCGAGTTCATGAACCTTCGCAATTCGCCCAAAAAAACGCAAAAACGTAATTTTTACTACACCTTCAGGTCTTCTACAAGTTTCTTGAAATTGCAATAGCACTACCTAGTGTATCTTTACGTGCTGTGGAAGAACAAAACGGTATCTCACAGTACAGTAGAACCTAACTTGCGACCACCACCAAAATACACCAAAACCTCGCTTTACAGCCATCTCGGTAATCATATGAAACAGTTGTGGTCTTTCAAAACGTTTTAGGAGTCGTCAAGGTCAAACCTAAAAAAACACCCTGACACTGCCTACCGGGACGCATCAGCGAATGGATATATTTGAGTAAGACTGGACATCACTGCAGCTAATGGGAAAACGGTCGAGCCTCTAAAATTATAGCACTTGCCTCGTGACGTTGTCCGAATGCATATTTTTAGTCTTAGCCGTATAGCAAAGAACTTCTTCCCCGTCGGAAAATCTATTTTGCTCTGTCGATCGGTCCGTTACCGGTGAGTTGGGAGGAGGCATGCCGATGATGGAGCCAGCGCCATCGCACAAGGAAATGTCAATAGTCAACTTTGGCTTAGGAGAAGGCGACCTATCTGCTGGCACGTCTTCCACACGACCTCCAGGCGACGATGCACTTTTGTAAGATGCTTCGTCTACAAGATCTTCCATCACAAGAGAAGCGATGTCTAGTGGTGGGACTACAACCGGGCTTGACTCTTTTGGCAGAGGTTTCGAAGACAAAGGTCTCCGAAGCAAGCCTTTCTATAAGATGTAGAAGTTATTAGTAGCAGCCGATCACATATGACATACACAGTTTCGCCCACACTGACGTGAAGTTCATTTTATTTCAAAATGCATTGTGGCTCGGTCTGTTATGATTCAACCGTTGCCCTCCCAACATACAGGCTTTATACACATGATGAACATAAACGAATGCTGTTTTTTCAAATTCTTTTTTAATTTGATTTTTAGTTGCGGCAAATTAACCTTAAATTTGCTTCTTGCATTCAGCAATACTGTTATCCTGTAGAGCGCATCTGACTCAACATGAACTACGTTTGGACGATTAATCAGTTAAAATGTAAAAACAGCAGGAAGAAGATGAACGTCTTTTTCCATGTTCAGTCGAACACTGGACACAGCTTCTGAAAAAACTACTGTAGGTGCGAATTAATAAGGAGTGTTTTTTCCCAGAGTAATGGCAAAACTTTGCTACGTCACCAATATCCCACAGTTGCGCAGATCTTGCCTCACTCGGTAAATTTGGCTCTCGGGCCTAAATCGGGCTTAAAAAATAAAGTTCGGGCTCGGACCGAGTTTGGCCTTCAAAATGAAGCCCGTTTAATCCCTGATCTCAACAGTCGATGGCTTTGGAAAATACTGAATAGGTAGAACATACACATAACACTGAAAACACGATACAGGATGTTAGACTAGTGGAGTAAGCAAGATCACCTGCAACTGCATGAGTTTATTGGCGTAGTCCGAATAAACGTCTTCCATGTAATCTGGAGTGGAAGGCCTGCAACAAAACCATAACGATCTGTGAAAAGAAAACCGTTGTTTGTCGCAGGAAAAAAATAAACGCAGAACGCTAAACACAAACATACGAATGGGGTTCACACGAAATCGCGCGAAGGGCACTGTGTTGCGAATAAGCGATGAAAAGGTAAAGGTTCGTTTGCTTTCAGGTGAACAGAGGCTGCCCGTGCCTCAGCCACTTGCACTTCGCCTCGTCAGCTATTACTGCATCGGGGCAAGCGAACCAAGAGGAGCGGGCGAAACAGACGAATCCCACATCAGAACGTAGGTTGGAGATTTCCAACCTAGAAACGCGTGAGAAAATCCTGCAAGGACTGCAAAACAGGTACACAGCACATGGTGTTTGGTGCGCCATGTACTGTACGCGTGTTTCGGGGTCCTTGCAGGAATAAAAGGATGATGATCTCTTCGTAACATTAATGCAATTATATTTATTCAATAAATGCGTGGAGAAAATGGACGTTCTCCACATATCATCCGAGTGGATTCTAAATCAAAAGCCATTGTAAGACTCAGCATTAGTTTGGAGGAAATACAAATTCCTAAAAGCAAAAATCGTGTTGTAATACATCATTTCCATGATAAAGATAGAATGGCTTCAACATAACATCAGCAGAAAAACTCAGTATCACACAGGCAACTTACCTGACGAATTCCGACTGTGACTTATTGTCATTTGTTTCCACTAGATGGTATTTGGGACATCGACTTTGGTATTTTTCACCAGTTACTGCAACAAAATTCCATTATTTGTTTAGTCCTTGCAACTGTGAGTACGTGCCAGGAAAAACACTACTTGGTGAAAGAGAAGCACAAATCGCAGTGGAAATAAGATACTAATATACGAGATGTAAAACATTACAAATCCTGTTTGCATTAAAATAAGTGCGTAGGAGGTGTGTTTTAGACAGCAGCAAATAAATTCACTGATGATTTACTTCAGCCGTGAAAAAGCTGTTATTTCAGCCAAACATTCACAACAAAACAATGAGTGAATCGCTGCCGTACAACCTTGGGGTGCAAGTTCTATATCACCAAGTGCAAGTGATGATCCATGCACAGTAAATAGTTGCTTACTTGGGCAAGCCACCGTTTGGTGAAAGCCTTAAAGATACAAAATATCAATAAAAGATCTCACCACGAATTTCGTCACTATTTAAGCTGGAATTGTTGACACATGCAGAGCTAGGCCTGTTCCATCTCAGAGAACTTTTTGAAAAACCTAAAATAAAGACTTACTCTGTTTAGTGTGATAATGTCTAACAATCTTTCATCTTCATTTGCAAGATAATGCTGAGTGTTGATTGTAACAATTTTCTGGCAACCCATTTCTCCACAGTAAATTTAATATGATAAGTACTGTTTATTCAACACACAGAGATTTTTACAAACATAGTTGCATTCCAGCTGCTAACCTTTCATTTCACAACACACGTATATATGTATACACATATCGGAGCTCATGAGAAGGTAAAAATGCATATAACCCTGCATATGCCATTAAGTAATGCAAAAAACTTTTAAAAGAAACAAAACCACCTTCATGAGAGGTACGATACAAATTTACAAAAGAAACTGTTTTTTAAAACTCAGCTATGTCTTCAAAATCATCTTCAAAAAACGATACAAAAACTCGATTATAGAAAGTTATAAGAATCACGAGTAATGCTTTCCACATATCCTCTTGTTTGAAGCCAANAAAACACCCCGAAAGTCAACATCTATCTTCTTAGCCTGAATTACTATAGTATATGTAATATAATACGACTGTCTGTCATTCCATGTTCGTAA
>JGI24021J15306_10003345_pt1 | contig 18007 bp, 10 predicted proteins | sample Ectturendosymbi1_FD_15306 | JGI IMG/M metagenome (IMG submission 15306)
CCTAAAATCAAGAATTTCGGCCCCCCAGTTTCCCTCCCCCCTTCAATTTTTTTGGGCTGGCTACGCTGCTGTGTTCGAGTCCCTCCAAAGAAACCAGCAACTTTCCACACATAAATCACGTGGAAAAAGTCGTTGGCCGACACTCGTCCACCTCGATTGCTTTGCTAGACCGGTTTGCCGAGTTTTCGAAATCACTCCCATATATTGTTACTAGGTCATCGCATCGACCTAGTAAAGCGACCATGGAAACGGAGTAAGTTACTGTGTAATCTACTTTCGTCAGCTAGGCAAACGGCCCAGGCGCTTTTTGGCCGGACGCAGAAACGTAGTAATTGACGAAACAAAGTCCAGCGAAAGCGGCGACCGTCCTGATGGTGGCAACGAGCGCCAAGCAAGTGGAATGCGGGCAGGACAGATGCTACCCTTTTGATGCTTGATACATGGTCTAACCCAGAACTGTCCGTTTTGTTGTCGGTCAGCATAACATTTACTGCCGCGCTATTGCCTGTGTTCCATCGGGTATGTTAGCAAACACGTTTTCGTTAGAAATCAGTAATCTTCAATTCAACTCGTTGACTGGCTTCTAGCCTATGAAACTGGTGTTTTTTGCCAGGCTGTAGGTCGAGCGTGGTATATACAGTTTTTTTAAGGTGTTTTAGGAACCCGCTTCGGATCCCAAGCATCAGAGAAAATTATCATCGGGTCCCGAGAATCAAGAGAAAATCGGGCCCCTAGAATCAGATAATTCGGGTCTCTACATGTCCATACCGAGCACCTAACATTTTCCTTTAAAAAACCCTGGTATATATTTAAAATACACTGACGTTCTTCTTGTTTTGTAATTTGGCTTGTGAACATGTGCCAGTTGAGACTTTTTAATTATCTACTGAACGTTACGCCTGGCAGCCATACTAGATATGTTAAACCTGGTACCTTTTGCTTTAACGATAAATGAATATTATAACAATTATCACGCTTGTCCCCACCTATTTGAGGAAATAACTTCCTTGCAAAGTGCAAATCAACCCACGGACTTCCATTAACTATCTGTTAACTTCGTGGGGGTCGGCAGTGAATTGGTTTGCGTGGCGATGCTCACTTTTATGGAATTAACTCGCACGCTTGGTTCTTGCAGGTTTGCTGCACATCAGTTGCAGCACACGAGTACCCTTAAATGACAAAAGACATTGAAAACGTTGGTGCAGTTTTTTTGTGGACCTTGAGACGGCCTCGGTAATTTTAATCTGCAAAATCACGAATTTGCTGATTTGAAAGAATTTTACACCACGTCTTACAACGGAAGCAGTTGATCTATCAGACGCTTGCCATTAATTGTAAAACTATCCTCTTGGACTATTTAACCAAAGGGAAGCGCATCTGTGACTTTTTTCAATCTTTCCATCAACAGATAATGTTCTTTTGTGTCTGGGCTGAAACAAAAGCGTTGCTCTTAGCGACGCCTACCTACCTTGATACAGAACCTTAGCAAAAGTTATTAAATATCAGAACTAAGCAGTTTTCCGCGCAATTTTGTTACCAAATACCATACAAAATTAGCTAAAGGTTTATATGTCGCATTTTGAAGGGTTTCTAAATAAAAGTTTCAGCTAAGTATTTTCACATTTTTTATAAAATTTGTTAAATTGGATCGGAACTACTAACATACTAAGCTATCTATATCTTTTTTATACCAACTTTTGTGAAAATTTTTTTTGCAAATAATGAAAGCAAATATTAGAGAAAAGTGCGTTGTTCTGCTTTCAATAAATTTCCCAAAGTTTTTTTCTAAAATTTTTCGCAAATATTACGGTGGTACACCACTAAATTTTCCAGCGGTTTCTGATTGAAGCAATGAATTTATTTTAATCACTTTCGTATTTAGTTATTTATCCGAGACTCAGCTCTGTCATATGCGTTGGTACGAAAAAGTAACAAAAACTGTTTATATAAAGGAGCATGGAGACGTGTGCGAGGGTGGGGTAACTTGCAATGCGGGAGAAGAGAAAACATATTTGAAATAATACGCTGCGATGAACCATTATTTCTCGTCATCATGCTTACTTTAGCACAATAGGAAAAATGAAGGTTTGTAGAAGCATCAGACATTTGAAGTGAGCGACTAAAGATTAGACATGACACTATGTTGTCGCAATAGTTAAGAAAAAAGTCGGAATCCATTTTTGTTATAGCGAAAGAAGGTTTCGGTCGCGGTGGTGCGCTTAGTATGTGGGGTCTCAACTAGCGGCGATAGTACGGTCTAGGACTACACCGGACTCTTTGCTGCAACAACATTTGCGGCAATTGACGTCAAAATGATTGAATACGACGGTGGTGCTTCCCCCGCAAAAAAACTATATATTTTTATGGAAATGAATGAGTTGTCTGCTTCCTCTGAAATCCAGTCGCACAATGATCCACAGGAGCAGGTCTGCGGTTCGTTGACTGCTTGTTGCTGATTTAAGTGACAGATAAAGTAACAGATATACTTTCTTGCATCGATTCAGCCTGGTGCGCGCCCTGACACAGCGACAGTTCAGCAACAGGAGAAATCTTTCGTTCCCCAACAAGAGGTGAGTATTCAGCGCTATCCTACCTGTATACGCGTTGAATTTGGATATTGTGAAAATACGTTTGCAATAAGTGAGAGGGAATTGCAATTGTTTCACCGCTGAAACCGCAAATCTTTTTCAACTTCTTTGTATGCAAGTATGAGGAAATCATAGCGTACTTAGTTGTTCATCAACAGACAGGCTAATTCCCATTCCATAACGCAAGTAATGCGCTGATGTAGTTGATTGAAGGGAGGCAGTTAAGCTTCAAGACATCTTACGGCAATAGAATGATTCTATTTGAATAAGATTTTAGGACTGATGGTGCGCAGTGTTAGGTGAAATCGATTCCCTCTTAAAAAACATTTGCTCGATAGATTCGATTGTTCGTCACCTTTACGGAGACTAGTTTTCTGAAGTAATAAATTAGCGTTGTCCTGTTGTTGTGTTGCTTTGGGCGGCACAACATACCATGCCTCCGTTCTAAAACTGAAAGGTGTTATTGTGCGACTGCTAAATCTCATTGACCTGTCGGTAGTGACAGTGAGACCGAAACCCGCATTCACCGAGTTATAAAACCGATGACATCCTGTGTGCTTTTCCAGCCGACGATGCGGATGATCATGCCCGCGACTACGATCGGTGTTTCGGCAGCTTACGTCCAACCGGCGGCACCTGTCTTGCACTCGGTAAGTTGGCGCGAGCGATGGTTTTGCGCTGTTGCACGCCGATGTGGGTCCCGCGTCATACATTGAGGAGAGCATGGAAGTCTGAGAATGGTGCGTATCGGGCAAGCCAAGGCAGTGGCGTGGCCAGTCCAAAAATTTGAGAGCCCAAAATGTTTGACTTTAGGCGAGCAACAGTATTTTGTATGGGATGCCGCTTCTTAAAGCACAAAATGACTAGAGCTGCTAAAAATCCCCCCGTGAGCGAGGGCTGCAACCAGCTGATACTCTCGGGGAGAAATGACTGTAAATTGCTGTACCTAACAACTAAACATGTTTTTGAAGATTTCGGGGGAGGGGCAATTGCCCGTTTTCCCCCCTGATTGCGCGCCTGCAGGCAATACCCGAGAGTGTACGCGCTAGCTGCCGGTGTCAAGCGAAATTTCTGACCTACTATTGTTTGTCAGTTATTTTGCTTCTCAGAGTAAAGAAATAAAGTTTGGCGATTACTTTTTTCATGTGTGTTGTCTAAATTAAAACGTTTTGGTTAGATATCAGATCCCCACAACAAGCTACAGTACTGGGATAAGTATAAACACTGAAAAATATTGGACTTTTTCTTAGACCTCAATTATTTTTCTTTTTCTAAACCTAAACCCTTTGGTGTCCTTTAATCAATCAATCCATTGATACTCTGCCACATTTTTAGTAAATTTTGAGTTCGGAGCAGTGCAAGATTGAATTTAATCTGCATATATTACAAGTTTTTTAACTTAGCCGTGACACTTGCAGTCGTCCACTGGCTCTACCATCTCTCCCTGGATTTCCTTGGCGCTGCTCAAGCTAAAGTGCGTTCTGAAACACACTTTTGTTTTCCAGAATCTTTTCGATTCCCTTTAGGTAACTTATTCTTGTTGGCACCTAACACTATCTGTAAAAATCAAAAATTGCCTTTCTACTTTCGAATTGAACTCGTACAAGGTTATTATTATATTTGTGATCATTAAAGCACTCCATTCAAAAGTAGCTCACGCTTTTGGTTACAGGCTGAGTCTGAGTGCAAGTGTGCATTCTCAAACCTGACCGGTGATAATTACTGTAACGAAACGGGCATTGTTAAATAGCAGTTTACCCGTGCCAAGAAGTACAGCTGACGAAAATTCCAATCATATTCATTTAATTATAGAGGAGAACAGTTTTACTGTGCAGCTTACCTTTAGCGATGGAGACTGCAGTTCATCAATTTATCTCCTAGCATTTCACCTCTGTTTTGTTTCCAATACGCCAAGTTTTTGTTTACAAATTACATTCATACGTGTTTGTTGATCATACTGTGTTTTATGACATTTGGTCACTCAAAATTAGTAAGACAACAGAAATGTAATTACTAACTGGGTCTCCTATCGTCCCCCAACCGCCCATTTCTGCTTCACCGGCCCCCAATCGCCCATTTCTGCTTCACCGCCCCCAGGGGAGCGGTACCGCCCACTTTGGGAACCACTGTGTTAGCTTAACTTGTTTTGCCTTCCTTGCAGCCTACCGCCGTCTACGCACAACAGGCCTCCATCAGATGCCCCCACCCTCAATACATCGGCCTGCCCGAGGCGTCTCTGGCCCAGTACGGCGTGCTCGCGCCTGCCGACGTCGAAAGCCACTCTGCTCTGGCTCAGACCCTGGTGTCGTCCGAAAATGAAATTTTAACACCACCGCTTACACCTGAGCAACAGCAACAACAACAACAGCAGCAGCAGCAGCAGTAGAGGCGACGATGTGGTGGCAGTTGAGTGACTCCGTCTCACGAATGTATTTTGCCTTGTAATATAGACGATTTATGTAGAACTTTTCCGTCGTGGGGTGACGTTTCTTTTAAGATTTTTTCTTCGCCCGATTCGGTATAAAGATCAGTCTTTTTCTCTCTATGTGTTTTCTGTCGATACCGTCCATTATTGCACTAAGCGCGATATCTTTGATCACAATGTCGTAATTAATAATTAATTAATGATAAGTTTACGAGTTAACACGGTTAAACGTTGGGTTGCGTTCAATGTTCGTGCCGAGACTTTGATTGGGTGTTAAGGGTTGAAAATGACGGTTTCGTTCCCCCTCGTTTCGTTGCGTTGTGGCGTTGGTTTCGTTCCTTGTTCAGTTGTGTGTATCAAAATTATGTAAATAAAATGCGCTCTGGCGGTTGTGTAGCTCGATTCGTAACTGCTCGTGTGTTGTCTTTTCTGTCTGTGCTGCAGAGGCGTGTAGCTAAGCGTGTCACTTCCAAGCACTGTTGCCACTCAGGGCCGTGGCAAGGTTTTAAGGTCTGGGGGAGCAAAATACATTTTTACGGGGGGAGATTTTTGTCTTTACCATGTATTTTTGAAAACATTTTCTGAACGCAGCAAAATTTGGGGGGCACAAAATATTTGGGAGAACATTGCCCCCGAATGCCCCACCGTGGCTACGGGTCTGTTGCCACTGGGATCAGTCTTGTTAACATCAGATAGTTGCCTTCTTCAACATCAGATAACATCAAACTTTTGCGTTACATTTTCACATAAGCTAAATGTTTCTATTACTAATGTGAAATGTCAATCCCAACGCAGTGCAGAGAGCTTCGTAAGGATGGAACGATACATAAACACACATGAGAGTGAGAGATTGATGAAAGAAACTTAAAAATTATGAATCTTGACTTATTTTCATCCTAAAAGGAGAAGATACGTGGAAAACAAAAACAACAGCCCAGTCAACATCAGATTTGTCGCCAAAACATCAGGCATCAGAAATTTATCTCAAAATATCGGATCTGATGTTAAACATCAGAAGTGACAACACTGCTTCGAAGTAAAGCAGAGACGAGTTTTATCTTCCAATTTCCTACTAGGCGCTAATCTTGCCCACATCAAGAATAAAAAAGACTTGGAATTCCGCTGCTCTCTCGAGGGCTCGTACTTTCTGCATTTTAAGATGTCGCTTCGACATCCCTGTTCCATCCAGGTCACGTCCTGCTCGAAGTCTGTTGTGAAACTCCCAAAAGTCCGTTCGATCAATCGCGTGTCTGGTGTTTTTGGTTCGCGATCCGGTCAGCGGCAATTCCTGTGTCAGCTGTTTGATTGAGATTTTGAAACGTTTCCCCGCTCGCGAACAGAACGACAAACCGGCAACGTTCTGTACAAAAGCTTCTCCCCACTGTTTAGCATTGAGACAACGCTGCATGACGTGTCTGACCTACTAATTCCACCTAAGACGATATCTAAAGAAAGTTGAGTGCGCTGCAACACAGAAGCAGCGAGCCTGCTTCTTATTCGCAGAAACCCCCCAGATGCGTTTGTCGCAGTCTTCCAACATGTTGCTGTAAAGTCAGTTGGCAAATTAACAGTTGGAACTAATAGATACCGTCGACGTGCCACAGTGTATTGTTTTGTCCAAACAAATTAGATTTTCGAGAACCNGGCCAATGCCAATCTCACTGTATCAGTTTTTGGCGTGCAACGACAATNTTTTCTTTCCTTTGATCATTCGTGAACTTAGCATGTCAATGAAGCNACCACTGAAAAAAGAAAAAGTAGAAAAATAGCAATCACGAGACGTGCTCGTGATTGGCTATGAAACTGCACGAAGGTAACAACTATTCCAGTTGTTTATGTCGACGGAAAGGAAAAATCGTGCATTTGTGAAACTCGATGGCCAGCTTGTTGGACGAGTTTGACGCTGATATCTTATTTTATTTGAGCTGGCCACTCATGACAGGTTACGCACCAACGCTGCTCTGACGTCACAAAGCTTAGCGTATGTGGTCCAACCAGAGCGCTGTTTCTTGCCCTGAGGCCAGGAGCAAAAGCGGTCTGGCGGCTTTGGTTTATGATAGAATATTTTAATGTTAGGACGAAGAGACATTCGTAGCACTCACGGATGCGCTTTATTTGTATGAAAAATTATTGATCGTGGCAAATTTAGCGACATATTTTGTTGAGTGATCCTACATCTCGGGCAGCGTGAAGGTTTTAACGTGAATAATATAAGGGCAACATGCTTCCAGCTGCTTTTTGCAGATTGATGCTGGCGAAAAGAATGCAAGATTGTTGATCAGCTGTTTCGTTTGCAAATTGTGATTCCTGAATCTTTCTAGACCAAATCTGAAACTCGTCAGTAAGTTAGATAGGCAGCATATTTGATCGTGTGTAAGACGTTAAACAGAACAGCGTTTTCTTTGAGTTAATGTGAACGAAAAGCAAATAATTTGACTGAGCTTGTGGGTCGCGTCGGCGACTGGAACGAAAAACTGATTTGAGCCAATATGTCAGTTCTTGATTTCGATGAATCAGTTAAGGTTTAGCTTTGAAATTGGCAAGCGTTTTGTGCTTTTTTTGATGTCAAGCGGCATAAAAAGTGTTTGAATAAGATTTCAAGACCGACGGTGCGTAGTAGTGTTACGTGAAATCGATTTCCTGTTTAAAAGTTTTGTTAATTAATTCAACTGTGTCGCCTTTGTGGAAACTTGTTACTTGAAAACAAATATGTGCAAGTCCGAAGCATCGTTAAGTTATAAGCGGAGCTCAGACTGCTGATTCTTTTTAAAGCTTGCAGCAGGCCTAGAACTTTCAATTTCAGTCAGGATCAAATCTTCCAAATGCAACTTAGCTTGATCTCATTTTTCAACAAAGATGGTGCTGTAAAATTTTTATTCAGAACATATTGTACAACGGAAGTCTTCATCAGTGTATGCGTGTTTGGCCCGCCCATACGAACACTAGTTTATGAAAATGCTGCATATTGGTCAGCTGTTCAAGCACTAAAAAAGGAAAGAAACCTCCACTCTCTTTCTCCAAAAGGAGAGTGCTTTGCCAATTATTTTAAGCATTCGTGCTTTATTTTTAAAGCACGTTTTTGTGATCACAGGAAAGTCGAATTGCGTAGACGATTCCTTATAACGACCTTCCTGGGTCGGAATTGTTTATAACAGCTGGATACTGTTGGAATAAAACCTGTGGCAGTGTGAGCAGTATGGATGAAGTACAAGAAGAAAACGTTGTTCAAGGTGTGAAAATGCTGTATTAGCAATAAAGTAGGCTACACATTTTGATATGAATCACTATAACCGTCTNTCATACCAGGGGAGGCCATGGCTCCCCAAAATTTCTAGCATATCTTGTCATGCTGTACTTTGAGAGGTGGTGTCCCAAACAAAATACTGTTGCTCGTTAAAGAGTCAAAAGATTTGCCCTCAACCAAAATTGCGGGCTGGCTACGCCACTTTCAAGCTAAAAATCGTTGTTTATGTTGGTAAGCCATAAATTATTTTACCTATTAACGACATTTTCGACACTCTGCTTGTGCTATTTAGGTTACATTAGGGTTTGCCTGCTTCGAAATAATGTTCTGATAACGGGACTTCAATTAAATCTTGTTTTCATTAACTTTTCAGGGGATGCAAACGAAAACCATGGTAGTGTCCCACAAAATCAGCAAGCTGTAGAAAACCGTTTTGCCTCAAGCGATGATGAGTCTAGCAGCTCTGAATCCTCTGAATCAGAANCAGAGAATTGGAAGCTTGAATCTAAGAAAGGCAGTGAAGTTGATGATGAGGATGTAAACGATCCATCTGGCGATGAAGCTAGNAAAACTAGCGAAAAACTAGCTCCGGNGANGCATTCCGATAATCACGAAGATGTTTCAACAGATACAGAGGAGCAGCCAGAGCCTGCTTCAAAAGCGAATGTTGAAGCTGGCAAGGCCGAATTAGGTTTTGACCAAGAAAAAGATGGCAAAAACTTGCCATCAGAAGATCATTCAGATGCAGAAAGTGATTCAGATAAAAGTTCTACATCTAGCAGTGAGCAAAACAGCGATGAAGATGAACTTGACCTCCATAAAGATAATTCGATTCCACATGCGAATATCGATCAAAATTCAGATGAAGATCATCCACAACCCACTGGTGATGGAAAAGAACATTTAAAACCGGATGATGATGCGAAGTCTAGCGAAAGTGAATCTCCACAATTTAAGGATTTGGATTCTGAGTTTCACAAAAACCTTGAGAGAGAAAAGCCTGTGACAAACTTCGATGAAAATTTAGACAAAACTGATACAGCTTCATCAGCACCTTCCAGTGAAAACATGTTGCCGATTGAAGCAGAAAAGGATTTGCAACCTTATTCTGGTGACCAGGTGGGCCTCGAAAGTTCCGGTAACGATCAGCTACATGGAAACAACTTTGAAAGTCCAAGCTCGAGCTCTTCTGACGATGACGAAGGAGGACCGCTAGTTGTCAGGCAGCAGCCGGAAATACACGAGATGCCTCAAGAGGTACCTGGAGACTTCGGCGGTCGGCTGCCAAGTATTGACCGCAGAAATACCAACTACTCACCCCCGCCTGGTAAGTACTCGAGACTAAAACATGCTTCACATTACTTTAAATGATCTCAAACAGGTGGTGCGATTTTAGTATACAGCAGTATTGCACACACTCAGCGTAGAACCGTCGCCAGAAAGTTTTCAATAGGGGGACTTTACGTTTGTTCAGTGGGGCTTTACATTCTGAAATTTGATGAAAACTCCACTGATTTATAGCGCTTCAAAATTCATTTGCGGCCTTGGAGCTTTGTTTGGGGAGCTAATCCCCCCAAAAAACGTAGCTGCGGGACTGACTCAGCAACCCCATCGACATGTATGGGTTACGTATGATGTGTGTGCAAAATGCGTCATTCAACCGCTTGNAACGTCATTGCTGATGATACGGAGGNCCCAGGCAAGAGTTTCAAAATTTTGGAACNTATTTTGATGAAAACTTTGACAACGAAATACCCTTCTACGATTATTTACAACAGAACAGCAAATCAAAAAATTTTACAGGGTTTTAAATTATACGAAATGATTAAATTCTGTGGCACAGATTGTAACGTTTTTAAGTGCCATACGCCATCTTTCAGTTAAGCCGCTGTATAATCTATTTGAATGGAGTTGTTCAAGTCATGGAATATCAAACCAATGTTGAAACGTATTGAACACATGAGCTCACCTACACTTCGTTTAACTGCCCTTTGCATTGGTGCCTACAGTGGCGTACGCAGAAAACTTTCACGGGTTGGATTTTCATTCAGTGGCATATGGTGGTCATTTGTATTTGGTGTGCGCTGTTTGTGTCGTCACAATTTGACGTCATATATATGCTTCCAAGCCAACGTTTTGGCGGTTTGTTGACAAAATATGCATATTCTTCCACACTCACTCTCCTTATTTTATGTGTTATTGCACTGATTATAAACTACCAGCGCTACAAGTTGGGATATCGGAGAAAAACAAACTCAACGCTACGACACAGCAGTTCATAACTGCAAACATATCAGGCTGAGCGTTAATACGGGGGAGTAAAACACACTCACCACTACGTCAGAGCGCTTACAACTACAATTTTTGCATTAGGTCGACAAATTAACAAGCAAAAAGTAAGCGAAAGCAATTAATCTCCTTTGCGCAGGTAATAAAGTTTTTGTAACATATCAAACTAAAGGGGGAGTAACCCCAACCTCTTACGTACGCCCTTGCTTAGGCACGTTAATTCCGCTTAGAGTAACTCTTTTCACAATCAAAATGTTATGTAAGAACAGGGAACATTCAGGATGATGTTAAGGAAAAGCGAACTAATGACCTCGCATGGTCTTTATCAGAAATGACAGAAATAGTAAAAGCAGGACCGTAGCCAGCATTCGGGGGCAGTAGCCCCCCAAATATTTTTGTGCCCCCCCACATTGTGTTGTGCCCAGAAAAATTTGTTTTAAACATATAATAAAAATAAAAATGTTTTCCTCCCGAAGTTTAAAACCTGGCTCCGGGCTGAGCAAAAGGCTGTTTTGAGCTCACATAATAAGCTAATGGCAAGTTATAAGAAAGGTCCTATGTCCAGGGGTGCAGTGGGGCGAGAACGCGTGGGAACGGCATTCCCACACTTTTTTCATAGTAACCTGACTTGAAGATGTGTATTTTTACTCAGATTTCCTGTGTGTAGTTCCAGGCGTCGCGTAAATGAACAAACGACAAGCTGTCTCTTGTGTAGCTCCTAACTGGCATAATGGTGTAATTACTGATATTGGCTAGATTTTGGGTGCCTCTCTACACTTCTTTTTTCGCGTTCCTACACTTGCTTTACATGAAAATGGCTAGTTTTTGGGTGCGTTCTCACACTTATTTTTTTAGCATTGCACTCCTGCCTACATCCCAATACCCACACTTGATAAGTGACTTGCACCTTTCAAAACTTGCAGATTACATTAACCACATTCTGTTTTTCTCGCATTAAATTGTGGTTAATAAGCTTAGGCTGCGATGTANAATAGTGCTCTTCAACAGGGTTTCCGCAAAACATGCAGTGGGGTTCCGTGACTTTTAAGGGTTCCATGAGGGTTCCTCGTTTTTTATGGGAAATGATTTTTGCTTCAGCTTGTTGGAGCGTCATTATGAAATTTTTTAGATCGCTGTGCCGCATTCAGACTCCAAGTAGGCCAGTTAGTTATATAGGAGGTTGAGTGCAGATAGCGAAACAAGAAATATGGATAGTTGTTGCGTCACTTGTTGTTCATTGTTGTGCAAGTAAGAAGAACGATATTGTTGCATCACGCTTAGGCCTGTATGATGTTGCCGATGTAAAGTTCACGGTAGATTGAGTAGAAAGTAGACTCAGCCTGAGTAAGGTTGCCAGACGTCCTTGAGCGCCAAGAATTGTCCTTGAATTTGCTGTCAAAACTTGTTATGTCCTTGATTCTTGAAAAACATCTTGCTGTCCTTGAATATTTTCCGGGGTCCTTGAAAATTCTTGAATAGTTTTTAAATTGTTCATTTTTGACATTTAACGTTCAAGAATCAAGAGTAAGCAATCTAAAATAAATGAACAGAACGATTTATAGATTTGTTCCATCTTAAACGGTTGTGTAGTAAAAGTAAACTATTCAAGAACGGTTGTGTCGTCTGAATACATTTTGTTTAGTTTTCAATTTCGTACATGGTTAGCTTTGCCTGATTTGCCCATACTTGAAAGCTTGCTGAAAGGGTTAAAGTAGCCATGCGCGTCCGCTGAAGTTTTCTAGGGGGGTCACCGTCGACATTTTGCCGACCTTTTTCATGTTGCTGACGTTGCAACGCAAATGGACGATCACAAAATGCTTTAGTGTTTCTACACCACAAAGAAAATTCCCCATGAAAGCACCTGCTCTATTCGCGTCTATTTTGAAAATTTTTGGAGCTGTAGGCTATACGAACTTGCCAAAAAGGTGTACTTTCGATCGTCTGTTACAACTTTTGCTGAATTGGCGCATAAAAGTCGCTACCATTGTGAACTGCACACAAATGAGTCTCGAATGTACTTGAACTATCAACAACTACGTTTGCGGCTCTCTCATTTGTCTGTGCTGGTTGAACAGGACTCACTTCTGAAATCTTTTGTCCAAATTGTTTTCTACACTTCGACCATCAGAAATGCTTTTGCTGTTCATAAACTTTCTAATATCCATTTTTGCGAGCACTTTCTACAGACAAGTCATATTAAGAACAATCAACGCTCAGATCAGCAATATCGGTGAAAAATCAAGAAAGTTAGACACTCTCGCAAAACTGTTTCACTGTACCTTAACACAACTATCGGACAACTTAAGAACGTACTGAAATTAGAACACCACGCAGGCATACAAACTGAACAAATGAAATATGAAAACTCGCCAGAGTGTATATAGCTTTGCACTTAGTACTCGCTAACAAGTCAGAACTAAGCCTTATCGATTAAAGACGTATTCCCACAAGCCTTTTTACAGGTATTTCTAACAAGACATGAGTGAAGTTCTGTAAACTCATCACTGTATCACACCAGAACAGTGAAGCTGACTTTTGTGCAGTGTGAGTGCCATACCGGCAGAAGCGTAACGAGGTTAGATGTCCCCCAGGGCAAGAAGCAAGTTTGGCCCCCCCATGTTTGAACCTGAGATCTTTCGGAAGCAGATTAGTTTATTGAAGAAAGTACTTGTGACATTGTTGGGATTTTTGGTGCCCCTCGCAGTCATTTGGCGCCCCCATAATGTTTCGGCGCCCGGGGGATTGTGCCCAACTTGCCCCCTCTCGTTACGCCCCTGCATGTCGGTAAATAAAGTGCCATTGCAAAAATCGATTAATCGGAATTGAGATGCTGACTTCAGGTTTTCTAACATTTTTTGGTTCTTAGTTCCAATTTGTAGGGGGCAAAAACCCATTTTTCTCCCTCTGCGAACAACCATGAAAGTAGTCAACCNTATCTCTTGAAAAATAAAATGTCCTTGAAAAAATTTCAAGTGATCTGGCAACCCTAAGCCTNAGCCTAGCAGAGAGCACACTGAGTCACAGACTAGAGCTGTTATTCAACCTTTGTACAGTTTTTTTTTGCGTTTGCGATGCTTAAAATGTATTTATGCATTGTGGCATTGTCTTTGTTGTAACAAATTTTTAGGGCGCCTCGAGTAGANAACATCAGGGTTTCTTCGGCGTCTTAGTTGCGAGTACACGTTAGCAGTGTTTTGCTTTCGCATTGCTATATACTGTATCGCAACCAACAAACTTCTTTGTGGGAATAAAGTAAAAACAGCGTAAAACCCAACTTTTTACTAATTAGTCAAGCCAGATGAAGCATAATAGCATATTTTCTTATGTGAAGCGAAATAATAACAACAGCGAAGGTGTGGTCGGTAGTGAGCGTAATGCAGTTCAAATGTAAAAGAGGCACCTAAACCGAAGCGGACCAAATGCAATTCACTTGCCAAAGTTAGAAAATGGGGCGACATATATTTCAGATACGGTTTCTTTTTGCCGGATGACCAAATTCTGAATGTAGCAGCTACATTCCAAAAATGCAAGAACAACCGAGTCATTAAACATCTTGCTTTTTAACTTCTGTAATAACTGTTCAGTTGCTGAAATGTCTAATGAGGAAATATTTGATTTTCTTGCAAGTAATTCTTTTTTAAAATTTTTTTTATGTTTTTAAATTTTTGTTAATGGGGTTCCATGAAAAATGCAAAAGTTTATCAGGGGTTCCACGACGACAAAAAGTTGAAGAGCACTGTTGTAGAAGCTGCCAATATGTTCATGCCCGTGCGGGAAGACAATCGGCGGTGGGGGAAACGTGTTTACGGGAAATTTCTTTGTCTTACTTTTACATGGAAGGAGTGCGTAAACTGAAAATTGTTAAACTGTTTGTGTGTTTCCCGTTAAAAGACAGAAGAACAAAAGTAAAGATCAGCTTCCTTTTGCTTACAAAAGATCTGTTCTTTGCTGTGAAACTTGTCTACAAAACATATAAACGTCAGTGTGCCCGGATACCCTTTTTTGCTCGATAAATTAACCGGGTTCACTAGATTTTCACATTTTTGCACCGATAGAGGTTCGACCGATCTCCATCCCAAACGCCTACGGATTTGGGTTACTTCTAATCCCGAGGTGGTCACTTTTATAAAGCGCGGTAGGTATGAACAAAAATACCAAAACCTCCTACAAAGAACGGCACTTAAAAAATGTAGAAGGTATTTGGCGGGCCGTATTGAAATGGTCGGCGCGCCGGATGCTACCCGCGGGCCGTATTTTGGCCACTCCTGCTATAGCGTTTCAGAGACAAAAAACTCTCTCAATGACTTGGAAAAGTTTGTAGGAAACACTGAACATTTACTAGCGGTAGTAAAATAGTTGAGGTTAATAAGCCTAGCAATTGGAAAAGTAAAAAAGGGATCGGTTTCAATCATTCAAGACAGTGTCTCTCACGAAACGCTTAATGTACCGCCTGATTCAGTGGCTTTCCAGGCAGGCTGCCTAACATTTCAAAACTCTACAAATTACGTTGCATCTGAAGAAATCGTGAAGATCAGAAAAAGCAAGTTTTTTTAACAATCGTGGTGTAGAACACCTGAAGCAATAATTGTTGGCAGTTATTTACGTTGACGTCAGTGGTGCAGGAGCAGGGGGCGCAAGCGCACCCCCAAAAGTTTAGATTTGTTGAAAATCCGGGTAAAATCTCTGAAATTCGGGCAAAATCTCTGAAAATTCGGAACAAATCCCTGAAAAATCGGGCACAGATATTTCGACACTTTGAAATGAGACTGAATGATACTTCTGAATTTTGACTTTTTTCTTAAAAAAATGGCACCCGCTGAGAGAAATTGAAGCGCTGTTTTTGGAAGCCATACCAACAACAACATTGTAATTTTGTTTGGTGTTGGAGAGATTTCACTAAATGTAGGGAGAATGTTTGGCGCACAAAAAATTTTCGGGCAAGTTTGAGGAAATTGGGGCAAAATTCCTTAGCACCCCCCAAAATTTTCCTGCTCCTATACCTATGATTAATTTGATAATCTGAACTGTGTTTCTGAGATGAAAAATAGCACATATTCGGCAAAAGTTGCAAGGGATGGGCAGGGGACTGCACCCAAATGTGTACTCTCAAAGAACGTTTGACTGAAGATTTGCAATTGTATTGAAGCCAATCAAGTTTTACGCAGAAAGGCCTGACCTCATCGCAGATTTGCGTACTGTGCGTTTCTTGCAGTGGCAGTGTTGAACGGAAAGCCCCCCATCGAGCTTACCGAAAGTGATGAACCTAGTGACGTAGAGGACTCTTGCATACGAGCAAGACGTGCCGAAGACTTCAGCCAACCTCCGGAACTTCCACCAAAATTGCGATCGAAATCCAGCACCGCTCCGCGGAACACAGGCTCAACTCCCCCTCCTCAGATATTCAACGTTGGAGACAAGGTTGCGCAGCGTTGCGGAGTAGTTAATGTTGGAAACCGACAGTAGTTTTGTGCTGGTACAACACCGTGTATCCTCTCTAGCTATGGCTAATTGAAAAGTCGGTCACATGCGCGACGCTATAATCAGTGTGGTTTTCTCAGACTGCAAGCTTACGAAGAGGCATGTGGTCAGATGAAGAAGTTCTTCAGCCGCCTTCGGCTTACGCTAAGCGGCCCAAACATTCTCGGCTTCCCCCACCAGATCGTGTTATTGACTTTTCTCAGCCGGTGAGTGAGATTCATGGAGTTATGTTTATTTCGTTTGGTTGAAAGAACTTTCTAGCAATCATCGGCAATAAAGGTGGCTTAATTATATTAAGAGTTTACGCAGAATCTTAATTTCTATTTGCTTTCTATAGCATTGTAAACCTTGATTGCTTTCGCGATCTACTAGGCCTAATGATTTCGTCGAGATATAACTCACACTTTTGTTTTAACTGAAATCATCTCGGTATCATCTAAATTTTAAGAAATCGCCGAAAAAGCACAGAGGAAAATCGAAACGCAAAAAGTCGAATGATAACAGCCTTCACGGCATTCCGACTCGCATCGTTGACGTGCCAAGGTAAGTGTCGTCTGTCGGTTCGAGTCGGTCGTTTGTCGGAAGTAGCATAGATAACACATCAATGGCCGCTCATGGAGACGATTTAAATACATACGCCGTATAGGTCTTCTCGTTATAGGTACTGTATTAAAATCTTAAGAGCAAAATATATGGAAATGGCCTAAAGTTACCTATTTCTTGTGGAAGTCACTATAAATATACATGAGTACATGGAAAAGACGACGCACCGAAGTTGTGATCAGGAGTGGAAGTCATCAAGGATGGGTAGCAGTCAGAAAGAAGCTAAACTGCAGCGTTACCTTTGGTTGTGTGTTGCGGAATCTTTGTGATCAATGCTATTTTGGTTGCCCGCGCTATCTCAGTAGGTAGGTTTATTTAGGGAAGTCACAGTATTGTGGTTTTTGAACCATATCTAGTCAACATGGTTGTGGGTGGTAATGTAACTTTCAGTTTACCTCTAGTCCTATTTTTTACATTTACTACTGCTTGTAAGGACTTTTAGCGAAATAATAAAATCGACCTGCATAGAGGCAGAAGGTTTGTCCATTATCACGCTCATCTATTCGTACGTACCTTACTTTTACCAAGACCTAAAGTACAGCTTTATTCTGTTTCAATGGTTCTATTGATTCAATGAAAGGTCTTCCTAAGATCTCAGGCCAAAACATCCAGCAGGAATAACGAATGTCCATGTGAAAAATCTCTGAAAACTTGATTTTATGAAAGTTAATATTCGAAATTTCTGTTCGTTTCAAGTTGACAAATGTAATTACTTGCTTTCTAGCATCATTGTTACAAGCACCTGCCTTGTTTAAAAGTAAACACCGAAAAAATGTGAATCACATATTTCACTATGTTAATTCACAGTATGAGGCAACGTTGTCCTCGTCACTCTGAAAGTCACAATGACAAAACAGTATAAGTACATTGGCACATATTGTAAATCGTTGGAGCACTGTGCACGTAGGTATGACGGCCAAGTGCTTTCAAAGAGGATAAGCCACTAATTCAAGACCAACCTCCAGGAGCGTATACTCTGGGTGTGCGCAACCCCCTGTGAAACTGAACATGACCTGACAGTTTCCAGTTCGTGGGAAAATCGCGAAAAGCTAAAAAGATAATTATGTACTTTCCAGCACGAACGTGTGCGGCATTCCAGGCGCACACCCATGTACTCAATTGCTCTCGTATTCTAAGAGGCATTTGCGCAAACTGCTTTTGCAGTTGTGAGCTGCGCTGTTCCAGGGCTGAGTGAATTTTACTCCCATGTTTGTTTCAAGCTGCCAACCCTGCGTGTTCCAGGCGCACACCTCAGTCCCGTCGCCAAAGGAGGGCTTTGGTGGGATTATCTCCCCCAAACAAAGCTCCAAGCCCCCCCAAATTGAAATATGAAACATTATAAATCAGTGGAATTTTTGTTAAATTTGAATGTCAAGCCCC